>Ga0207710_10000191_pt1 | contig 58181 bp, 34 predicted proteins | sample KBSS24metaG_FD_184400 | JGI IMG/M metagenome (GOLD analysis project Ga0207710, IMG submission 184400) | Switchgrass rhizosphere microbial communities from Kellogg Biological Station, Michigan, USA - KBS S2-4 metaG (SPAdes) (version 2) | ecosystem: Host-associated > Plants > Roots > Rhizosphere...
CCACCCGCCCGAAGCGACCGGGAGAATGGGCGGAGCCCCCGGTCGCGGAGGGCGGCAGGTTGGCCACCCGCCCGAAGCGACCGGGAGAATGGGCGGAGCCCCCGGTCGCGGAGGGCGGCAGGTTGGCGCGGGCGGCGCGGGGGCTGGCCGAGGCGAGGGCGGGCGAGTCGGGGCCGGTGAGCGGCGGCGGCTCGACACCGACACCACCCGGGCCGAGTTCCCGCTGGCGCCGGAGGCGCCCCTGCCCCGGCTGCGCCGCACCGACCTGGTCTACCGGGACGGCGGGCGCGGGGTCGCCGTCCTCTACGGCGCCGACCGCCGGGGGGCCATCCTGGCGCTGGCCCGGGCCGGCGTCGAGCAGCCGCTCGAGATCCGGCCGGCCTCCAGCGACGACCTGCTGGTCGCCACGACCCGGGCGGCGGCCCCGGGCCCCCGCGGCGGAACCGGGACTGGGCCCGGGACGGGAACGGACTCGGCGATCAGCCCAGTTCACGCGCCGCCGCGGTGAAGACGTCCGCGAACGCGCGGACCGTCACCTCGTCGAACAGCCGCCGGTGGTAGCAGAAGGTCACGTCAAGCAGCCCGTCGTAGCCGGCGACGCCGATGGTCAGGCCCTGCGGCATGCCGGTGAACGCGGCGAAGTGCACCGAGGTCACCGCCGGTCCCTCGACCGAGCGGGGCATCGGCATGACCCGGCCCAGGTTGCTCAGGCACAGCGAGGGCATGACGATCCGCCGGCTCACGCCCACCCCGGCCCGGACCAGCGGCTCGCGCAGCGCGAACGGGATCGTGCCCAGCACCCCGGCGGTGGCGCCAGGCTCGGCCGTGGGCTCGCCGGACTTGCCGGCCTGGGTCTGGCGGGTGATCGCCGCCAGCAGGCTGGCCCGCTCCAGCCGGTCGGACGCCTCGGTCGAGACGATGACCTGGCCGGTGGCGTTGCCCACGGTCGGCGGCTGGCCGGCCGGGCGGACGTCGATCGGCATCCGGATGCGGATCGGGCCGCTGGCCCGCCCCTGGCCGCGGTTCCAGCGCTCGACGGCCAGGTGCGCGGCGGCCATCAGCACGTCGTTGACGGTGAGCCGGGCGCCGGTGGCGGTGGCGCGCCGGGGCGGCAGGCTGATCGCGGCGTGCCAGAGGCCGTAGCGGGTCCGGCGCGGCGGCGCCAGCCGCCAGCCGAGGTCGCCGGCCCAGCGCGGCGGACCGCCCATCGCCGGGGAGTGGGCCGGCGCCAGCCGGGACGGGGCGCGGCGGCGCAGCATCGCGGCGTCGGCGGCCAGCGCCCCGGCCGGGGGCGTCTCGGCCGGGGCGGGCGCGTCGAGCAGGTCAGGGCCGACGCCGGAACCCGGCGGGTAGACGTCGGCGGCGGCGTCGGCCGGGCGGCCGACCCGGTCGGCGTAGGCCTCCAGGATGCCCCGGGCGACCAGCTCGACGCTCTGCCCGTCCATCGCGACGTGGTGGGCCGCGACGACCAGCGCGTCGCCGGCCGGCATGCGGACGAGCACGACCCGCAGGGGCCCTTCGACCCGCAGGTCGAAGGGGCGGGCGAACGCCTCGGCGGCGGCCTCGCGCAGATCCGCGTCGCCCCGGCCGGAGCGGACGGCGACGACCTCGCCGCCCGCCTCCTCGGGGAAGTGCCACTCCCGCCCGGTGACGGGGTGGGTGCGCAGCCGGGCCCGGCACATCGGGTGGCGCAGGAGCACGTCGTCAACGGCCGCCCGCAGCTCCCGTTCCCGGAACGGGCCGTCGGTCCGCAGCACCGTGCCCACCGTCAGCGGGGCGTCCCGCCGGTCGGAGGCGAAGATCAGCTCTTCCAGCAGCGTCCACGGCCGGGGTGCCGCGTAGGCGGCCACCGGCTCGGGCACGGTGAAGGTCGCGTCGGACGCGCCGACGTCGGAGAACACCCGGGTCACCCTCCTGACTATCAGTCCCGTGTGCCGGGATGCCCGTGCTCCGGGCTGTCGTCCGTCGCGCCAACCGGCTGGCCGGCGTCCGCCTCGGCCGGCCGAGGCGCCACCGCCAGCGCGGTTCCCGCCGACCCGGCCGCGGCGGCCGGAGCGCCGACGGACGGAGCGCCGACGGACGGTGCCGCGCTGACGGGCGCGGCGCTGACGGGCGCGGCGCTGGCCGGCGCCGAGACCGCGGGCCCGGCGTCAGCCTCCGCCCGCGTCGCCGGGACGGTCGCGACCGGCTCCGGCGGGGCCGGTTCGTCACCGTTACCGTATTCCGGGCGCCGCGGCCGGTCGCGCGGGGTCCCCGGCTCGGGCCCGTCGCCGCCGTCGCCGCCATCGCCGCCGCTGCCGCCATCGCCGCCGGTGCCGCCGGTGCCGCCGGTGCCGCCGTCGCCGCCGGTGCCGTCCGCGCGGACCGAGGCCGTGGCCAGGACGCAGCTGACGGCGATCGCCCCGCACAGCTGGACGATCCAGCCGAAGGCGCCGCGGTGGGAGCCGGGCAGGGCGTCCGCCGCGAGGGCGACGCCGAGGCCGGAGCCGACCACCGCCGCGCCGCCCAGCCAGGACAGGACGGCGGGGGCGCGGCGCCCGACGAACGACAGCGGGATCACCAGCAGGCCGGCGACGCCGGCCACCAGGCCGACCAGGACCATGCCGGCGGCGGTGGCCGGCCACCAGGGCGCGTGGCGGCCCAGCGCCCGTCCCAGCCGGCGTGCCCAGGCCCGCGGCCGGGCGCTCGCCGCGCCGGCCCGGCGGCGCAGCGCGGCGGCGCCCCGGCGGGCCGGCGCGAGCACCGTTCGCCCGGACCGCCTCGCCGCCGCGCCCAGCCGGCGCGCCGGGGCCGGCCACGCCGGGCCCGGGCCCCGACCCTCGCCCTCGCCCTCGCGGCGCCGGGCCGGCACGAACGCGCCGGCCAGCAGGAGCGCGACCAGCACCGCGCCCACCACCAGGTCGCGCCGGTAGGTCTGCCCGGGAGAGTTCGTGATCACGACGGTGCCACCGGCCCCGGCCGGCACGATCCAGCCCTGCTGCCAGCCGTCGAGGCGGATCGGGCGGAGCGTGTGCCCGTCCAGGGTGGCGGTCCAGGCCGGGTTGGCGTTCTCCCGCACCGCGAGGAATGCCTGCGCGCCGGCGGCGATCGTCACGGTGCGCCGCTCGGCCGTCCAGGCGGTGACGGTGGTGGTCCGGGGCGTCGCCGCCGCCGGCCGGGCGGTGTCGCGCAGGGTCAGCGCGCCCACGCTCATCGGCTGCTGGGCCGGCCAGGTGACGATCGTGTGCCGGCCGGCACCGAGCCTGATCTTGCCGTAGGGGGCGCAGACCGTCAGCGCCATCGGCGTGACCGCGCCGATGTCCTGGTAGGTACCGCCGACCTGCGAGCTGTACGGGACGCCGTCGATGACGACCGTCGGCCCGGCTCCACAGGGCAGCAGCAGCGGGCCGGTCCGCGTTTCCGGCCGGTCCCGGTCGGTGATCGGGATGGCCGTCCCGGTGATCGTGACGTCCTCCGTCTTCGGGACGTCGAAGGTGCGCACGAGCTGGCGCTCCTCGTCCCCGCTGAACGGCAGCGACGGGTCCGAGCGGTTGCGGGCGAAGGAGAAGTCGACCGGGCCGGAGCCAGCGGCGGAGAAGAACTCGCTCTCGTCGGCCGGGGCACGCAGCGACCGCTGGATGCTCACCCCGGGGATGGTGAGCGTCCGCAGGCCCGGCCCGAGGAAGTTCGACGCGTCCTGCCGCCCGAGTTCGGCGAAGGACACCTGGAACCAGCTCGTCGGCCCCGGCGGCACGGCGATGCGCTGTGGCCGCTCGTCCGGGCTGACCCGCGTCACCACCGACCCGGTGGCGGTGGTGACCCGCAGGGCCCGCACGGCCGGGCGCAGCGGCGTCTCGTCCAGCGGCTCGACCGTCAGGTACGGGACGCTGACCGAGCGCCCGACGTCGACGCGGATCCACTGCCCGACCGAGGTGCCGGCCTGCTTGACCGCCTGCCAGACGCTGCCCGGGTCGGTGTCGAGGACGTTGTACGGGGCAAGGTCGGGCGCGGCCGCCAGCTGGAAGCCGTAGGAGGAGGCGCTGACCCCGACCGGGCCGGTCGCCGGCCGGCCGTCGGCGAAGCTGGCGGTGTAGTACGCCACCGTCTGGTGGCCGGCGGTCGGCCGGTCCACCCACTGGGCCGGCGGGGTGGTCTGGCCCGCCACCGTCTGCCGGGCCGCCAGGACATAGGAGGCGGACGAGTGCACCAGGCCGAAGTTGTAGTCCCGGCGGGTGTAGGTGTCGGTGACCAGCCACTGGGAGTCCGGGCCGAGCACGTCGGCCGCCGGCGGGTACGCGCCGGCGGCCGAGTTGGCGTTCACCACGGCCTTGCTGGCCGAGTCCAGGTCGTCGCCCGGGCCGGCCGCGCCGCTGTTCGGGTCGCTGTTGGGGTTGCTGTTCGGGTGGCTGTTCGGGTTGTCGGCGAGGTCACCGGCCAGCACGACGGCGCGGGTGTTGTCGAGCAGGCCCTGGTTGGCCAGCTGGACCGTCGCCTCCGGGCCGCCGGAGACGACCATCGCGTTGGCCGCCGGGTAGGCGGTCACCGCGCGGGCCCCTCGGGGCACCTCCCAGACCTCCAGGGCCGGCACGGTCTCGGACGGGTTGCGCAATGCCGGGACGAGGCGGGCCTTGGCCGCCGAGCGGGCCGCGACCCGCGGGCCGAACGACGCCGCCGCCCGCAGCCCTGAGCCGGCCAGGGCGCGGTGGATCTGGTCGGTGGACGGCGGGACGTCCCAGTCCTTGTTCTGCAGGTCGTTGCGGACGAGTAGCTGGCCGACGCCGGCCCGGGCCAGCGCGGTGGCCAGCCCCGTGCCGTCGCCGAGGGCCAGCGCCTGCTCGACCCCGTCCAGCCAGCGGGTGACGCCGACGCCGCCGAGTGGGACGAGGCTGCGCTCCCCCCACGGCGAGCCCGCCAGCCACTGCATGGGCTCGTCGAGCGGGCGGCCCCAGTCGTACTCGCCGAAGGCGGTGCCGGGCAGGACGAGCGTCCGGCCGGCCGAGGGCTGGGCGGCCAGGTAGGCGGCGGCCTTCACCCAGTAGTCCGGGACGTTGGTGAACGAGCCCGACGGGGTCATCCGGCCGGCGAGCACCGGGGTCATCCCGGCCAGGATGGCCGCCACCGCCAGCAGTCCGGCCCCGAGCCGGCCGACCGGCCCGAGGCCGGGCCGGACGAGCGCGTCGGGGCGGCGGCGCGGCCAGCCCGGCCGCCGCGCGCCGCGCGGCCACGACCCCCCGGGCCGGGCGGGTGCGCGGGCGGCCCACCAGCCGGGCTGGGCCCGGCCGGACAGCGCGTGCGCGACCCCGAGCGCCAGCGGCAGCCGCATCGCCGGCTGGAACTTGTACACGTTGCGCAGGAAGCCGAACGGGCTGGTCAGCAGGTCGCGGATGGTGCCGGCCAGCGGCGAGTGCGGGCCGTTCGGGTAGGCGGCGCCGATGGCCAGCAGGCCGACGGCCAGTGAGACGACGAGGAAGCGCCGGGACGGCAGGTCGCGGCGGGCCAGGCCCCACAGTCCGATCGCGGCCACAATCGCCGAGCCGAGGACGACCAGCGGGGTCGTGACGTACTCGGTCGCGGCCGGCAGCCAGGGGCTGGGCAGGCTGAGGTAGGCCATCCAGTCGCTGGCGCCGCGCAGCGCCTCCCCGACCGACGAGGTCGAGGTGGTGATGGTGGCGGTCTCGGTGAACGGCAGGAAGTTCACGCCGTACTGGCTCTGCAGGCCCAGCGGGATGATCCACCAGGCGGTGGCCATGACGACCGCGGCCAGCCACCAGGCACGCAGCTTCCAGGCGTTCCGGCTGGTGCCGATGAGCACCAGGTAGATGGCCGGGCAGACCAGGACGTCGATGGTGACGCTGGCGTTGACCCCGCCGGTGGCGAACACGGCCAGCCCGGACAGGGCGGCGCCCCGCCGGGGCGACCACCGCGGCGCCGCCGCGGCCGCCTCGCCGCCGATCGCGATCGTGCGCGCCAGCGGAATGATCATCCAGGGCAGCATCGCGGCGGCGGTGAGCGCGATGGAGTTCGAGCCCAGCTTGCCCAGCATGAACGGCGAGGTCGCGTAGACCGCGCCGGCGACGACCCGGCCCGCCGGACGGCCGATCCCCAGCGTGTCCGCCAGCCGGATGACACCCCAGGTAGCTACGCTCAGTATCAGCGCCATCCACAGCCGCTGGGTGATCCACGGCGGTACGCCCAGCAGATGCCCCAGGAGGAAGAACGGCCCCATCGGGAACAGGTAGCCGACGGACTGGTTCTGCAGCAGCCCGAAGTCGGACGTGGACGTCCACAGGTGCGCGGCGGCGCTCATGAACCGCCACGGCTCCAGCGGGATGTCCAGCTTGGTGTCGGCGACTAATCGGCCCGGCGCCTGCAGGAGGCACATGATCGCGTACCCGACCGACGCCACGGCGATCCACAGTCCCGGCGTGCGCGCTCCCGCCGGCTGTTCCGGCCCACCCTGGTCCGGCCCACCCTCGTCAGGCTCGGTCTGGTCGGGTTGGCTGCCGGCGGCCGCCTCGCCGGCTTCGGTCGCCCCGTCCTCGGTGGTGGCGTCCTCGGTGGCGCCGTCCAGCGCGGGCACGAACATGGGCGCCACGAGGGGCCCGCGCTGACGCCGGACCCGGGCCGGAAGACCTGGCCGCCGGACTCCGCCGGGCAGGCCTGACCGCCGGACCCGGTCCGGCGGGCCTGGCCGCCCGACTACCGATGCCGGCTCCGCTGGCGTGTCCGACGCGGCCGCGCCGTCCGCCCCCGCCACCTTCTCCCCGGTCAGCCCGGCCTCCCGGGTCAGCGCGGCCTCCCCGGTCAGCGCGGCTTCGGACGCGGCGGCCGGACTTTCGCCGAGCGTCCCCGCCCCCGCTCCCCGCCCGGACGACGCCGGTGCCTGATCCGCCCCACTGTCCCCGGCACCGCCGGGTGTGACTATCGCGCCCCCCTGGGTAGCGATGACTCACCCTCCTGTCAGCACTCCAGCGAGCCACCCCTGCGCCCGCCCCCACGGCGCTTCGCCAAAGCGAACGCGCCGATCCCCCTGTACTACCGAGTAACTGCGTAAGTACCGAGTAACTGCCTGCCGGGCTCAGACAACCTCGCGCGGAGCACTGCGCGAACCGGTCTCCCTGCTCACGGACATGCCCCCCGGCATCTTCGACGGAAGCGGCGCCGGTGCCGCCGACGGTGTGCCCAGGCTGTAGACCCGCCCGCTCCCGCCGGCCGTCACGGCCCGGCGGGCCGACTCGGCCACGACCTCGGGCGTCGGCAACAGCGTCGGCGGGAGGGTCGGGCTGACCCGGCGCAGGTGGCGACGGGCCCGCAGCACGTCGACCAGCATGGCGGGTGTGTGGCGGGACACCCGGAACGTCCCCCCACCAACCTCGGACCAGCGTACCGGGACCTCGACTACCCGCAGGCCCATGGCCCGGGCCAGGGAGAGCACCTCGACGTCGAACCCGAAACCGGTCGCGCGGGCCAGGCTGAACAGCATCTTCGCCTCACGGTGGCGGAACGCCTTGAAACCGCACTGGGTATCGGCGAAGTCCAGCGATGCCAGCGTCCGGGTGACCTGGTTGAACGCCCAGCTGCCCATCCGCCGGCCGTGGCTGCGGGTCGCGCCGTCGCCCAGGCGCCGGGAGCCGAGGGCTATCTCGGCGTCGGACAGGGCGTTCAGCAGCAGCGGCAGGTCGTTCACATCCGAGGCCATGTCGGCGTCCATGAACACGATCGCCTCGCCGCGGGCCATGGCCACGCCGACCCGGATCGCCGTCCCCTTGCCCGAGTTCCAGGGGAGCTGGACGACGTGCGCCTTGGGCAGCTCACGCAGCAGGCGGCGGGCCAGCTCGGCGGTGCCGTCGGTGCTGCCGTCGTCCACCAGGATGATCTCGGCGCCCGCGAGTCTCCGGGCCATCGCGACCAGCCTCGGCAACGACGCAGGGAGCCGCCGCGCCTCGTTGTAGGCGGGGATGACGATGCTGACAGGCACGTGATCCAAGATCGCTCCCATAATGATCCGGCGCCTGACGAGGGCCACCGCGGCGATTCGCGGCGTTTGCACCCCTGCATGCGGACGGGCTGTAGTTTCGACGGGTGTTCACCAGGTTGTCAAGATCAGTCGGCTATAGGCCAATTGTCCCGGGCCGGCATGTTATGCGAACCGATCGCGCGACTGAACAGCGCCCCTATCGCCACTGACGCCCGTGGCCGGTACCACGCATGGGCCACTTCCTACACCCCGCATGGTTCGCTTCGCCGACCACCCCCACGATTGACCATCCACCCGACCGTCCGACCGGGCAGGTGGGGGCCGGACTGGGCTCCCTTCAGATTGTCACGATGACTCTCTGAAATCGCCACGTCACACGGTGGGAGATCGCGTGTCCTCACCAGGACACTTCGGGTGTCATTCACCCACGGCCGGGTTTCCGACCCGAAGCTGGCCCGCCCCGCCCCGCCCCGTCCCGCCCCGCCGCCGGAACGCCGCTCCGCCGTCCTCGCTGTCCTCGCCGGCCGGCGCGGGTGCGCGGCCCGGCCGGGCGAGGACGGGATCAGTGGCTGGCGGATCGTCACGGGGCATCGGCCGGCTGTCCCCATTGGTTTCCCTGTGTTTTGGCCGTCGGCCAGCCGCGCGATAGCCGTGATAGAGGCCACCGCCATCGCCCGAACCGCCGAGAATGGGCGCACTAACCGCCGAAACCGGCCCGATATCGGTGCGCTATTCAGTCGGTTCGCCGGCGGCGGGCCAGTTCGGATCTTCGGCGGCGCGCGCCAGCGGTTTGAACCGGCCGCCGCCGCTGGGCCGCACGTGTCACGCTCGAGACCGCGTCCGAACCCGGGTCCGCCGCGCGCGGCGGCTGCCGGCGTGACGGCGGCTGACACGAAGCGGAGGCCTCATGGCGGCGCACGGGACGGCGGGGAACGGTTCGGCGGGAAACGGTTCGGCGGCCGATGGCGAGGACCGCCCCCGCCGACCCGCCGCGCGCCCGACCGAGCGCGGTCGCCCGCGAGCGGAGCCCGGCGAGTCCGGTCTGCGGGGTCTGATCGGCTCCGGCCGCTCCAGGGTGAGCCGGGACGCCGCGATGCGGGCCCGGGATGTCGCTCACCCGACCGACGCGGACCTGGCCGCGGCGGACCGGGCGCTGGTCATCCGGCGGCGGCCCGGCCCGCCGCCGGAACGCTCTCCGCTGCCCGCCGTGCTCGGGGGGCCCGGGCGGCCGGAGCGCGGGCGGCCCGGGCGAGGGCGGCGAGAGACCGCCGAAGCGCGGGAGCCCGCCGCGGGACGGGAGGCCGCGGGGACGGCGGAGACAGCGGCGAAGGGCGCGGCGCGTGGTCGGGCCCGGCCGGAGTCCGGCGGGCGGCCCACGACCGGCTGACCGGCCGCGCCGGGTGGGAGCGCGAGGCGGGAGCGGCCCGCTCAGAGCTCGGCGGCGACCTCCGGGGTGGGCGGGGTGCCGGTGCGCTCGTATGCCGTGAGCATCGCGATCCGGCGGCGGTGGCGCTGCTCGCCGCTGAACGGCGTGCTCAGGAAGACCTCGACGAAACCGACCGCCTCGGGGACGGTGTGCTGTCGGGCGCCGATGCTGATGACGTTGGCGTCGTTGTGCAGCCGTCCCAGCCGCGCGGTCTCCTCGTTCCAGGCGAGCGCGGCGCGCACCCCGTCCACCTTGTTCGCGGCAATCGCCTCGCCGTTGCCCGACCCGCCGATCACGATTCCGAGCGTCCCCGGCTCGGCGGCCACCGCCACCGCGGCCGCGATGACGTAGGGCGGGTAGTCGTCGTCCGGGTCGTAGTCGGCGGGACCGTGGTCGACGGGCACATGGCCGAGTTCGGTCAGACGGGCGACGAGCGATGATTTGAGGTGGAAGCCGGCGTGATCGGAGCCGAGGTGGACGCGCATGCCGCTGATGATGCCCGGCCCGCGCTCGGCCCGCCCAGCCGCCCGCCCACCCCGACGCCCGCCGGCGTCGAAGCCCGCCGGCCTCAGTCGATCTGGGGTCCGACGTCCCGGGTCCGCTTGATCTCGTAGAAGCCGGGCGTGCCGGCGACCAGCAGCACGCCGTCCCACAGCCGGGCGGCGGCCTCGCCGGTGGGCGCCGGCGTGACGACCGGGCCGAAGAACGCGGTGTCGCCGACCGCGATGACCGGGGTGCCCACGTCCATCCCAACGCGGGAGATGCCGTCGCCGTGGCTGGCCCGCACCGCGTCGTCGAACTCGGTGCTGAAGGCCGCGCCGACCAGGTCGGCGTCCAGGCCGGCGTCGGCCAGCGCGGCGGCGAACGTCGCCTCGTCCCACTCGGCCTTCTCCCGGTGCCGGCGGGTACCGAGCGCGGTGTAGAGCGGCAGCAGCGCCTGCTCGCCGTGGCGGGCGGCGGCCGCGGCGCACAGCCGGACCGGGCCCCACATGGCGGCCAGCCCGGCCTTGTACTTCTCGGGGAGGTCGTCGCGGCCGTCGTTGAGCACCGACAGGCTCATCACGTGCCAGTGCACGCGGACCGGCCGGACCTTCTCCACCTCCAGCATCCAGCGGGAGGTCAGCCAGGCCCACGGGCAGCTCGGGTCGAACCAGAAGTCGGCCCGCGTCTGGTTCGGCGCGCCAGCCGCGCTGGCCGCGCTGGGGGCGGGCGAGGTGTCTGTGCTCACGTACGTGCTCCCGGGCTCGTCACGTCTCGGCCGGCCGGCCCATGGGCGGGCGCGGCGGGCTTGTCGTGACGGGTCAACCCCCGCCGACGCCGGTCTGATTCCGGGCTTCGCCCGCCCCTCGTCCGAGCTGGGCGTTCCGCGCGGCCGGCGGCGGGCCGTCCTTCGCCCCGTTCTTCGCCGCGGCGGGCGCGGTCCCCCTCGTCCCCCTCGTCCCATCAGTTCCATCGGTTCCACCAGTTCCGCCGGTTCCCGCGGCCGCGCCGCCGCTGGTGCGGGCGAGATAGCCGGCGACGCGGTTGACCACGGCGACGAACGGGACCGCGGCCATCGCGCCCGGGATGCCGGCCAGCACGCCCCCCGCGGCCAGCGAGATGACGATGGCCAGCGGATGCAGGCGGACCGCGCGCCGCATGACCAGCGGCTGGAGCAGGTGGCCCTCGATCTGCTGGACGGCCAGCACGATGCCGAGCACGACGAGGGCGCGGGGCAGCCCGCCCGCCACCAGCGTCACCAGCACGGCCGCCACCCCGGCCACGGTCGCCCCGACGATCGGGATGAACCCGCCGACGAAGGTCAGCACGGCCAGCGGCGCCACCAGCGGCGTCCCGACGCAGATCAGGCCGATCGCGATGCTGATCGCGTCGACCGAAGCGATGATCACGGTGCCGCGGACGTAGCCGGTGACCGTGTGCCAGGCCTCGTCGCCGGCGCCGCGCACCCGGTCCTCGACCCGGTCCGGGAAGCGGCGGACCACCCACTCCCAGATGGCGGCGCCGTCATAGACGAAGAAGAACGTGCTGAACAGGGTGAGCAGGATGCCGGTCAGCACCTCGACCGCGACCGACGCGCCCGAGATCACACCGTTGACCAGCCGGCCCCGGTTGTTGGCCAGCGCCTTCTTGATCGAGGCGACGGTGTCGTTGATCTCCTTCTGGGAGAGGTGGAACGGCCCGTTGGTCAGATAGCGGTGGACCTGGTCGACACCCGCGCTGACCTGGTCGGACACGGTCGGGAACTCGTTGGCCGCGTTGAAGCCGACCAGGACGGCCCCACCGGCGACGATCGCCAGGAAGCCGAACAGGGCGATGAACGCGGCGGCCAGCCGGGGCACGCCCAGGCGGCGCAGCCGGTTCGCGGCCGGGTTGATCAGCGCGGCGATGACCAGGCCGGCCACCACCGGGATCACCACGACCCGGACCCGCCCGACCAGGGCCATCAGCCCGTAGATCGCGGCGCCGATCGCGATCAGCCGCCAGGACCACCCGGCGGACACCCGCAGCGAGACCGGGACGCCGCGCTCGGCTCGCTCGGCCGGCGACTCGGGTGGCGCGGCCGGGTCCGCCGCGTCCACCCCGGGCCGCGCGGAGGCACCGGCGCCGTCGGACTCCTCGGCCTCCTGGGCGGCACGCGCGCGCAGGGTCCGGGCCCGCAGCTGGCGCAGCGACCGGGGCAGCCGGCGCGCGGCCGGTTCGGGCCCGGCGGCGCCGGTCGCGCCCGCGGCGGCCGGCGGCGCCGACAGCGACGCCGACACCGACGACGACACCGACGACACCGACGACACCGACGATGGCGACACCGACGACACCGACGGCGACGCCGACGACGGGACGCCAGTCAGCGGATCCGGCTCGCCCGCCGCCTCGGAGCGCCCGCGTCCGGCCACCCGTCTCACCGCGCGCTCAACCCCCTGATCCGTCGTCGCTGCTCCGGTCGCCGTTTCGGGTCCCCACGCCGGGGCGCCGTTCCGGTTCGTCCCGTCCTCGGCTCGACGATCCCATACCCGCTCCCGCCCGTTGTCGGCCGCGACCACCGCGGCTTGTCCTGGCCGTGCGAAACTGGACCGACGCGCTCGGGCGCCGCCGGAGACACACCGCGGCTGGAAGCACACCGCCAGCACACCGCCGGAACAGCAGGAAGGGACCCGCGTGTCCGCGAACAACCTCACCCGTACCGAGGCCCGGGAACGCGCCGGCCTGATCAACGTCGCCACCTACGAGGTCAGCCTGGACCTGACCGGTGGGGAGACGACGTTCCGGTCGCGCACGCTGACCCGTTTCACCTGCTCCCGCCCGGGCGCGTCCACGTTCGTCGAGCTGAGCGCGCCGACAGTGATCTCCATCACGCTGAACGGGAACCCACTCGACGCCGCGACCGTCTTCGACGGGGACCGGATCGCCCTGAGCGGGCTGGCCGAGTCCAACGAGCTGGAGGTCGTGGCCGACTGCGCCTACTCCCGCACGGGCGAGGGCCTGCACCGCTTCGTCGACCCGGTCGACAGCCAGGTCTACCTGTACACGCAGTTCGAGACTTACGACGCCCACCGGATGTACGCCTGCTTCGACCAGCCCGACCTGAAGGCGTCCTTCGGCCTGGCGGTGCTCGCCCCCCGGACCTGGACGGTCGTTTCCAACAGCCCGGTCCTGGAGCGCGCCGACGTGACCACCGAGGGCGGGAACGGCGGCGGGGACGGGGACGGGGGCACCCGCTGGCTGTTCGAGCCGACGCCGGTCGTCTCCACCTACATCACCGCGCTGGTCGCCGGGCCCTACCACGAGGTCCGCGACCACCACGACGGCATCGACCTCGGCCTGTTCTGCCGGGCGTCGCTGGCCGAGTTCCTCGACCCCGGCGAGCTGTTCGAGATCACCAAGCAGGGTTTCGACTTCTACCACCGGGTGTTCGACTACCGGTACCCGTTCGGCAAGTACGACCAGCTCTTCGTGCCCGAGTTCAACGCGGGGGCGATGGAGAACGCCGGCTGCGTGACGTTCCTGGAGGACTACGTCTTCCGGGCCAAGGTGACCGAGGCCCGGCGCGAGCGGCGGGCCGAGACGATCCTGCACGAGATGGCCCACATGTGGTTCGGCGACCTGGTCACCATGCGCTGGTGGGACGACCTGTGGCTGAACGAGTCGTTCGCGACCTACATGTCGGTGCTGGCCCAGGTCAGCTCGACCCGGTTCACCAACGGCTGGACGACCTTCGCCAACGCCGAGAAGGGCTGGGCCTACCGGCAGGACCAGCTGCCCTCGACCCACCCGATCGTGGCCGACGCGCCCGACATGGACGCGGTGCGGACCAACTTCGACGGCATCACCTACGCCAAGGGCGCCTCCGTCCTCAAGCAGCTGGTCGCCTGGGTCGGGCGGGAGCAGTTCCTGTCCGGGCTGCGGACGTACTTCCGCGCCTACGAGTACGCCAACACCTCGCTGCGCGACCTGCTCGACGAGCTGGAGAAGGCCAGCGGCCGCGACCTGACCGTCTGGTCGGCCGACTGGCTGGAGACGACCGGCGTCAACACGCTGCGGCCCCGGTTCGAGACCGACTCCTCCGGGCTGTTCACCGCGTTCGACATCGTCCAGGAGCCGGCGTCCGCGCCGCCGACGGCCAGCCAGACGCTGCGGCCACACCGGGTCGCCGTCGGCCTCTACGACCGGGCCGGGGACGGGTCGCTGCTGCGCCGCGAGCGGGTCGAGCTCGACGTCGTCGGCGAGGTCACCGAGGTCGAGAAGCTGCTGGGCGCGCGCCAGCCCGACCTGATCCTGCTCAACGACGACGACCTGACGTTCGCCAAGGTCCGGCTGGACTCCCGGTCGCTCACGACGCTGATCTCCTCGATCGGCTCGATCCGCGAGTCGCTGCCGCGCACGCTGTGCTGGGCGGCGGCATGGGACATGACCCGCGACGCGGAGCTGGCCGCCCGCGACTACGTCGCCCTGGTCCTGTCCGGGGTGGCGGCCGAGGACGACATCGGCGTCGTCCAGTCGCTGCTGGGCAAGGCCAGCCTGACCATCGACACCTACGGCGACCCGGACAACCGGCTTCCGCTGCTGCGCGCCCTGTCGGCCCGGGCGGAGGAGCTGCTGCGCGCGGCCGAGCCGGGCAGCGACTTCCAGCTCGTGCACGCGATCACGTTCGCTGGCGCCGAGGACCCCGAGCAGGTCGCCCGGGTCAAGGCCATCTTCGACGGCACCGACGTCGTCGACGGCCTGGTGCTCGACACCGAGCTGCGCTGGACGCTGCTGACCCGGCTGGTGGCCCGGGGCGTCTACGGTGACGCCGAGATCGACGCGGAGCTGGCCCGGGACGCCACCGCCGCCGGGGAGAAGCGGGCGACGACGGCCCGCTCGGCCCGGCCCACGGCCGAGGCGAAGGCGGCGGCCTGGTCGGCGGTGATGGACTCGGACACCCTGTCCAACCACCTGGCCATCGCGACGATGGCCGGTTTCTGGATCGACAGCCAGCTCGAGCTGACCCGGCCGTATGTCGCCCGCTACTTCGACGAGATCGACCAGATCTGGGCGACCCGCAGCTTCGACACCGCCGCCACCATCACCCAGATGCTGTTCCCGGCCGCGGTCGTCGAGCAGTCCACGATCGACGCGGTCGACGCCTACCTGGCCAGCCACGAACCGCGCCCGGCGCTGCGCCGGTCGCTGGTGGAGGGCCGGGACGGGCTGGCGCGGGCGCTGCGGGCCCGGGCGAAGGACGCCGAGGCGGCGGCCCGGCCGTCCGGTACCGGAACGTTCTGAGGGAACGCCCGGGACGCTCTGAGGAGGCAGTCTGGCGGACGTCTCCGCTGGCTCGGTGGGCTTCCCGCCCGACCGGCGGAGACAACGGTCGCGCAGCGGCCGCCCTCCGGGGAGTCCGCGCGGCGGGTACCGGGTAATCTTCCGGTCGTGACTCCCCGACGTCTGCTCCGTACCGCCCGCCGGGCCGCGATCGTGGGCGTGCTGGTCGCCGCCGCGATGCCGGCGTTGTCCGTAGCCGCCAGCGCTCAGGACATCGGCGACAAGTACTCCCCCGACCCGCTCACCGCGCTGCAGAACTGGGCGATCTACGGCGGGACGGTCGTCGGAGGCTTCCTCATCGCGATCATCCTGACCGCGCTGTCCGGCCGCGGCGGCCAGGACCGCTACCGGCCGGGCCGGCCGTGGCAGCACGACGAGGTCTGGATCGGGCAGCGTCCCGAGGCGACCGAGGGTGAGCGGCCGCGGGCCGCCGTCCCGGGCTCCGGGGGCGCAAGTGGCACGTGGTGAGCCGTTCACCCGCGAGCAACGCGAACGGCTCGACCGGGCGCGCGACGCGGCCCAGGCCCAGACCGGCATCCTGTTCAGCGTCCGGATCGGCCAGGTCGACGGCGACGTCGACCTGACGGCCGAACACGCCCTGGCCAACCTCGTCGCCGCGCCGCGCGAGCCGGCCGTGCTGATCCTCGTCTCCCCCGGCCAGCGGTTCGTGCGGGTCATGACCACGCCGGGCGCCAAGCGCCGGATCAGCGACCAGGCCGCCGGGCTGGCGGTGCTGACGATGACGTCCAGCTTCGGCCACGGCGACATCGTCGGCGGGGTCATCAACGGCCTGCGCCAGCTGGCCGACAGCAGCACGGTCGACGAGTCGGCCAACGAGTACCCGGCCCCCGCCATCACCAGCTGAGCGCGGATCCGCCGCCCGCCCGCGGGGCCTCCACCGGGGGCATCCCAGCGGCGCCTTCAGCGCGGGGCGAGGCCCTCGAGCAGCAGGTCGAGGAAGCGACCGGCCTGAGCCGGGCTGCCGGCCCGGGTCACCGCGGCCGTCAGGGCCAGCAGCTCGACCGCGTCGATGTCGGGCCGGATGGCGCCTGCCTCGCGGGCGGCCATGAGCAGCGGGATGGCCGCCTCCGCGAGCGCCCGATGCCAGGCCGCCACCGGGGGTGGTTCGACGCCGGCCGGGCCTTCGTACGCCGCCGCGAACGCCTCGGCCAGCATCCGGCTGCCGGTGATGTGGGCGGCGACCGTGCGGAGCCAGGCCAGCAGCGCCTCGCCGGGCGGCTCGGTGCCGGCCAGCTCGGCCGCCGTCGCGCACAACAAGCCGATCCGCTGGTCGTAGACCGCTTCGATCAGCTTCTGGCGGGTCGGGAAGTGCCGGTACAGCGTCGCGTTCCCCACCCCGGCGGCCTTGGCGATGTCGTCCAGCACCGCCTGGGCTCCGTGCGCGTTCAGCGCCGCCTCGGCGGCCGCGAGCAGGCGGTCGTAGTTCCGCCGCGCGTCAGCGCGAAGCGGCCGGGCGGTGGCCATGGCCAGATCCTATGCGCAGCGGTTCGAGATAATCGGGGATATTTCCCCGTTTCACTTGCCCACCCGAACGCGCGGGCCATAGGCTTCCCTCGACGATAAAACGGGGAATACTCCCTGATTTTGAGAGGTAGATGCCATGCCCCCGAACCCGAACCCGAACCCGGACCCCGCGACCCCGGACCCCGCGACCCCAGGCCCCGCGACCCCAGGCCCCGCGACCCCAGGCCCCGCGACCGTGGTCGCCGCGATCATCGCCGCCCGTGAGGCCGACGACCTGGACACCAGCCTGTCGTTCGTCGCCCCGGCCTCTCTCGACCAAGGCCGGCCATCAACGCGGGCGGACTGGCGGGCCAAGTGGGAGGCAATGCGGGCCGGCATCCCCGATCTGACGGTGACCACCGAGCACCGGGTCGAGCAGGGCGAATGGGTCTCCCACCGCTACCTGCTCCGAGGCACCAGCACCGGCACCCTGTTCGGCCAGCCGACGGCCACCGGGCCGTTCGAGATCCACGGCCTGGACATGGTCCGGGTCCGGGACGGCCTGCTCGTCGAGCACTGGGCGTTCACCGAGCCCCTGTCCCCGGCGTAGCCGGCGCCGCGTCGGCGATCGCGAAGCCCGCCGCGCGGGCCAGGCGCGGCGGCAGGCTACCGGTCAGGTCGACGGCGCCGTCGACCTGACCGCCAGGAATGCTGGCCAAACCGGTACCCGCGCCGCGCAGCCGGTGTCGCGCGCCCCGAACCGCCGGTAGCATGCGAGACGATCAGCGGTCACCCGGGCAACCGGGGGCGCTGGTGTCAAACGCGCAGATCGGTAACGGGGCCATGAACCAGATTCGCGTTTTCATCTCGTCCACCAGCACGGATCTCCAGGCGGAACGGCAGGCGACGCGCGACGCCATCTACGGCCTCGACCAGCGAGCGGACGACATGATTTTCTGGTCGGCCGACGAGCGCGGCGGCGCCCGTTACTCGCTCGACCGAGTGGCCGAGTCCGATGTGCTCATCCTCATTCTCGCCCACCGTTATGGCCAGCCACCGCCCGGCGAGGAACACAGCATCACCGAGCTGGAATACCGCGCGGCGCGAGCGGCCGAGATACCAGTGCTGGCGTTCTTTGTCGACCCGGCGCAGCCCTGGCCGCCCGACCTGGTGGACTGGGAGTCCCGGGACCAGCTGCGGCGGTTCAAGCAACTCGTGGAGTCGGAGGTCACCCGGAAGGTCTTCCGAACGCCGGAGGAGCTGGCCAGGCAGGTGACCCAGGCTCTGGCGGTCATGCTCACCCGCCGCCGGGAAGCCAGGAGCCGCGAGCCGAGGACCTACCGCGGCCCGATCCGGGTCGTCACCACACCGTTCCGGCTCCCGACCGACCCCGACCTCCTCATCCAGATCGGGTCGTCGGCGGACGGCCTTCCGCTTCTGCTCGACATCTACCGCGGCCGGGACCTCTCGGAGAAGTTCGCCAGTCTCGCCGAGGCTGTCGCCTCCCCCGCCCATCCGGCTCCAGAGGCTTTGTTGGCCACCTTCCGGCAGTCACTTGAGGACTTCGCGACCCAGGCCTGGGCGGGCGAGCGGATGCGGGCCGTCACGATGAGGGATGGGACGCCGAAAGACCTCTACGTCAGTACCTTCACGCTGGTGGAGCCGTTTTCGTCCGTTCTCGCGGGTCTTTTCGGCACCAGCCGTAAGGCGCGGCGGCCCGGTCGCGGAGCGGGCTCGGCCCAGGTGGAGGACCCCAGCCCCTTTGACATCGAAAATCCTGATCTCGAAGATCTCGGCACCGTGCTACCCGGCGCCGAGCCCGAGACGCCGCCTCGCGATTTCCTCGCCTATCCCGGCGACGATGGTTTCTTCCGCGCCGACACCAGTCCGGCGGGTGCCGGGAAGAATGCCCGCCCTTGGGGCCCGGCCGCCGATGCCGCTTACGAACGGAGCGAGGCCGCGCCGCCGGGCCGGTCGGCCCACCAGCCGCCGGCGACGTCCGCCCTCCAGTCGGTCGGCGGCCGTAACCGTTTTCTCGGCGTCGCCGCGGACGACGGGGCGGTGTACTCGGTCGGAATGAGCGAGAAATCCCTCGTCGAATGGCGGCCGTTCTTCTACGAGAACATTCTCGCGTTGCTTCCTGACGCCGCGCTGAAGCTGCGAAAACAGGGCGAGCACGACGCGGCCACAATTCCGATCCAGGATCTGAAGCGGCTCGCGCCCGAGCAGGTCTGGGGTCGCCCGCGCGGCCCGGTGCCGCCGCCGGAGGTTCACTCCTGGGTCGAGGTCAGCCGGTTGAGCGTGCTGTCGGTGGTCGCCCTCATCGCGGACGCGCTCACGGCACGGCACTCGTCAGGCGTGGTCCACGGTGACGTCAAGCCTCAGAACGTCCTGGTGACGGAGGCCGGCGTCGTCCTCATCGACTCGTTCGACGTGCCGATCGGCGGAATCGCGCCCGGGTGGACGCCAAGCTGGTCGGCGCCGGAGCAGGTACTGGGCCGGCCGATGACCACAGCGGCGGACGTCTACCCCCTGGGGCTGATGGTCGCGCGCGCCCTAGGGGGCCAGCTGACCGGCGAGATACGGCGCTATCGCACGCCTCGGGTCGCGGGAGACCGGTCGGACTTCGATGTCGTTCACAACCCGTCGCTGTTCATTGATCGGGCAAGTCCGGACATCGACCGGGCCGACCGGGGAGCGTGGCGACGATTTGTCGAGCGGGCGCTGAAGTTCGACGCGTCCGAACGCACGCCAACGCCGACCGAGTTCGCTCTTGAGTTACGCCGGATGCTGCGTGAACACCCGGTCCAGGGAACTCTCCGCTTCGCGCCCCCGGGTAAGCTGGTCGCCGCCCAGCTCGCGGATGGCGAGACCGCGCTGGCGCGGCTGATCTCCGACCCTCTCGACGCGGAGATCCGGCTGAGTGACCGCGCCGACTCCGAGACCTTCTTTCCCTCGCTGTGGCATCAGCCACCGCCACCGCCGGAGAACGACTCCTGGCGCTATCCGAACGCCCCCGCCAGCCGGCTGGGATCGCCGGCGGCACCGCCGGCGGCACCGTCGGCGGCACCGTCGACACGACGGGTGATCGCGGCGGAATCCGGGCCCGCTGTGGCGCCGGCACCTGGACGGCAGGACACGGCCACGGCCAGCGGTCCCACGGCCCGCTGCGTGCATGGGCACGCCAGTCCCGCCGGCCTGTCCCAGTGCGTGATCTGCGGGGCGGACCTGATCACCATGCTCGCGACCAGCGGGCCTCCATCGCCACCCAGAGGCGCCGTCCTGATCTGCGCGGACGGGCGGGTGGTACCCCTGGAGGGCGATCTGGTGCTCGGGCGCACGCCCGAGGCTCTCCAGGCGGTGAAGGCGGGCGAGGTCCGGGCGGTCACGATCGACAACTCCGACCGGGCCGTGTCCCGCGTGCACGCGATGCTACGGGTCCGCGACGGTCAGGTCTTCGTGCGCGATCTCAGCGCCAACGGCACCTACGTGGCGGCATCCGAGGGCGCCACGTGGTCGCTGGTGGACGCGGGCCGAGACACCCCGCTGGCCCGCGGCAGTCGCATCCGGCTCGGCGGCCAGGTGTTCGTCGTCGACGACGCGCCGGGCTGACCTGACCTCCACCCGCTCGGGTCAGCCCCGACCGGCCAGCCCCGACCGGTCAGCCGCCGCGGGCCAGGATCGCGGCCAGCCGGCGGGGCGCGGGGTCGGCCCGCAGCCGCTCGACGGTGAGGGGGACGCCGTCGCCGTCGGCGGCGGGCAGCCGCCAGTTCGGGTACTCGTCGACCGTGCCGGGCAGGTTCGGCTGCGCCCGCTCGCCGAGCGCGTCGGTCGGCGCGGCCAGCACGATCCGGGCCGGTGAGCGGGCGATCAGCGCGTGCAGGGCGAAGGCCAGCTCGCGGACGGTGGCCGGGGGCGGGACGTCGGCCAGGCTGTCGGGGTCGGCCAGCGCGGCCGCCTCGGCCGCCGGCAGGTCGGTCGGCAGCAGGTCCTCGGCGGCCAGCAGGGCGATGAGCGCCGAGCGCTCGGCCCGCCAGGCGGCCCGCTCGTCCGCCTCGGGCCGGCCCAGCTGCCCGAGCCGGGCCCGGACCCGGACGTGCTCGCCGGTCAGCCAGCCGGCGACGGTCGGCAGGTCGTGGGTGGTCGCGCTGGCCACGACGGCCGAGCGCCACCGGGCCGGCGGCAGCGGTTCGCCGTCGTCATCGCGCTCGAACCACAGGACGGCCGAGCCGAGCACGCCCGCGTCGGCGAGCGCCTTCGTCGTCGCCGGCTCGACGGTTCCCAGGTCCTCGCCGACGACCAGCCCGCCGGCCCGGGTGGCCTCCAGGGCGAGCACGCCGAGCATGGCGGCGGCGTCGTAGCGGACGTAGGTGCCGGCCGAGGCCGGGTTGCCGGCCGGGATCCACCACAGCCGGAACAGGCCGAGGATGTGGTCGACCCGCAGGCCGCCGCCGCGGGCGAGGACGGCGGCGGCCATCCGGCGCAGCGGCGCGTAGCCGGACTCGGCCAGCCGGTCGGGTCGCCATGGGGAGAAGCCCCAGTCCTGGCCGCGCTGGTTGAACTCGTCTGGCGGGGCGCCGACGCGGGCGCCGGTCGCGTAGGCGTCGGCGTCGGCCCACGCGTCCGCGCCGCCCGGGTCGACCCCGACGGCCAGGTCGTGCATGACGCCGACGGCCATGCCGGCGGCGCGGGCTGCCGCCTGGGCGGCGGCCAGCGCGTCGTCGCAGCGGCGCTGGAGCCACAGATGGAAGGCGACCCGGTCGGCCAGCCCTTCGCGGGCGGCGGCCACGGCGGGCCCGGCCGGGTGGCGCAGGTCCTCGGGCCAGGCCCGCCAGTCCGGGCCGTGCAGCTCGGCCAGCGCGCACCAGGTGGCGAACTCGACGGCCCCGGCCGGGGTCGTTTCCGGCGCGGTTGCGCCGCCGGGGCGGGCGTGGGCGAACAGCAGCTCGAGGGCGGCCAGCTTGGCCGTCCACACCGCGTCCCGGTCGATCGGGCCGTCGTTCGGGACGGTGGCGGCCAGCGCGTCGACGGCGGCCCGGGCCTCGGCGCCGGCGGCGGCGTACTCGGGCAGCTCCTGGGGCCGCAGGTAGAGCGGGGAGACGAAGCGGCGGCTGGTCGGGTAGTACGGCGAGTCGGCGACGGGGCGAGTCGGGGCGGTGGCGTGCACCGGGTTAATCAGCAGGACGTCGGCGCCGACGCTCGGCCCGCCGGCCCAGGCCGCGAGGTCGGCCAGGTCGCGGTAGTCGCCCATCCCCCACGATCCGGCCGAGCGGACGGCGTAGAGCTGGATCATCCAGCCCCAGGACCGCTCGGGCGCCGCCGAGGCCGGGCCGGCGGCCAGGTCGGCGGCCGGCCCAGCGGCCGGCGGGTCGGGCATCCGGTCGGGCACGGCGACGATCTGGCAGCTGCTGGTCGTGCCGCCGGCCCGCACGGTCAGGACGTGGTCGCCGAGCGGCATCCCGTCCGGCGGGATGAGCGGGACCTTGACCAGCTCGACACCGTCGACATGACGCCGTTCCCGGGCCTCGCCCGCCGCCACGTCGGCCCGGCCGCCGCCGGCGAAGACGATCTCGGCCCGGACGGCGGTCCCCGCCGCGACGTGGGCGTTGATCACACCCGGGGCGGAGCGCCGGACGACGGCCGCGGCCGGCAGCGCCCGTCGCCAGGGCGCGTCGGCCGCGGCGGCCAGCGCCGCCGCCGGGTCCTCGACGTCGACGTCGAGCAGCGCCAGGACCGCCCGGACGACGTCCGCCTCGACGATGATCTCGCGGTCGTGGGCGTCGAGGTAGCTCGTCGCGACCCCGTGGGCGTCGGCCAGCGCGGCCAGCTCGGGCGCGATCCGGGATGTCGCGGGCGGGGCGGCCGGCGGGGGCGGGGGCGGGGGCGAGTAGGGTCCGCGCGTCACCTGCCCGATCCTTCCGTCCGGGCCATCGTCCCGTCGACGGTTTCGCTCACCTCGCCCGGCGCGAGCGCGGGTGGGATGGCCGGCTCTCCGGGGCGCGCCAGGCTCGGCGGCGCCGCGTACCAGTGCTGTCCGGGCGGCGTGGCCGGGCGGGGCGGTCCGGCCAGCGGCAGGCGCATCCGCATCCGGGCGCCGCCGCCCGGGGCGGCCTCGGCCCGGACCTGGCCGCCGTGGGCGGCGACAGCCTCGGCCACGATGGCCAGCCCCAGCCCGGAACCTGGCAGCGGCCGGGCGGAGGCGGCCCGGTAGAAGCGGTCGAAGACCTTGGTCCGGTCCTCGGGCGCGATACCCGGCCCCTCGTCGTCCACCACTAGCTCGCCGGCGGCGAGCGCGACGCGCACCCGGCCCTGGGGCGGGGAGAACTTCACCGCGTTGTCCAGCAGGTTCGTCACGGCCCGCTCGAGCATGTGCGGACGGCCGATGATCGGGCTGGGCCCGGCGGGCACGCCGAGGGCGACCTCGATCGTGACGTCCTTCGTCTTCGCCCGGCGCCGGACCCGTTCGGCGGCGGCCTCGACGACGTCGGCGAAGTCGGTCGGCTCCGGCTCCTCCTCGGCCGCCTCGTCCCGGGCCAGTTCGACCAGCTCGGTGACCAGCCCGGACAGCTCCCGCATCTGGGCGTCGACGTCGCGCAGCAGCGCCGCGCGGTCCTCGGGTGGCAGGGCCCGGTCCGGGTTCGCCTCCGCCCGCATCAGCAGTTCGATGTTGGTGCGCAGGCTGGTCAGCGGGGTGCGCAGCTCGTGGCTGGCGTCGTCGACGAGCTGGCGCTGGCGGCGTTTGGACGCCTCCAGCGCGCCGAGCATGTTGTTGAGGCTGGTGGCCAGCCGGGCGATCTCGTCGTCGCCGACGACCGGGATGAGCGCGGACAGGTCCTGGGTGCGTTCGACCTGCTCGGCGGCGGCGGCCACGTCGTCGACCGGCTTGAGGCCGGCCCGGGCGACGAACCAGCCCAGCAGGGCCGCCCCGCCGACCCCGACCGCGCCCACGATGACCAGCGCTATACCGAGGTACCGCATGGTCCGGTCGATGTCGGACGTGGACCTGGCCAGCTGGAGCGCGAAACCGGGGGCACGCGGGGTCGGCACCGTCACCAGCCGATAGCTGGCGCCGCCGATCGAGATGGTCCGGATGTTGGCGTCGTTCGTGCCCTGGGCCACGCTGATGTCGGCCGCGTTCACCGGCAGCCGCGGGAGCGTGCTGCCCGGCCCGATGCCCTCACCACCCGGCCCGACGCCTTCACCACCTGGGCCGAAGCCCTCGATCGTGGTCGCGAGGATCTGGCCGTTCTCGTCGATGACCTGCAACGGCATACCGAAGGTCAGCAACGGCTGTCTGCCAGGACGGTATGTCAGCGGCGCGGCCGCCACGCGCGCCTGCGAGACGAGCTGGTCGTCGATGGCGCGCCGAAGCACGATCCCCGTGGTGAAGATGGCCACGCCGGCCACGACGGCGATCGCCGCCATCACCGTGACCGCGACCAGCAGCGCCATCCGGTTGCGCAGCGCCAGGCTCCGCCACCAGGACACTCGTGGCTGGGTGGCCGGCTCGGCCGGCGCCTGGACCGGGACGACCCGCCCCGGCGCGGGACGCTGCTCGAGCGCCTGCCCGCCACCGAGAGTGAGGCTGGCGCGCGGGACGGGCTCGAGCCAGCCGCCGGTGGGCTCGTCGGTCGGGCAGCGAGGACGGCTCATCGGCGGTTGTCTCGCGGGAGCACGACGCGGGACACGGCGACGGAAGCCAGGGCCACCGTCACGACGACCGGTCTCACGAGGACCGGTCTCACGACGACCGGTCTCACGACGACGGTGCCTCGCGCAGCACGTAGCCGACGCCGCGCACCGTGTGGAGCAGACGCGGCTCGCCGTCGGCCTCCAGCTTGCGGCGCAGGTAGCTCACGAAGACCTCGAGCGAGTTCGACGACGGGCCGAAGTCGTAGCCCCACACCCGCTCCATGATCGTCGACCGGGACAGGACCTGGCGCGGGTGGCGCAGGAACAGCTCCAGCAGGTCGAACTCGGTCTTGGTCAGGCTCAGGGCCCGGGCTCCCCGGACCACCTCGCGGCTGCCGGGGTCCAGCGTGACGTCGGCGAACGTGAGCGCCGCCGGGCCGGCGGTGGCGCCCCCGCCCACCCCGCCCACCCCGCCCGCCCCGCCCGGTGCCCCCGAAGTCCCGGCGCCGGCGGTGGCGGCCGCCCGGGCGGAAAGCGCGGCCCGGCGGGTCAGCGCGCGCAGCCGCGCGAACAGCTCCTCCAGCGCGAACGGTTTGACCAGGTAGTCGTCGGCGCCGACGTCCAGGCCGCTGACCCGGTCGGCCAGCCCGTCGCGCGCAGTGAGCATCAGGACGGGTAGGTCGTCGCCGCGGGCGCGCAGCTGGCGGCAGGTCTCCAGGCCGTCCATCCGGGGCATCATCACGTCCAGCACGACGATGTCGGGCCGGTCGCGGCTGACCGCGTCGAGAGCCTCGACCCCATCGCGGGCGGATCCCACCTCGTAGCCCTCGAAGCGCAGGGAGCGCTCCAGGGACTCACGGACAGCGGGCTCATCATCGACAACCAGTACGCGCACCGCTCTAGTGTGCTCCCCGGCGAGGGCCCGGGCGCCGAGCGATCGGCGACTCTCAGGAAGAACTGTGGGGTGCTTCAGCCGCTGCTCAGCCCGCTGGCCGGCACCGCTGTCAGCCCCGGTTGGGAGGTCGGGTGAGGCTGCCGCGGCTCCGGCTCGGGCCCCCTTCGGACTCCCCGCCTTCGCCCGAACCGGCCGGCGGGTCGAGCTCCGGTGTCGGCCCGTCGTCCCCTTGCAGGCCGCCACCGCCGCCGCCGGCCGTCACGAGCTCCTCGTCGTCCTCCTCCGGGGGACGGTCGTCGTCATCGTCGTCGTCGCGGACCGTGATCTCGGAGCGCTGCATCGTGCCGAGCTCAAGACCGCTGGTCGCGAACGCCTCCCGGATCCGTTCCCGCAGCTCACGGGCGACGTCCCACTGCTTGAGCGGCTGGGTCTTGATCACGATGCGCAGGGAGTAGCCGTCGGCGGTCATGGTCTCCATGCCCCAGACCTCGGGTTCCTCCAGGATCACCACCGCCCAGTTGGCCTCCCGCCACATGCCGTCAGCCGTGTCCTTGAGCACCTGTTTGGCCGTCGAGACCTCGGTGTCGTAGTCGAGCGGCACGTCGAGCACGGCCCGGGCCCACTGTTGGCTCTTGTTGCCGAGCCGGGCGATCTCGCCGTTGCGGATGTACCAGACGGTGCCCTGGACGTCCCGGAGACGGGTGATGCGGAGCGTGACCGCCTCCACGTTGCCGGAGACCGCCCCGACGTCGATCACGTCACCCACGCCGTACTGGTCCTCCAGCAGCATGAACATGCCGGACAGGCAGTCCCGGACGAGGTTCTGGGCACCGAAGCCGATCGCGATGCCGGCCACCCCGGCGCTGGCCACGATCGGCGCCAGGTTGATGCCGAGCTCGCCGAGGATCGTCACGAACGCGATGCCGAAGATCATCACGGAGACGACGCTGCGCAGGACCGAGCCCACCGTCTCGGCCCGCTGGCGCCGCCGCTCCAGCAGGACGGCCGGGTCGCCGAACAGCGCGCCCGCGCGGCTTCCCGCCAGCAGGCCCTGGCCGCTGGCCGCCCGGCTGGCCACCCGCCGGATGAAGCGGTGCGCGATCGCGCGGAGCACGATCGCGAACAGCGCGATCATGATGATCATCAGCGGGGTGCCCAGCAGGACGTCCGCGCTCGAGGCCAGGTACTGGCTGTGGGTGACGTCGAAGACGGTCCGGCACAGGAAGTCCGGCTTCGTCCCGCAGCTGCCGCTGAGCTGGTCGACCAGCTCGGACAGGGACCCGGGCAGGCCGCTGCCCGACGGGGACGGCGTCGGCGTCGGGCTGACCGTGACCAGGGCCGAGCCGAGGTGGGACGCGACCCCGGACGGCGGCGCCGTCGGCACGACGCCCGCGGCGGCACTCGCGGCCGCGCCGCCGGTCGGCGTCGGCGTCGGGCTGGCCGAGGGGGCGAGCGCCTTGATCACACCGAGCGGTGATCCAGCCACCGACAGCGTCCTCCTTCTACCACCATCGGTGGCGAGTCGGCCCGGCGACAGCCGCGCTACCGCCGGAACGTCATAGGGAAGTTTCGCCGATGTACCGGGACGGCCGCGCGGCACCCCCCACCTGGAGCAAAGGGGCTGTTGCCCACATACAGGATGATCATCACAAAGAGCCAAATAAGGGTCGCTGTGTCGACAACCACGGGACGACAATCCGAAACAGGCTCGCGTCGCGGGCCGGAAGGCGGTTGACTGTCCATTGTCACCGGTGGCGGCCGTGACCGACGCCACCCGGGAGGGCGAGGAGGTCCGCGCGTGGTGGAAGCGCTCGTTCTCAACGCCACGTACGAGCCACTGTGCGTGGTGTCGCAGAGGCGGGCGCTGGTGCTCGTGCTCACCGAGAAGGCTGTGATGATCGAGGCGGGCGACCACGTCCTGCGCTCGGTGACCCAGACGGTGGAGGTGCCGGTCGTCGTCCGGCTGGCCCGCTATGTGCGGGTGCCCTACCGGTCCCAGGTGCCGCTCACCCGCAAGGGTGTGCTGGCTCGTGACCATCACCGCTGTGTCTACTGCGGGGCCCCGGCGACGTCCCTGGACCATGTCATCCCCCGCTCCCGCGGGGGCGCGCACGTGTGGGAGAACGTGGTGGCGGCCTGCGGCCGCTGCAACCACGTCAAAGCCGACCGGGCCGTGGCCGATCTTGGCTGGCGGCTCCGCACGGCGCCCCGAGCGCCGAGCGGAGCCGCTTGGCGCATTCTGGGCAGTCGACGGATGGACCCGCGCTGGTCGCCCTACCTGGGCCGTACCGGCGACACCGCCGCCTCGGCCTGACGGCCGGTCCGGGCCGGTCGGACCCGGCGTGGGTCAGGCCATCGCGCCCGGCTGGCCCAGCCGGCGCAGCAGCTGGTGGCGCTGGTGCGGCGCCAGCGCCGGATTCCGGGCGCCCTGGGCCCGACGAAGCATCTCGACGGCCTGACGCTCGTCGCCGGCCAGCCGGAAGACGTCCGCCGCCCACAGCAGCACCGGGCCGCTCTCGGGCGCCGCGAGCAAGGCGGCGGCCAGGTCCCGCTCGGCCTCCTCCAGTCGGCCGAGCCGGGCCAGAGCGGCGGCCCGCGCCGCCCGGGGCTCCGCCTCCCGCGCCGGGCCGGGTGAGGCGCCGCTGTCGCGCAGTCCGGCGTCGAGATCCTGTAGTGCGGCGACGTCTTCCCCCAGCTCCAGGCGCAGCTGGCCGCGGGCGAGACGGGCCGCGGCCAGGTCGGGGGCGGCGGTGAGCACCGTCGAGTAGATGCCCAGGGCGGCCCAGGGCTGGCCCGACTGCCACAGCGCCCGCGCGAGCAGGGCCGTCACCTCGGCGTCGCCAGGGCGGCGCGCCACCGCCGCCTGAAGATCCTCCACGGCCGGGCCGGCCCGGCCGGCCGCCAGCAGGAGCTGGCCCACCAGCGCCAACGCATGGCCGGCCGCCGCCCGGTCCGACAGCGACTCGTACACGGCGGCGGCCGAGCGGTACCGCCGCTCGGCCTCCTCAACCCGGCCCCGGCCGGCCTCGAGGTCCCCCCGGAACATCTCGATGCCGGCATGGACGCGCGAACGGTCGGCGGCCCGCTGGCTGGCCTCCGCGGCGTGGGCCTCGGCCGCCTCGACGTCGCCGGCGGCCAGCCAGCTCCGTGCCGCGCCGAGGAAGTCGGCCGCGCTGGTGTTCTCCGGCGCCGCGAGCTGCCCGTCCACGGCCCAGTTCGGGAAGGCGGCCTGCGCGGGGGCGATGAGCCGGTCGGCGGCGAGCTGGTACCAGCGCGAACCGGCGCGCCACTCGCTGGCGAGGATGTGCCGTTCCTCCAGCCCGTGGAGCGCGGCGTTGGGCACGCCCTGGGTGTGGTGCAGGCCCTCGTCGACCAGGCCCCGGCGACCGCGCTCGGTCACGAACGTCCGGGTGAACCAGGCCCGCAGCTCCCGCTCGTCGATGCGGTGTTCGAGGGCGACGGCGCTCAGAGCCCGCCGGAGGTACTCGCCCAGCTCGCGGTCGACGAGGCCGTCGGACCCGCCTGGTCCAGGCGGGTCGGGGGCGGTGGACGGACCGGCCGGGTCGGCCAGCGCCGTCGCCACGATCTGGAGATGGGCCGGCTGGACCTCACCGGTGACGAAGGTCACCGCGTTGCGCGCCCGATCGGTGGCGTTGCAGGCGCACAGATCGTCGATGAGCGCCTCGGCCGCGCCGGGAGCGAACGGCCGCCCGGCCTGGCGCGCCGGCTCGCGCAGGGCGGCCACGGCCGAGGACCGGTCCAGCGGGCTGACGGCGAACCGGGCCACGCTGGAGCCGGCGGACAGCAGGTCCTCGTGCGGGGCGAGGTCCGCGCGGTAGCCGGACCTCAGCACCACGAGCAGGCGCAGATCGGACTGGCTGGCCATCGCGGCGCCGAGGAACTCGATCATCTGACGCCGCCGCGGCTCCGCTCGCGGGCCGTCCGGGGCGAACAGGACCTCGAACTGGTCGATCGCGAGCAGCACCGGCCCGCCTCCCGACCCGGAGCCGGCGACCCGGGGGTGGGCCCGCAGCAGTTCGGCCGCCGAGAGCTGGGCCGCGTTCCCGGCCGGGAAGCCGCCGGGGAACCAGGCCGAGACCAGCTGGGAGATGAACAGGTTCCCGGTGTCGACCGACGGCACCGGCGGGGCCACCGCGGGCGCGGCCAGCCTTGCCGGCGACAGCAGCCTGGCCTGGTCGTTCACCGCGCTGGGAACGGCGCCGGCACACAGCAGTGACGTCTTGCCCACACCGACCGGACCGTGCACCACCGTCAGCCGATGGGTAAGCCAACGAGCCAACAGTTCATGCGATTCGCCCGACCGGCCGAAAAACCAGGCCGCATCGGCCGCGAGATAAGGATGAAGTCCCTTGTACGGCCCGATGCGCGGCCCGTTGTGCGGCGAGGAAGACTCACCTGTTCTCACCGCGCGGCCACCCTCCCGGCGGACTGCTTCCGGACGGGGGGATATCCGCGCGACACCCGGCGGGCTACTCCCGGCCGGGTCCCGCCGGCACGGCCGGGCGCGAGCGCGCACCTCGCGCCTCTCGGCCGCGGCGAGGCCACCGGGAGCGGGTCCTGGGATATCGTCATCGATATCGTGCCGGTCAAAACTGGAAAACCCCTCGTCAGGCTCGTGGTCCGGCGTTCGGCCGAACTGGTCGATCGTAGCCGAGTCAACCGGTCCCCCGGCAAGCGCGGCGGCCGAGCGCCGATAGCCGACACAGCCGGGCGACGCCGCGCCAGCCGCGGTCCCCGCGCTCCCTCGTAGCTGTCTGGTCGCGAGCGCGCCGCGGGCTGATGCGGCCGGTCGGTCCCGCTCATCCCGCCGATCCAGCCGGACCGATCTGCGGCCCGTCTCCGCGCGAGTCCGGACACGCAACTGTGTCAACCGCCCTGTGTGTCAACCGCCCTGACGACCGCGCTGTCACCCGCGGCACGCTCACGACGAGGATCCCGGCCGTGGACACGCCAGGTTACTGGATGCGGAAATCACATAACGGCGACCCGACACCAGCCCAGCCGGCGGCCGGCCGGCACAATGCCCGGCTTTATGCAGGTCAACATGCGGAAACATGGCGGGGCCAACCACGCCGACCGGGCCAGGACAGCGCAAGGCCACCCATCGGCCGTGATAAAAATCGGAGTCGATGAGTACGTCGCGTAGCGGCCGAGCCGCGGACAGCGCCCCACGTCGCCTATCCGACGGACGGACGGATTTCTCGCGGGCGATACACCCGCCCGCGTGTCGGCGATATATTGAGAGGCCTGGGTACGGTATGATGCGGGGGCCGTTGGCGTGGCGATAGTGGAAGAGTTTCCCAAGCGCATCGGCGCTGGAGTTCCCACAATTTGGGGCAATCTGCCGCCGCGCAACAAGAACTTCACCGGCCGCGAGTCGTTGCTCCACGAGTTGCACTCCCGCATCAAGGCCGCGACCGACGGCGCGACCGCCGTCCTCCCGCACTCGTTGCAGGGGCTGGGCGGAGTCGGGAAGACCCACCTGGCCATCGAGTACGCCTACCGCTACCAGGCCGAGTACGACGTCGTCTGGTGGGTGCCGTCAGAACAGCCGGCCCTGGCGCGCGCCGCGCTGGCCCTGCTGGCCGACCGCCTCCAGCTCGGGGAGATGCTCCGGGTCGACGACGCCGTCACCGCGGCCGTGGACGCGCTGCGCCGCGGCGATCCGTACGACCGCTGGCTGCTGATCTTCGACAACGTCGACGAGCCCGAGCCCATCCGCGCCCTGATGCCCCACGGCACCGGTCATGTGATCATCACCTCGCGCAACCCGCGGTGGCAGAGCATCACCGACGCGGTCGAGGTCAACATCTTCCAGCGCGAGGAGAGCCTGGAGTTCCTCAGCCGGCGGATCCCGGGCATCAGCCGCGCCGACGCGGACCGGCTGGCCACCGACCTGGGCGACCTTCCGCTCGCCCTCGAGCAGGCCGGCGCGCTCCAGGTCGAGACGGGCATGGCCGTCGACGCCTACCTGGAGCTGCTCGACGAGGCCGCCGCCAAACTGCTGTCCGAGGCCCCACCGACCGACTACCCGGTCCCGGTCGCCGCCGCCTGGAGCGTGTCGGTGAACCGGCTACGGGACAACACCCCGTTCGCCCTGGAACTGTTACAGCGGTGTTCCTTCTTCGGCCCCGAGCCGATCGACCTCGACATCCTCGAACGCGGGAAGTTCATTCTTTCCTCCCCATTCGGCGTGACTCTCCGTGACCGCCTACAGGTCAGCCGCGCAATGCGGGAGCTCGGCCGCTACGCTCTGGGCAGGATCGACAACAACAGGCGGACGATTCAGGTGCACCGCCTCATCCAGAAGGTGATCGCCGACGGCCTGAGCGAAGACGAGGGAACGATGATTCGCAGCGAGGTACACCAGTTGCTGGTCGGCGCGGACCCGGGCGAACCGACCAATGCGGCCGACTGGCCTCGCTTCCAGGCCCTGCTGCCCCACATCATCCCGTCCGGCATCGTCAGCTCGACCGACGTCGCCGCCCGCCAGCTCGTCTCGCGCACCGTCGACTACCTCAACCAGAGCGGAGACTTCGAAACCGCCCTCTACCTGGCCGACCTGTCTCTGGCCGCCTGGGAGGAGGCGTCGGGCGACGAGGACGCCGACGTCCTGATCCTGCGAAGCTACAAGGCGGACACGCTATGGGCGCTGGGCCGGTACGCCGAGGCCTTCGACCTTCGTCGGCCTACTCTGGAGACCATCGAGCGAGTCCTCGGGCCGGAGCACGAGGAGACTTTGAAGGTCCGCAACGGACACGGGGCTGACCTCCGCGCCCGGGGCGACTTCCGTGCCGCGCGGGAGCTGGACGAGGACTCCGTTCCCCGGCACCGCCGGACGTTCGGAGAAGATCATCCCCGTACGCTGAACGCGGCGAACAACCTGGCGGTCGACTACGGCCTCACCAGCGCATACCACCAGGCGCTGGAGCTCGACCGGCAGATCCTCGCCGACCGGCGGGACCAGAGCGGCCGCGACGACGATCCCGCCGTCATCCGGCAGATGACCGCGGTGGCCCGGGACATGCGCCAGGCCGGCGACTATCTGGAAGCCCGACGGCTGGCCGAGCAGGCCTATCTGATGTTCGAGAGCCTGGTCAGCCGGGGCCAGCTGGCGGCCACCCACCCCGCGGTCCTCCAGCAGGCCAAGGAGCTCTCGGTCGCCCGCCGGAAGGCGGGTGTGTTCCCCGAGGCGCTGGACCTCGCCCGCAAGGTCCACACGAGCTACACCGAGAATCCCAAATACGGGAAGGACCACTCGGACACCCTGGCCGCCGCGATCAACCTGGGCAACGCCCAGCGCGCGGTCGGCGACCTGGCCGACGCGACCGACCGGATCGAGAAGACGATCGACCGGTTCCGGGAGAGCCTCGGCCCGGACCATCCCTACACCCACGGCTGCCGTCTCAACCTCGCGCTCGTGCACCGCCAGGGTGGCCAGGTCAAGGAGGCGGAGGCGATGCTGGCCGAGGCGCTCACGGGCCTCGAGCAGACTCTCGGCGCCGATCACCACTACACGCTGACTTGTGTCACCAACCTGGCCACCGCGAAGGCCGCGCTCGGCCAGCCGGCGCTGGCGCTGGACATGGGCCAGAAGGCCCTGGCCGCGTTCCGCGACCTCCTCGGCGTGGACCACCCGCACACCTTGGTCTGCGCGACCAACGTGGCCATCGACCTCGCCGCCACCGGCGACATGGATGACGCCGCCACGCTCGCGGAGACGACCATGAAGCGCTACCGGCGGATCCTGGGCGACTCCCACCCCGACGTCGTCGCCGGGGCTCGCGGCGAGCGCCTCGACTTCGACTTCGAGCCGCCGCCCCTGTAGTTCTCCGGCGCTGTAGTTAGCCGACCCGGCGGAGCGAGCGGTTACCGCCGACCTAGCCAGGCCGACAGCTGGTCGGGGTCAGCCGGCGGGCCTGTCATGGCTGTCTTCGCGTGCAGCGCGCGGACCATTTCGGGCCGGTCGACCAACGTGCTGGCGGCGGGTGACGGCCGACCGCGCCGGCACATGACCAGGCCGGTCCAGGCATCGGCGTCATCGTGGTCGGCCGCGATGGCGTGTTTGTAGAGTTCGGCGGCCTCCGGAAGGCATCCCTGGGCATAGAGGCGGTCCGCCTCCGTCCCGTCGCCCGCCGCGCCCGACGACTTCAGTCGCGCCGCGCACAGGCGGAGCCGGCCACTGTCGAGAAACGCGCGCCGGGCGGGCCGGACCGCGGTCGTCGCGGCGGACCATTCGGGCGGCCGCTCGCCCGCCGACCAGGCCGCGGCCAGACGTTGTACGACGTTCTGATCGGATTCCAGGTTGCGCAGGCGCCAACCCAGCCAGCATTCGGCCGCGGCCTCGGCCGCGGCGGCCTCAGCCTCGGCCGGGACGCTTTCATCGAGGAAGAACTGGGCCTGCGCGCTCGCCCGGTCGAGGAAATATGCGCCCAGTGGGGTCGGCGTCGCCTTTGCGCGTATTCGCGCGAACGCGTCGAATACCTCGCGCCGCCAGCGGGCGAACTCGAAATGGGGGTACATGCCGTCGTCGCGATGCCGTTGCCGGTTCCAGAAATCCGTGACGCCCAGATAGGCATAGGCACCCTGTAATACCCCGAACAGCGGTCTGGGGTCCTGTCGCCAGGGCGAGTAGAAAAGCTCCTCCCGCCCTCGGTCGGTCGTGGGACGGAGAATTGGTTCGAGATCGAGAAGCGCGGAAAGCTTGCCGTGCTGAAACTCGTGGACAAGGGTCTCGGCGAAGGAGACGCCGTCACGCGGCAGGGTGAGCGCGGCCGCCCCGAAGGCGTCGGCGGACGACGCCGAATGGTCAGTCGCCGCGCAGTCGGTCGCGGTGGCCGTCGGCCGGAGCGGAACCAGGGTGGACAGTCCCACCCGGATCGCGCGGGCCCGCTCGGGGTCAAGTTCGCGCAGCAGCCGCCAGCCGGCGCTCATCCGCTCGCGCCACGGACCGGCCCGCTCGTGGTCGACACCCGGCCCGATCGGCAGATCAAGGATGAGCCACATCGGGTCGGTGCCGTCGAGTACCACCGACAGTTCCTCACCCGTCGCGCCGGAATCCGTCGTCAGTCGTGGGACCGGCTGAAAACGGGCGTCCGGACGGCGCGGGCTGACGGTCACCAACCCGGAGGCTCGAACCGTCAGGACGTGTTTCCCCGCGTCCACCGTCACGGTCGCCCATCCCGCCCAGCCGTCCAGGTCAATCTGGCCGGTGCCCGGAATCGTCAGGGTCCCGTCGGCGACAAAGACCCGTACCTCGCAGTCCAGCCCCGTGGCCAGAGCGCACGCAATGGCGACACGGCCAAGATAGCCGCGCATTTCCTCGGAATTCGGTCGGGACCGGTCGGTCGAACTGTTGAGGCGCCTGAGCATCTCCGTCGCCCAGAGACCAACCGCCGGCGCAAGCAGCACCTCGCCGGCCCGCGGCCCGTTAACCCGGTACGCGGCCGTGATCACCTCAAGCGCCGCGAAAAGGTCCGCGTTCCCCGCGTCATCCGCCCGGAGGTCATCCCGCACCGCGCGTATCGACAGCATCCGCCGGCTGAGCTGGGCGGCCCGCAGGCGGGCGACTGTCTCCTCATTTCCCCGGCCGGCCGCCAGTTCCTCGAAGTCGGCCGCGGGCAGGTGGTGGCGGCGCAGGTTCATGCCGTCCGGGTCCCGCGCGCGACGTCGGCCGTCAGCCGAGCTTGGATATGCCGGATGAGAGCGTAGAGGTCCGGGCAGTAGACCGATCGGTTCCGGAATCCGGTGCCGGCCTGGTAGCGGTGCGGGTAGTAGCCGCCGCCGCAGACATTCCGCAGCGAGCACGCCTGGCACTCCGGTCCGAATGCGCGCGTACCGATCTGCCGGGCCACCAGACCGGGGTGGTCCAGGGCCCGGGCGATCGGGTCCCGCCGGACGTTCAGGCCGGTGGCCGCCGCGCCGTCGTAGGTCGACTTCAGCGCGTCGACCTGCTCGATCGCGCCGTCGGTCTCCACCACCAGGAGCGTCGACGGCGCCAGCCCCACCGTCTCCACCGTGCTCGGCAGGCCGAACAGCAGGCCGGCGATCTGCTGGAACAGCCGGATCTCGGGTCCGGGTCGGGGGGACTCGTACCACCGGTCGAAGATCGCGACGAGCCAGTCCGCGTAGGGAGTGGCGGCCTCGTCGTCGCCCCGGCCGGGTGGGCGATGCGTCCAGTTGCCGTGCGGCAGGAGAAAGTCGATCACCGGCGGGTCGAAGGCGGCCAGGGACTCGTAGACCTCGACCGGGTCGTTCGCGACGTCGACGACGCTCAGCAGGCCCGCGAACGCCGACCGGTAGGCCGGCGAGGCCAACAGCCGGAGACTGGCCGCGACCTGCGCGTAGCTACCGCCGCCGTTGCCCCGCACCCGGTGGCGGTTGTGCCGCTCGCTGCCGCCGTCCAGGCTCACCCCGACCCTGACCCCGGCCCGGGCCAGGTCGCGGACAGTGGGCTCGGTCAACAGCAGCCCGTTGGTCTGGATCCGGATCGACACGTCGGTCCCGGCCCGGACAGACCGGCGCAGCGTCGTTATCGCGTAAGCCAGGAACTCGCCGCCGGCCAGGAGCGGCTCGCCGCCGTGCAGAACAACGTCCACACCAGGCAGGTGATAGTCGCGCGCGTGTTCCGCGATACGTTCGGCGGTGGCGACCAGGGTCGCTCGGCTCATCCGCAGAGGTTGGTCACGCCAGCTCTGGTCGGCCAGGGTATAGACATAGCAGTACCGGCAGGCCAGATTGCACCGGCTGTGCAGCTTGAGGACGAACTGGCGGAACGGCGTCGGGCGCCACCCGGATCGCCTCAGCTCCAGCAGGTCGAGGCTCGCCGGCCATTCCACCGGCTTGTCTCTGGGCTGGCGGTTCGCGGGCGTGGCCTGTTCCACCAGCTCAGATGCTGGACTGGAAACCCGCCAGCGCCTCAGCCGGGTTGGCCGCGCGGCGGCGAATACCGCTCAGCACAGCCGCCAATCCCGGCTGGTCCAGTCCAGCATCCAGGGCCAGGATCTCGTCCAGACCCAACGCGCTCAGATCAGGTAGTGACGTCTCGATGTCGGACGATGTCCTGTCCACCCGTTGGCCTCCTCCGGCACGAGCTGCTTTTCCAATCTAGCGCGGGCTCGTCCGAGATGCACAAAGATCGGGCGTCGCGGTCGGAACGACGACTGCCCGGCGGCGCCGGCCTCCCGGCCTGACGGGCGGCCCGGGCACTGCTGGCGGGCAGAATCCGCTCGCTGACGGATTGGTGGACGGCTCCGGCCCGCCCCGCCCAGCCCCGCCGCCGGCGCTGTCGGGTTCTGAACGCCCCAGCCGGCTCGATCGGCGCCTAGACTAATGAGCCCACCGGGGAAATGGCCGCTTCCGGCGCGGTCCCGGCGAACGGGGAGGCACATTGCCGTCAGCGGGACCCGCCGTCGCTCGGCTGGGCAGCCACCGGGACCGGCAAAGGAGCCGGCCCCGGGATCGGCCGTCGCTAATACTCGGCCGGCCGCGGCGCACGGAGCGGGGCCGGTGATGTACGGGGCCGATCCGGCACCATATTTTCTTCTCAGTTACGCCCGCGTGGACGTGGCCGACGATCCCTATTTCCCGCGCTTCTACCGGGATCTCGTCACCGAGGTCCGGCTTCGGGTCGGCGCGGACCAGGCCGACAGTGTCGGGTTCCTCGACGTCCGCGACATCCCGGTGGGCACGGACTGGTCATCCGAGCTGAGCCGAGCCCTGGCGCGGTGCCGGACCTTCGTCGCCCTGTGCACTCCGACCTATTTCCAGAGTGAGAACTGCGGCCGCGAATGGGGTGTCTTCGCCGACCGCCAGCGCCGCGCCCACATTCCTGGTGGGCGGCGGCCGGCGGGAATAGTACCGGTGATGTGGGCAGGTATCACCACCCCACCGGCGATCTTGTCCGCTCTCCAGTACGGCAACGAGGCCTTCGGTGAGACCTACCTCCGGCACGGGGCGCGCTATCTTCTCCAGCTCAACCGGCACAGCGACGATTACCAGGAGTTCGTCGTCCGGCTGGCCGAGCACCTGGTGCGGCTGGCCCTCGAGAGCCCGGTCGGCGAGGCTGACGTCGCCGAGGTGCGCTTCGAGCTGGCCACCAACGCCTTCGCGCCCGGCGCCTTCCCGACCGAGCCCCCAGCCGGACCTCGGGCCGGCCTCGGCGACGCCGGTGATGACGCCGGTGGTGACGTCGGCGCCGAGGCCGTGATCGACCCGCCGCGCGGGACGCCCGGAGGGGGCTGGGGCGGCCCGGCGGCCAGTCCCCCGCCGGATCCCGGCGGGGAGCCGAGCCCAGCCGCTGGGCGCGAGGCCCCGGTGCGCGGCCGGTGGCTGCCGGCACCGCCCGCGGGCGCCCGACTGCCGGAGGCGGCCGCCCTCGGCGGCTCGGCCCACGTCATGTTCGTCCTGGCGGCCGGCGGCGTCGACGACCTGCCGCCCCTGCGGAAACGCCGGGAGTACTACGGCCCCGACCCCGACCACTGGCAGCCCTACCGTCCCCACCACCAGACCCGGCTCTGCGTGTCGGCGCAAATGATTGCCGCATTGCAGGACATGACCTCCACGATCATCACACCGGACACCGGGCCGTTGCGCGAGGTCCTGGAAAACGCCCGCGAGCGCAACCAGATCGTGGTATTTCTGGTCGATATATGGGCGGTCTGGATCGAGCGGATACGGGCCGCGCTCGCCGAGTACGACACCAGGAACGTGCCGACCTCGGCGGTGCTGGTGCCGAGCGACCGCGACGATGCCGAGACCGAGAACAGCTGGGGCGATCTGGTGGCAGCGCTGTGGGGGATCTTCCGCAACGGCACCTTCGAACACGGGCACCGTATCCGGACTGACCTCCACACCTACGACGACTTCCACCAGACGCTTGAGCAGCTGTTACGCCAGCTCCAGGACAGCATAATCAAGGCTCGGAACGTACTGCGCAGCCCGCGCTCCGCGAACCCCCGCCCGCGCCCGATCCTCAAGGCGCCGTGAGGGGCCCCGCGACCATGCCGGACGCCGACGGACGGATTGTCACCTTCTACTCGTACAAGGGCGGTGCCGGGCGCTCCATGGCGCTGGCCAACATCGCCTGGCTGCTGGCCAGCGGCGGGCAACGGGTCCTCGTCGTCGACTGGGACCTGGAGGCCCCGGGAGTACACCGCTACTTCCACCCGTTCCTGCCGGACCCCGAACTGCGGGCCCTGCCCGGAATCATGGACATGGTGTGGGACTTCGCCGTCGCGATGACCTCCCCCGAAAACCCAGCCGAGCCTGACTGGTTCGAGCGGCGGACCCAGATCACCGCGTACGCCGCCTCCCTGACCCGGTCCTTTCCCCAGGCCGGGACGCTGGATTTCGTCTCGGCCGGCCGGCACGACGCGACGTACTCCTATCGAGTCAGCACCTTCGACTGGTCGGCGTTCTACACCCGGCTCGACGGCGGGTCGTTCATCGATGGCCTGCGGGAGAGCATGCGGGCATCCTATGACTGGATTCTGGTCGACAGCCGAACCGGCCTGAGCGACACGGCCGGCATCTGCACCGTCGAACTGCCCGACATCCTGGTGAACTGTTTCACGCTGAACACCCAGTGCATCGAGGGCGCCGTTTCGGTCGCATCATCCGCTCGGGAGCAGCGGACGGAAAGACCACTGCGGGTGCTACCTGTCCCAGTACGGGTCGAGGAGGCGGAGAAGGCGAAGCTCGAGATCAGCCGGGACTTCGCCCGCGCTCGTTTCACCGGCTTCCTCGACCACCTCGAGCGCGGCGATCATGACCGGTACTGGGGCGACGTGGAGGTGCCTTACAAGCCCTTTTACGCCTATGAGGAAACTCTCGCGGTCTTCGGCGACCGCCCCCATCAGAACGGCACGCTCCTGGCCGCCTACGAACGGATCGCCGCCTGGCTGACCGACGGGGCCGTCACCGCGCTGCCGGCGACGGACGACCGCTCCCGGCGCCGCGACCTGGCGCTGTTCGAACGGACGACGTCCGGCAGCCGGCCCGGCGTGGTCGTGAGCCACGTCGCACCCGACCGGTACTGGGCCGAATGGGTGAGCGCCGAACTGCGCTCCATGGGGATACGGGCGACGCTCGCCGACAGCGGTACCGGCCAGCTCGACCCGGCTGTCAGCCTGGTCAAGAGCCGGCATCGGGTGGCCATCGTGTCCACCGACTACCTGCGCCGCCAGGAGGCCCTGGCCGACCTCGCCCAGGACCGATCGTTCCCGGACACCGACCGCGGCGAGGGCCCGACCACCCTCATGCGGATCGAACCGATCGAGCTCCCGGACGGTGTGGACGGTCACGACTGCCTCGATCTGTTCGAGCTGACGGAGGGTGAGGCGCGCGTCGCCGTGGGTGCGGCATTCGGCGCTCGGGCCCGGGTCGACCTCGTCAAGCCCCGTGACGACGGGGCGCTGCCCCGTTATCCGGGAAATCCGGCGACAGTCTGGCGTCACGTGCCCGCCCGCAACATCGACTTCACCGGGCGGGAAAGACTGCTGCGGGCGATCCGTGACGCCTTCACCGACAGCGGGCCGTCGCCGGCGACCGTCGTCCTGCACGGCCTCGGCGGGGTGGGCAAGACCCAGCTCGCCGCCGAGTACGCCCACCGGTTCGGGGCCGCCTACGATCTGGTCTGCTGGCTCAACTGTGATCAGCTCGCCCTCGCCCGGTCCAGCCTGGCCGGGTTGGCTCCCGCTCTCGCGCTGCGGGTGTCGCGTAACACCGACCCCGCCGACCAGGTCCTGGACTCGCTGCGGACCGGGCGGCCGTTTCGCCGCTGGTTGCTGATCTGCGACAACGCCGAAGATCCCGTCGGCGTGGGCGCGCTGATACCGCCGGGCCCGGGCCATGTGCTGATCACTTCCCGAACCCGGCGCTGGGTGGGTGCCCGCCGACGGCTCGAGGTCAGCGTGTTCGAACGGCCCGACAGCATCGAGTTCCTCCGGCGCCGGGCCCCGGGCCTGGCCAGCGCGGACGCCGACCGCCTGGCCGAGGCGCTGGGCGACATGCCGCTGGCCCTCGAGCACGCCGGCCTCTGGCAGGAGACGGACACCGGCACCTCGGTCGATCGATATCTGGAACTGCTGCAGAGCCGGCCGGGACCACTGCTGGCCGAGGGTGACATCCGCTCCTATCCCCGCCCGGTGGCCCGGGCCTGGACGCTGTCTCTCGAACGGCTGCGGGAGCAGACGCCGCTGGCCGCCGACCTGGCCGAGCTGTGCGCGTTCCTCGGACCCGAACCGATCAGTCTCTCCCTGTTCGCCGGCCCCGGGCTGGGCCGCCTCGACACGCCGAAGGACCAGCGGCTGCGCGACGAGATCAAACTGAGCGCGGCCGTGGGCGCGCTGGCCGACTACGCGCTGGTCCGGGTGGACGCGGCGAACGGCAGCCTGCAGATGCACCGCATCGTCCAGGCGGTGATCCGCGACGAGCTGCCCGACGAACAACGCCTGGCCCTGCGCCGGCGGGTTCACAACCTGCTGGTCGCGGCGGACCCCGGCGACCCGGACGATCCGGCCACCTGGCCGCGCTATGCGGCGGTCCGTCCGCACGTCTGGCCGTCCCACCTCCCGCTCGCCACCACCGAGAAGGCAATGAAGCTGATCGAGAACATCGCGCAGGCGCTCTACCGGCAGTACGCGTTCTGGAAGAGCGGCGAGTTCGCCCGGGACGTGGTGGACCAGTGGCATCGCAGCCGCGATCCGGACAATCTCCCGACGCTGCGGCTCCAGTTGCTGCTGGCCGACGGGCTGCGCGCCACCGGTGAGGCCGCGGAAGCCCGCGCGCTGGACCAGGAGGTCTATGCGCGGCTGTCGCGGATGCACGGCGCCCGGGACGCCCTGACGCTGCGGGCCGCCCGGAGCCTGGCCGGCGACCTGCGTGGCCTGGGCCAGTACGCCGAAGCCAGGGCACTGGACGAGAACACCTTCGTCCTCACGCAGCAGACACTGGGCCGCGAGCACCTGGAGTCATTGAAGGCGGCCAACAACCTCGCGGTCTCCATGCGGTTCAGCGGCGACTTCACGCTCGCGCGCGACCTCACCCGCGACACCTACGCGGTGCGGCGCCGGATCAAGGGCGAGACCGAGCAGTACACGCTGCAGCTGGCCGACAGCTATGCCCGAGACCTGCGCGAATGCGGCCACCTCGACGAGTCGCTCGAGCTGGCGCGCCAGACCTGGGAGCGCTACCGGGACGCCGTCGGCCCGGACCACCTGGAAACACTGCGCTCGATGGCCGGCTACGCGGTGGCGCTTCGCCGGGCCGGGCAGACCGAGGAGGGGCTGCGCTTCTCGACGCTCGCGCTCGGTCGATTCCGAGTGGTGGCGACCGGCGACTACCCGGATGCCCTGAGTGCCGCCGTCGCGCAGGTCGCGGCGCTCAGTGAGGCCGGCCAGCAGGCCAGCGCCCTCAGCCTCGCCGAGCGGACGCTGGAACGCTCGACCCGGCGCTTCGGCGCCGCCAGCCTGTACAGCGCGGCCAGCGAGAACGCGGTGGCGATCGCCGCCCGGGGCGGGGGTGACGCGCGCCGGGCGGCCGCCTACGCCGAGCGGGCGCTGGCCACCATCACCACCGTGCTCGGCGCCCAGCATCCGTTCACCCTGGCCGCGATGGTGAACCGGGCCAACTGCCACTACGACCTGGGCGAGTGGTCCCGAGCCCGCGACCTCGACCAGCGGGCCCACGGGCTGCTGAGTGCGCGGCTCGGCTCCGACCACCCCAGCACGCTGGTGTGCGGCCTGCATCTGGCCCTCGACCTGATCGCCACCAGCGAGCGGGCCAGCGGTGAGGCGCTGGCCCTGACCATGCTCCGCGACAGCCAGCGGCGGCTGGGAACGGACCACCCGATCACCCGGACCATCGGTCGGCGGGAGCGGCGCGACCTCGACATCGACCTGCCGCCGCCCTGACGGACGGTCAGGCCGGCGCGGGCGCCGCGGCGGGCGGGAGCGGCCAGGGCTGGCCGGACAGGGAGGCCAGCGCGTGGACCAGGGCCTGGGTGCCGTCCCGGCCGTGCCCGGCCGCCCGCAGCGCCACGTAGAGCTGCCCGGCCAGGGCCAGGCCGGGCAGGGCGATCCCGGCCCGGTTGGCCTCGGCCAGGGCGATCCCGAGGTCCTTGACCATGTGGTCGACGAAGAAGCCGGGCGCGAGGTCGCCGGCGACGACGCGGGGCGCCAGGTTGGTCAGCGCCCAGCTGCCGGCGGCGCCGCTGGCGACGGAGGCGAGCACCTGCTCGACGTCGAGGCCGACCCGGTAGGCGTAGAGCAGGCCCTCGCTCATCGCGACCATGGTGCTGGCCACCAGGATCTGGTTGGCCATCTTCGTGTGCTGGCCGGCGCCGGGGCCGCCCTGGCGCACGACCGTGCGTCCCATCGCCTCGAGGCAGGGCCGGACCGCCTCGAGGACCTGCGCCGGCCCGCCGACCATGATTGACAGGGTCCCGTTCCGGGCGCCGACATCACCGCCGGAGACCGGGGCGTCCAGGCTGTGCACGCCCCGTTCGGCGGCCGCCGCGGCGATTTCGACGGCCAGTGACGGTTCGCTGGTCGTCATGTCGACCAGGATGGTGCCGGGCGCCGCGCCGAGGAGCGCTCCGTCCGGCCCGAGCAGGACCGCGCGGACGTCGGCCGGGAAGCCGACCATCGAGAACACGACGTCGGCGGCCTGGGCGACGGCCGCCGGGGTGTCGGCCCAGGTCGCGCCGGCCTCGCACAGGCCGGCCGCGCGCTGCCGGGTCCGGGTCGTGACCGTCACCGGGTAGCCGGCGGCGAGCAGATGACCGCACATCGACGCGCCCATCACCCCGGCCCCGACCCACCCGATCCGGGTCGAGCCCGGCGACGCGGGCGCGAGCGGGGTGGCCGGCGTGGATCCATCCATGCCGGCCACCCTATGCGGCCCGGTTGCCGCGATCAGCTCGGCCGCGCCGCCGGCTCGGTCGTCGGGTCCGGCGGGGTCGTCTGAGGCGGCGGTGGGGTCGTGGGCGGCGGGGTCGTGGGCGGCGGGGTCGTGGGCGGCGGGGTCGTCTGAGGCGGCGGGGTCGACGGCCCCGGGTCGGGCTGGGGCTCGGTCGTCGACGGGCCCGGCTCCGGCGTCCCGGTGTCGGACGACGGGGTCGTGACGCACGACGGCGACGACCAGTCGGAGCTGCCGGCGTCGTTGAGCGCCCGGACCCGGAAGCACAGGGTCTGGTCGGGCGCAACCACGGCGAACGTGGCACTGGTGACGTTCGCGCCGACGGTCCTTGCCTCGTCGCCCCCGTCGGAGACCTCGAAGCTGGTCTCGTCGGAGGAGTTGTCGACCCAGGTGACCTGCACCCCGCCCGTCCCGGCCGGCGTCGCCGCCACCCCGCTCGGCGGCGGGGACGGAGGCGTTGACGGCGGCGTGTAGCAGGCGCCGGGATCCGCCGGCTGGTAGTCGGTCAGCCCGCTCGCCGTGCTGGCCCGGACGCGGAAGCACACCTGCTCACCCGGCGTCAGGTCGGTCCAGGTGTAGCTCCGGGCCGTCCCGGCGACGTCGCGGGTCTCGTTGGTCGAGGTGTTCCAGACCGTGAATCCCTGCTCGTCGACGCTGTCCGTCCAGGTGATCGTCGCGGCGCCCGTGCCACCGGAGCCCGCCACCGGGACGAGGGGCGGCGGTCTCTTCGGTGTCCCGCACCCGGAGGCGTCCTTCGAGCTGCCATGGGAGTTGCGCGAGTGGACGTCGAAGCAGTACTCCTGCCCGTTGGTCAGGCCGGTCCACAGATAGGACGTGCCGTCGGCCGCCACGGTGTGGGAGGTGTTGTCCGTCGTGTTCGTGACGACGAAGCCGTCTTCGTTGTCAGACGCGTCGGTCCAGGTCACCTTCAGGACGCCGGCGTCCTCCGGGGCGGCCTGGACGCCGGTCGGCGGGTCCGGGGGCCCGGCGACGGTCACCGTCTGGCCGGCATTGGCGGTCGTCCCGTCGGCGGCGGTGAGGACGACGGTCACCTCGTAGGTGCCGTCCTTGTCGAACGTGTAGCCGGCCTGGGGCGAGGCGCCCTGTCCACTGGGCTGGTCGCCGAAGGTGAACGCGTAGGTGCTGATCTGCTTCCCGCACGTCTTCGAGCCGGACGCGTCAGCGGTGACCCGCCGGTCGTCGGAGCTCGAGGTGCTGACCGTCAGCGCCGCCGTCACCGCGCACGGCGGCGGCACGGTCGTCACCGTGATCGTGGCGCTGACGCTGAGGACGTGGCCGTCGGTCAGGGTCACCTGGGCGCTGACCTGGTAGGCGCCCGCCGCCGTCCAGGTGTGCGTGGTCTGAGTGCCCTCGTCGGTCTGGCCGTCGCCGAAGGTCCAGGTGACGGACCGGATCGCGGTGCCCGGCGCCGGCGCGGCGCGCACGGTGAGCGCCTCGCCCGTCCGCACGGCGCCGGCCGACAGCTCGATCGTGGGCAGGCCGTCCTGGATGACCTGGCCGTTCGGCGAGCCCGATCCCGAACCGGGTCCCGGTCCGGCCCGGCCGGGCTGGACGCGCGCCCCGACCGGCGGCGGATTCATGCCCGGCCCGGCGTCTCCCGTCCCCGCGGCCGGGCGGGGCCGGGCCGCCGCCGACGGGGGCGGCGAGGCGGAGCCGGAGGCGGCCGGCGCCGGCGAGCCGGATGGCCCGGGCGCGCCGGGGGCGGCGACCGGGGTCAGCGACGGGGCGGGCGCGGTGAGCAGCGCCTGGTTCACCACCCCGGCGGCGGGGTCGTCGCCGCGGTACTTGGCGACCGCGCGGGTGCTGAGGGTGTCGACCCGCATCACCCCGGCCCGGTCGCTTCCGGGGTCGTTGTAGAAGACGTAGGGCCCTCGGCTGATCAGGTCGAACCGGGTCTTCGGGGGCAGGACGACCGGGCGGGCGACGACCCGCCGCGAGGTCAGGTCGACCACGATCACTGTGCCGGCCGTGCGGTCGGCGACGAACGCCCGGCCGCCGGTCTGGGCCGGGGCGCCGAGGTCGTGGCCGGCCGCGCCCAGGTCGATCGTCGCGTCGCAGCCGGGCCGGCCGAGCCGCGCCGTGCTCAGCAGGCCGCCCCGGCCGCTGACCGCGAGGACGAGCCCAGGCGCGCCGGCGCCGCCCAGGTCACCCGAACCGCCGGGGTTGCCCGAGCCGCCAAGCGTGACCGAGGTGTCGTCGGCCGCGACGTCGAGGCAGGCCCGCGCTGTCGTCGACCCGTCGCCGCCGAGTTCACGGACGTCCCGGGCAGCCAGGTCGACCACGACGGCGTGCCCGCCCGCCGCGACCAGCCGGATGCTGGCCGGGTCGGCTTCGCGGCCCAGGACCTGGCGGTTCGCGCCATCGACCCGGACCAGCTCGCCGCTGGCCCCGTCGAGCAGCCAGAACCGGCCGGCCGCGTCGGCCACGGCCGCCTCGGCGCGGGTGCCCACCCCGACCGCCGTACGGGTACTCGGGCGCAGCGTCACCGGGTCGACGCCGGTCAGCAGGCCGTCCTTCGGGTCGAGCGCGTACAGCCGACCGCCACCTGCGTACAGGGTGACCGGTCTGCCGGGCGCGGTGACCCGGACCGGCGCCGACGAGGCGAAGGTCGCCCCGGTCACCCGGCGCACGGTGCCGGTCGTCGCGTTGGCCACGAACTCGTCCGATCCGGACCCGACCCCGGCCAGCTGGCCCGCGCCGACCGACACCTGGGCCACCACCTGGGCCGCCGCGCCGTCGACCAGCGCGGCCTGGCCGGTGGCCGAGGAGACCATCCAGGCCGAGCCGTCCTCCAGCGCGACCGCCCGGTTGTGGCTGCCGCGCGCCGTCACCATCACCGCGGCCACCCCGGCCACCGCGAGCGCCAGCAGCACCCGCGATGTCCAGGCCGATCGCGCCAACCTGCCGCCCTTCGCGACCGGGGGCTCCGCCCATTCTCCCGCTCGCTTCGGGCGGGTGGCCAGCCTGCGCATCCCGGCAACCCCCGTCACAGCGCCTCCCCCGTCACAGCGCCTCCCCCGTCACAGCGCCTCCCCCGTCACAGCGCCTCCCCCGTCACAGCGCCTCCCCGTTCCAGCCCGGCCGGTCCCCGCCCGCCGTTCCAGCCCGCCCCGTCACAGCCCGCCCCGTCACAGCCGTCCCGTCACCGCGCTTCCCGAGCGACGGGGTCCCCGGGCGGCGGCGGACCGCCGCGCGCCCCGCGCTCCCCGGGCGGGCAGCAGGACCCGCGGGTCCACCGCGATGATCAGCCGGCGCGTCCAGCGCGTACGCCGACGCAGCTCGCGGCGCACGAGAGCCACCGAAAGCCACGCCGCGTCAGCTTCGGCCCGCCCCGGCTCACCCGGCCCGAAGACCGCCGCCTCGACCACCGGCGCCAACGCCTCGACAGGCCCGGCCACCGGCCCGCCACCGGGCAGCAGCCGGACCCGGCCGGCGATGTCGCTCGGGGTGAGGGCGGGCGAGCGGCTCACGCCGTACTCGGCGAGCCGGTCGCGCACCTCCCGGTAGGCGCCGGCGACCGCGGCCGCCGGCGGCCGGGCCCGGCGCCGCCGCCACCGGCGGCGGGCCTTCTCCGCGACCACCAGCGGTCCGAACAGGACCAGCACCGCGCCGACGCCGGCCGGCACGACCCAGCCCGCTCCCCCGCCCCGCGGCGCGGGCCGGGGGGCGAGATCTGGGACGACGATCGCGTCGGAGGCCACCCCGCTCGCGCCCGAGCTGGACGTACCGCTGGGCGGCGGCCCGCCGCTCGGCGCGGGCGACCCGTCGAGCCGGCTCAGGTCGGTCGGCTCGAACCCGACCCAGCCGACGCCGGCCAGCTCCACCTCCGGCCAGGTGTGCGCCTGCGCGGTCGTGACGGTGAAGCCACCGTGCCCATCGGCGTCCCGCCGGTCCAGCAGGTAGCCGACGGCGAGCCGGGTCGGGAAGCCCTCGATCCGGGCGAGCAGGGCGAACGCGGCCGCGTGCTGCTCGGAGTAGCCGGCCCGGCCAGCCGGGTTGGCGGCGGTGAGGAACGCCCGCAGCGCCCCGTAGGAGTGGCCCGGCCGGGCGGCCAGGTCGTAGGGGAACGCGGCGGGGTCGCGTAAGTAGTCAGCGAGCGCGGTGAGCTTGTCGTACTGGCTGTTCGCCCCGGCCGTCACCCGCTGGGCGATCTGGACCAGCGCCGGCGGGAGCCCCGCCGGCAGGCTCAGGTAGGGCGCGGCGGCCGGGCCGAGGGCGGGCAGCGCGTGGGCAAGCCGGTCGCGGCCGGGGTCGGGGACGTCGGTGACCAGGTCGTAGCGCAGGCCGCGGCGCGCCGGCGCGGTGTCTGCGAGCGTGCCGTTCATCGGTCCGTACACGAGCGGCGCGGCGGGACCGCCGAGACCGGAGACGCTGACCGGTCGACCGAGCGAGGGCAGGTACGGCCCCTCCAACGAGGCGAGGGTGATGTCGGCGCGGACCCGGACCACGGGTGTGGCCGGACCGCCGCCCGCCCCCGGGCCGCCGGCCGGCCCGCCGCTCCCGCCGGGGTCGGCGCCGCCGGGCAGCGTGTGGCCGGCCGGGCGCAGCACCTCGTCGTCCCGCCAGCTCGCCCCGTCGAACGTCCCCAACGACACCAGCCGGATCCGGTCCACGGGGAGCCGTCCGTCGGAGGAGGCGAACGACGCGGTGAACAGCGGCACCGCGGGCTGGGCTCGCAGCTGCGGCTTGACCAGCTCGAGCGGGTTGACCAGCGAGGCCGAATCGAGCGGCGCGGCGGTGTGGGCGCGTGGGTCGTACCGGTCGGCGCCGTCGGCCAGGGGGAGCAGCACGGCCCCGGCCCAGCCCAGCGCGACGGCCAGCGCGACCGCCGGCAGGCCGACGGCCAGCGACCCTGCGCCGCGCCCGGGCCGCCGCCCGCGCAGCCGACCGCCGTGCCGACCGCCCCGGGCACCCGCCTCCCACCCGCCGACCGGGCCCGCACCGACCGGGCCCGCACCGACTGGGCGGGCTGTCATCGCCGCCGCGGTGGTCGGCCCCGGCGTGTTCGGGCTGGACGGCCGGGACGCGCGGACGGTCCCCAGCAGCGCCGCCGCCAGCAGGACTCCACCGGTCACGGCCAGCTGCCCCCGCCCGGACGCGGCCACCGTGACGAGCGCGAAGCCCCAGCCGGCCAGCAGGGGGCCCACGGGGGCCAGCGGAGCCCGCACCCGCACGGCCAAGGCCGCGGCCAGCAGGGTGGCCATCCAGAGCGCGAGGGCCGGCACGACCAGCACGGGACCGGTGGCGTCGGCCGGGATGGTCGCGGTCATCAGCGCGGCCCAACCGCCGCGCAGCGCGCCTGGCGCGGCCGACACCACCGCGCCCAGTCCGTCCCGGCCGGGCCACGGCATCGGCGCGAGCACGACCGCTGTGACGACGAGCCCGGCCAGTAGCCCTACCAGCGCGACGGCGGCGAAGCCCAGGCGCCGGCTGGCCAGCAGCCAGCCAGCCGGCGCCGCCAGCAGCGGCGCGGCCAGCAGCGGCCCGAGGTAGTCGTAGCCGGTGAACAGCGGGCCGAACAGGAACGCGATGCCGACGGCGACCAGCCCGACCAGCCCGGCGTCGAGGGCGTGCTGGCGGGGGCGGCCGGCCGGCCGGCCGCCCCCGCTCCCGGCCATGCTCGCGCCGCTCCCGGCCGGACTGGCGGCGGGCGCGCCGGGCGCGCCGGCCGCGCCGGCCGGGGCCGCGTTCCGGCTCCCGGCAGCCCGCGGGCGCGCCCCGTGGCGGTCGGCTCCGGGCAACGCGGCCGGAGCGGTCGCGGTGTCGGGGTCCGGCGTCCGGACCAGCGTCTCGAGGCCGGAGAGATCGGAGAGATCGTGGTCGTTCATCGGCGCCCCAGCCGGCTGTTCCACACCCGGGCGAAGTCGACCGAGGTGGGCACGGTCACGACGAAGATCCCGCGAGCGGGCGCGGCCGGCGCGACGTCGGCCCCGGCCACGTGGATCAGGCTGACCATCGCGAAGCGGGGCCGTACCCCGGAGACGACCGCGAGCTGCTCGGCGCCCGGCTGCCCGGTGACCACGCCCAGCGCGACGCCCTCGAGCTGGGGCACGAGACCGGGCAGGGCCCGCAGCCCCGGATCGTCGGGGCCGACGTCGATGCCGGCCAGCAGGTCAAGGAGCGGCGCCGGGCCGCCGGCGCGGCCGGACTCCAGCAGCACCCGCTCGCCGCCGGTCGTGGCGAGCTCCACCGGGAACCCCCGGCGCTGCCCGGCGGCGGCCAGCGACGCCGCCACCCGGACCGCCTCCTCGAACCCGTCCTCCCGGTAGGGGCCGGCGCTGGTGTCCAGGACGATCAGCATCCGGGGCTCGCGGGGCACGACGTTGTGACGCACCATCAGCCGGCCGGTGCGGGCCGTCGAGCGCCAGTGGACCAGCCGCAGGTCGTCGCCGCGGACGTAGTCGCGAAGGCTGTGGAAGGCCACGCCGCCCTGGGCGGCGGTGGCGGAGGTCTGGCCGTCGGTGTCGGGCGAACCGCCGGTCGGGATGGTCACCACCGGGTGGATGCGGGGGTGGACACGCAGCACCGACCGGGACGGGAAGGAGTGCCGGTTGCTCATCAGGCGCAGCGGGTCGCTGTGGCCGACGGTGAGCGGGCCGACCGTGAAGACGCCGCGCCGGGCGGTCGGCAGCGGATAGGCCGCCTCGAACCGGGCTCCCGGAGCCAGCGCGGGCAGGGTGACGCTGACCTGGTCCCGCCCGATCGTCTCGCTGGCCGTCATGGGCGGGCAGCCCCGGCGGCTGGAGTTGGCCACGACGAGCAGCCCGTGGGCCTCGTCGCCCTCACCGACCCGGGACGGCTGGATCTCGCGGCGGATCTCCACGTCCGGCGTCAGCAGCATCCACAGACCGGCGAGTACCAGCGCGGCCGCCGCGGCCAGACCGCCGGCGAGCAGCTCCGGGTAGTCCAGCGCCGTACCCGCCGCGATCAGCAACACCGCTACCGCCGCCACCACGACCCCGGAGACAGTGATCACGACCGGGCGACTCTCTGGCGCGTGGCGACGATCACGAGAGCGTGGCGCGGCTGTCCGGCACGGGCACCGAGGCGACGATCGCGCCGACCAGGGCGGCCGGGTCGGCCCCGGCCAGCTCCGCCTCGGGCCGGGCCAGCATGCGGTGGCTGAGCACATGCGGCGCGAGGCTCCGGACGTCGTCCGGGGTGACGAACGTCCGCCGCGCGGCCGCCGCCCGGGCCTGAGCCGCGGCGGCCAGGGCCAGCCCGCCGCGGGGGCTGACGCCCAGGCGCAGCTCGGGCGCGGTCCGGGTGGCGGCGCAGATCGTCACGATGTAGCCGAGCAGCGGGCGGGCGAGGTGGACGCGCCGGGCGATGTCGATCATCCGGCCGACGTCGTCGGCCGACACGACGGGGCCCAGGTCGTCGGTGCCCCGGCCAGTGCTCCGGTTGGCCAGCACCTCCACCTCGGCCTCGTGGGCCGGGTAGCCGACCGACAGCCGGGCGGTGAACCGGTCGATCTGGGCCTCGGGCAGGTCGTAGGTACCACCGTGCTCGACCGGGTTCTGGGTGGCGATGACGATGAACGGGCGCGGCACCGGGAAGGACGTCCCGTCCACCGTGACCTGCCGTTCCTCCATCACCTCCAGCAGCGCCGCCTGGGTCTTCGGCGAGGCCCGGTTGACCTCGTCGGCCAGCACGACGTTGCTGAACACCGGGCCGCGGGCGAACTCGAACTCCCGGGTGTTCGCGTTCCAGACCTGGACGCCGGTGATGTCGGTGGGCAGCAGGTCCGGGGTGCACTGGATGCGGCGCAAGGAGCCCGCGACCGAGCGGGCGATCGCCTTGGCGATCGACGTCTTGCCCACGCCCGGGACGTCGTCGATCAGGACGTGGCCCTCGGCGGCCAGGCACACCAGCGCGAGGCGGACGACGTCGGACTTGCCGCGGATGACCGTCTCGATGTTGCGCAGCAGCGCCTCGTAGCGGTCCGCGAACCACGCGACGTCCTCCGGGCTCGCCGGGCCGCTGTTCGCCGGCACCGCGCTCCCCGGCCCACCGGCCGCCACGCCGATGGTCGGCGCGTCGTCCGTCAGCACATGGGTCGCCGAAGCGTCCATCCCGTTCCCCCGTGTTCCCCCTGGCGCCGTCAGGAGCCGGCGGCGCGAGCATCCCCACCGCGCCCATCCGCCCCCGCCGCGCAAATCTCCCCGCCGCGCACGTCCGTCGCGCCGACTATGCCGACGATGCCGACGATGCCGACCAGACGACCAGACGACGCGGGCCGGCCATTCGACGCATTGTCATGATAGCCACCGTCACCGGACACTCACGCAACGGCGCCCCACCCGCGCCACTTGCTCCGCCGCCCGTCAGGTCACCGCGGGCCGTCTCGTCGCCGCGGGCCGTCAGGTCGGCGCAGCCCGTCAGGTCACCGCAGCACAGCTCGCAGGACGAGCGCGGCCACCACGATCGCGACCAGCGCGGCCACGGCCAGCACCGTCGCCGTGAGTCCGGCCCGGCGGCCGGCCCGGCGCTGACCCGCGTCCGCTCCCAGCCGGGCCAGGAGCGCGTCGCCGCTGGCCGCGCCCACAACGGACGGCGGAAGTGAGGGATGGACGGGGGCGACGGGCTCCCGGCCGGCGGGCGCCACCGTGGTCGGAGCCTCGGACAGCGGCGGCCGCGCCGGCGGGGCGAGCACTTGCGGCGGCGCCGGGGCGGGCGGCGGGCTGTCCGAGCGGTCCGGCCGCGGCGGCGGGAGGACGCTGATCCGGCGCTGCCGGTGGGTGCCCTCGAGCGTCGCCGGAGCTGGCGTCCGGGCGGCGGGTGTAGGCAGCGGATCCGGCCGCCGGTCCAGGCCGGACGGGGACGGGTCCGGGCGCGGACCGGTCCCCGGACCCGCGCCCGCGCCCGCGGAGTGGTCGGGGTGCGGGTGCGGGTGCGGGTGCGGGTCGACGATGTCGGCCGCCGCGCGTACCTCGTCGGCCAGCTCGACGGGCACCCCGGCGGCGGCCAGCCAGCCGGGCCCGAAGGCCCGCGCAGCCGCGGCAGCCAGCGCGAGCCCGGCGGCGCGCGCGTCCGGGTAGCGCCGCTCGGGCTCCTTGGCCAGCAGGCAGGTGAGCACGTCCGCGACCGGCCCGGGCAGCGCGCCCATCGACGGCGGGGCGGCGTAGAGGTGCTGCTCCCGCAGCGACTCGTAGGTGTCGCGTCGGGCTCCGAACAGCATCCGCCCGGCCAGCAGCTCGTAGAGGACCGCGCCGAGCGCGTAGAGGTCGACCGGCGGGCCGAGCGGTCCGAGCGAGAACTGCTCGGGAGCCATGTACCTGGGGGTCCCGACGATCCGGCTGGCCTGAACGAGCGCGCCGTCGAACGCCTTGGCCACGCCGAAGTCGGTCACCTTGGGCCGCCCGGCCGCGTCGAACAGGATGTTCTCCGGCTTGATGTCGCGGTGCAGCAGGTCCCGGGCGTGGGCGTGTTCCAGGGCGCCGGCCGCCGCCAGCGCGACGGCGCAGGCGGCCGGCGCCGGTAACCCGGCGGCGGCCCGGCGGCGCAGGCTGCCCCCGCCGAGCTGCTCCATGACGATCAGAGCGACCTCGCCGCGCGAGACGAAGTCGAGGACCCGGACGATGTGCGGGTGTTCCAGGCCGGCGAGCGTCATGGCCTCGGCTCGGGCCTCTGCCAGCCCGCCGCCGGCACCCAGCCCGCCGGCACCCAGCCCGGGCAGCACCTTGACCGCCACGTCCCGCCGCAGCCGGTCGCGCGCGGCCAGGACGATGCCGCAGGCGCCGGTGCCCAGCGTGGCACCGAGCTCGAAGCCGGGCAGCGCCGCGGCCACCGCCTCGCGATCAATGATCATTCGCTGCCCCCGTCCGGCCCGTCCCCCGGCGTGCCACTCGCCCAGAATATGCTCAGGCCGAGGCGACGGCCCCCGCGAACTGCGCCCGGTACAGCCGCGCGTACGCCCCGCCCGCGGCCAGCAGAGTCTCGTGGTTGCCCTGCTCGACGATCGCGCCGTCCTCCATCACCAGGATGGTGTCGGCGTCACGGATCGTCGAGAGGCGATGGGCGATCACGAACGCCGTCCGCTCGGCCCGCAGGCTTGACATGGCCTTCTGGATGAGCACCTCGGTCCGGGTGTCGACCGAGCTGGTCGCCTCGTCCAGCACCATGATCAGCGGATCGGTCAAGAAGGCCCGCGCGATGGTGATCAGCTGCTTCTCGCCGCCGGAGACGCCGGTGCCCTCGTCGTCCAGGACGGTGTCGTAGCCGTCGGGCAGCGTCCGGGCGAACCGGTCGACGTAGGCGGCCCGGCCGGCGGCGACGATCTGCTCCCGGGTCACCCCGTCGGCGCCATAGGCGATGTTCTCGGCGATCGTCCCGCCGAACAGCCAGGTGTCCTGGAGCACCATCCCGATCTTGGAACGCAGATCGTCCCGGGTCATCTCGGCGATGTCCACCCCGTCGACGAGGATCCGCCCGCCGGTCACCTCGTAGAAGCGCATGAGCAGGTTGATCAACGTCGTCTTGCCGGCGCCGGTCGGGCCGACGATCGCCACCGTGTGCCCCGGCTGGGCGACCAGCGACAGGTCCTCGATCAGCGGCTTGTCCGGCTCGTACCGGAAGGCCACGTGGTCGAACACGACCTCGCCGCGGCGGCGGCCCGACCGGGCCGGCGCGACCGGGTCCGGCTCCTGCTCGGGCGTGTCGAGCAGGTCGAACACGCGCTCGACCGAGGCCACCCCGGACTGGACGATGTTGGCCATGCTCGCCACCTGCGACAGCGGCTGGCTGAACTGCCGGGAGTACTGGATGAACGCCTGGACGTCGCCGAGCGAGAGCGTGCCGGAGGCCACCCGCAGCCCACCGACCACCGCGACCAGGACGTAGTTGAGGTTGCCGATCAGCATCATCGCCGGCTGCATCAGACCGGAGATGAGCTGCGCCCGCCAGCTCGCCTCGTAGAGCCGCTCGTTGGCCTCCCGGAAAGTCTCGGCCGAGTCCTCCTGGCGGCCGAAGGCCCGCACCAGCGCGTGCCCGGTGTACATCTCCTCGATGTGGCCGTTGAGCTGACCGGTGACCTTCCACTGCTTCACGAACTGAGGCTGGGCCAGCTTCCCGAACCGGGTGGCGACGAGGATCGACAGCGGCACGGTGACCAGCGCGATCAGGGCGAGCAGCCAGGAGATCCAGACCATCATCGACAGGACCCCGACGATGGTCAGGACGGACACGACCATCTGGGCCAGGCTCTGCTGGAGGCTCTGCCCGAGGTTGTCGATGTCGTTGGTGACCCGGCTGAGCACCTCGCCGCGCGGCTGGCCGTCGAAGTAGCGCAGCGGCAGCCGGGACAGCTTCGCCTCGACCTCCTCCCGCAGCCCGCTCAGCATCCGCTGGAGGGCCAGGTTTGTCAGCCGGGCCTGCCCGACCCCGCAGGCGCCGGCGACGAGGTAGATGCCGGCGGTCAAGGCCAGGGTGACGCCGATCGCGTGGAAGTCGATGCCGCGCCCGGCGTGCAGGTGCAGGGAGGCGAGCAGGTCGGCCTGGGTGCCGTGGCCGGTCGCCCGCAGGTGGGCCACGGCCTGGGCCTGGGTCTGGCCGGGCGGGATGGACCGGCTGAACAGGCCGGCGACGATCAGGTCGGTGGTGTGGCCGAGCAGCCGGGGCCCGGTGACGGTCAGCCCGACGCTGATCACGGCCATCAGGCCGGCGCCGGCGAGCAGGTGGCGCTGCGGGCGCAGCTGGCGCACGAGGCGGCGGCTGGAGACGCCGAAGTCGGCCGAGCGCTCCCCGCCCCCGCCGCCGAGGAAGCGGGCGGGGCCGGGGAGCGCGGCGCCGCCGGGGCGGCGCTGGGCGGGCGCGGGCCTGGTCAAGCCGCTTCCTCCTCGGTGAGCTGGGACAGGACGATCTCCCGGTAGGTCTCGTTGCGGGCCATGAGTTCCGGGTGGGTGCCGGAGCCGATCACGGCGCCGTTGTCCAGCACGACGATCTGGTCGGCGTCCCGGATGGTGGCCACCCGCTGGGCGACGATCACGACTGTGGCCCGGGCCGTCTCGTCGGCCAGCGCGGCCCGCAGCCGGGCGTCGGTGGCGTAGTCGAGCGCGGAGAACGAGTCGTCGAACAGGTAGATGTCCGGCCGGCGGATGAGCGCCCGGGCGATGGCCAGGCGCTGGCGCTGGCCACCGGAGACGTTGGTGCCGCCCTGGGCGATCGGGCTTTCCAGGCCGGCCGGCATCGCGGCGACGAAGTCCCGAGCCTGGGCTACCTCGAGGGCGTGCCACATTTCCTGCTCGGTCGCGTCCGGCTTGCCCCAGCGCAGGTTGGAGGCGACCGTCCCGGAGAACAGGTACGGCTTCTGCGGAACGAGGGCGACCGTGCGGGCGAGCAGGTCCGGGTCGAGCTCGCGGACGTCGACCCCGTCGACCAGCACCGCGCCCTCGGTGACGTCGGCCAGCCGCGGGATCAGGCTGATCAGCGTCGTCTTCCCGCTGCCGGTGCCGCCGATGACCGCCACGGTCTGCCCTGGGCGGCCGCGCAGGCTCACCTCGCACAGGACGGGGTCCTCGGCGCCCGGGTAGCGGAAGCCGACGCCGCGCAGCTCCAGTTCGCCGCGCCGGGTCAGCGTGCGCACCGGCTCCGCCGGCGGCCGCAGCGTCGAGTCGGTGGACAGCACCTCCTGGATGCGCTCCGCGCAGACCTCCGCGCGGGGGATCATCATGAACATGAAGGTCGCCATCATCACGGCCATCAGGATCTGCATCAGGTAGCTGAGGAACGCGGTGAGCGCGCCGATCTGCATGTGGCCGGAGTCGATGCGGTGCGCGCCGAACCAGATGACCGCGACGCTGGAGAGGTTCACCGTGGTCATCACCAGCGGGAACATCAGCGACATCAGCCGGGTGAAGCGCAGCGAGACGGCGGTCAGGTCGCTGTTGGCCACGCCGAAGCGGCGCTGCTCGTGCTCGTCCCGGACGAAGGCGCGGATGACCCGCAGCCCGGTGATCTGCTCCCGCATGATCCGGTTGACGTTGTCCAGCCGGTCCTGCATCCGTCGGCCCAGCGGGCGCATCTTCCGGATGATCAGGCTGACGATGATCCCCAGGACCGGCACGATGACCACGAGCAGCAGGGACAGCTTCGCGTCCTGATGGATGGCGAGGATGATCCCGCCCACGCACATGATCGGCGCCGAGACGACCAGGGTGAAGGCCAGCATGGCCAGCATCTGGATCTGCTGGACGTCGTTGGTGGCCCGGGTGATCAACGACGGGGAGCCGAAGCGGCCGACCTCGCGGGCGGAGAACGCCTGCACCCGGTCAAACACGGACGCACGGATGTCGCGGCCCAGCGCCATCGCGGTGCGGGCGCCGAAGAACACCGCGCAGCCGGAGCAGACCATCTGGACCAGGCTGACGCCGAGCATCAGCCCACCGGTACGCAGGATGTAGCCGGTGTCGCCGACGACGACACCATGATCGATGATGTCGGCGTTGAGCGTCGGTAGGTACAGCATGCCCAGGGTCGCGATGAACTGGAGCACGACGAGCGCGACGAGGTCGGATGTGTAGGGCCCGGCATGAGCCCGGAACAGGCGGATCAGCACAGCGTCAAGGTCTCTCTGTCGCCGGAGGGTCTTTCTCTCGCTGGGTCTCTCTCGCTGGGTTTCTTTCGCTGGGTGCGACGCTCAGTGGCGCACGATCGACAGATCGTGATCGCCGGGCCATGCGCACCGTTAAGGGTATGGGGTGAACGTTGTCGGGGGTCAACTAAATTTCCGCGTCCGGCCCGACGACGCCGAACGGTACGTGACGCGTACGTGACGCTGCTAGCACCGATGGTCGACACTCCCGGCTGGATCCGGCGGCTGGGGACACCCGGCGCCGGCGCCAGAATGCGGTCATGAGCACGCGACGTCGGACGGTGATGGTCACCGGCGCCTCCAGCGGGATCGGGCGGGCCTGCGCGGCCGAGTTCGCCCGGCGCGGGTTCCGGGTGGTGGGAACGTGCCGCGACCCGTCCCGGCTAGCCGCGGCCGACCGGCTGCCCGGCGTCGATTACCAGCCGCTCGACCTCGGCGACCGGGCGAGCGTCGCGGCCACCGCTGACCGTGTCGGGCCACTCGGCCCGGTCGACATCCTGATCAACAACGCCGGGCAGAGCCTGATGGGGCCGCTGGAGGAGGTCGGGATCGACGTCGTCGAGCGACTGTTCGCGGTGAACGTCTTCGGCCAGATCCAGCTGACCCAGCTTCTGGTGCCGGGGATGCGCGCGGCCGGCGGGGGCTCGGTGGTGATGGTTGGCTCGTTGATCGCCGAGTTCCCGCTGCCGTTCCGGTCGGCCTATGTCGCGTCCAAGGCGGCCCTGGGCGGATTCGTCCTGTCCGCCCGGCGGGAGCTGGCCCCGTTCGGTATCCGGATCAGCCTGGTCGAGCCGGGTTATGTGCGGACCGCGCTGACCGGCAACCGGCCGGTCGAGGCGCGGGGCGACTCTCCATACGCCGGCGCGTTCGCCGCAGTCCGGGCGGCCATCGCCCGCGGGGACGCTCGCGGCGGCTCACCCGAGCCGGTGGCCCGGCGGATCGCCGAGATCGCGCTGGCCACCGACCCGCCGCCGGTGCGGGCGGCTGGCCGGGGCGCGCCGGCGCTGCTGGCTGCCCGCCGGCTGATGTCGCACCGCTTGGCCGAGCGCCTTATCGCCCGTTCCCACGGCCTCACCCAGCGCTGAGGCGGACGTCCGCGAGACCGGCTTCGACGCCCGGTAACGAGCTGACGACGTAAGGCACCCAACGGCCCGTCCCCCGACCGCCTCGGAGGCTCGGCCAGGGCGGTGGCCAGCCTGGTCTACCTGCGCGAATGCCTACGCGAACACCTCCGCGAAAATTCGTCGGCCGCCCGGGCGCCGATGGGTTTTCGCCAGGCTCTTGCGTCGGCTGATCCGTGACCTACGATGGTTCTATGTTCGATTTCGCGGATGGTGGTGGCGGGGAACCGGCGGTTGTCTCCGCCGCCCGTGAGGCGTTGGCCGCGATGGCCGCCGCCCACGATTCCGCCCTGTTCGCGCTGCGTTCCGACGAGGAATTCGCCCTCGCTGACCTC
>Ga0207710_10000192_pt1 | contig 58069 bp, 45 predicted proteins | sample KBSS24metaG_FD_184400 | JGI IMG/M metagenome (GOLD analysis project Ga0207710, IMG submission 184400) | Switchgrass rhizosphere microbial communities from Kellogg Biological Station, Michigan, USA - KBS S2-4 metaG (SPAdes) (version 2) | ecosystem: Host-associated > Plants > Roots > Rhizosphere...
CACCACCCCCAGCCCGTGGAGCCGGCGCAGACCCGGCACGACAACCGGGCTACTGCCCTGCCCGGAACACGATTTCCAACATCAACCAGACAGCTCAACCAGATCGGCAATCACCGGCCAAGATCTGAAAGGTCGAGGCTGGTGAGCGAAGGTTTCCTGGTCGGTAGCCGAGGGGGTGGATCGAGGGTCGCGACGATGCCGGTGGGGACGGACGTGTCGGCGGTCACGAAGAAGACCGTGGACAACGACCTGCGTTGGGACTTCCGTCCCGGTGAACCCGATCTGACATCGTTTCCCCGAAATGAATGGCAGAACGCGCTGCGCGAGGTACTGCGGACCTCCCCGGCATCCTTCCCGCGTTTCCTCTTCGGCGGCCCTTCCATCGATCACGATCCGTGATGCTTACCCAGAGTGACGGGCCTTTGCAGGGAATGGCTCAGTCGTGGACTTCCGGCCTCCAGTCAGCTGATCAACGAGTCCGGGCCAAGTCCCGTCTGACCATGACTCGAGCTTGATGATCGGTTCTGTGCCTACCGACACTACGTATACGCATGGATCGCGAAGGTGCAGGTGGGACGTCTGTGGGGCAATGGTTCGTGTCGGCCGGGGAAGATGAACCCGCTCGTTTGCCCAGGTCAGAGACCATATTGATCTTCGACGTGGTGTCCGAGGGGGGACTCGAACCATTACCCCACCACCGGTCACCCCCTCCGATGACCTCGTTCTCGGAGCTCAGCAGGGGTGCGACCGATAAACACACCACCGGCGAGCACCCGTGGACAGATCATATCGCGATCATATCGCAAATCGCGCTTCGACGAGCCCGCTTCAGCCGGCGGAAGAGTCAAGAGCGGCGGCTCGGACAGGGTTCCGGCATGCTGGGGTTTGACCGCCTGACCTGACCCGAAGAAGAATGATCAACCTCGCTGGCGTCGGGGGTGTGGTCCGTGTCGGTCGAAGACCTGCAGGCACGTCGCTTGTAGAAGAACTCGATCGAACCGGAGGCTCCGTAAAGACCGTTGCTGCGCGGCGGTAATCCCGCGGGCCGCCCGCGGGCCGGGTGACGTTCGGCACAGCCGGGCCACACTCCGGAAAGATCGACAGTGGTCCCCATCAAAATACCTTGGCGTAAGCCGTGGCCGGCGGTGAGAATAGCGGCGGACGGGAGATCTTCCGCACGCCGTCGCGCGCACGGAAGGCCGTACCGTGGTAGGGCCCGACAGCCGTAAGATCATTTTTATTCATCTCTTGGAAACGCCGGCCGACAGAGTGTTTTGGGTGCGTACCGACCCCGGCGAGTAGCATGCGATATCTCTGTCGTGCATGCGACATCGTCATGAAAGGTCGCGGACCGTTCGTATCATGAAGCCAGCCAGTGAAAGGGCCTCGCCGAGCACCGACGCACTCGTCGCGAGTCCGACGGTGCTGGTCAGACGTCTCTGCAATCGCCGCCGAGTCATCGGGCCTGGCCGCTTGCGACTGGAAAGCAGCCTTGGCGCGTAGACCTCAGCTCTCCTTTCGGCCCGCCGACGTGGACCGTAACCACCCTCAGGAGGAGCATGTCCATTCAGTGAAGCGAGACCAGAAGACTGAAGGTCGGTTCGAGCGAGGAGCCCACGAGCATGGTGGACAGCATCAATGCGTTCAGGATCTTCGGCCCACTGGAGATCATTCTCCAAGGAGAGATCATCTCGATTGAGTCCGGAAAGCTCCGCACCCTGCTGGCAGCCCTCCTGCTGGACGCGGGCAGCGTCGTCGGCTCCGATCGGCTGATCGACTGGTTGTGGGACGACCACCAGCCAGCGAACCCACGGGGAGCACTACACACGTACATTCGGCGGCTCCGTCAGCTCCTGGACGACCCGAAGATGCTGAGCACTGTCAGTAGTGGCTACCGCCTGAACCTCGGGACGGCGGTCCTGGACCTGCAGCAGTTCCGCCGGCTGGTCAGGGGGGCAGAGGAGACGGCGGACCCGCAGGCTCAGGCGAAGCTGCTGACCGACGCGCTGGCGATCTAGCGCGGCCCCGCGCTGGTCGACGTGCCCTCCGAGTCCCTGCGCCGGGAGAAGGCCGCGGCGCTGGAGGAGGAAAGGATGACCGCGCTGGAGTGCCGCTTCGAGCTCGAGGTGCGCTTGAACCGAGCCCCCCAGATTGTCCGCGAGATCCGCCTCGCGGCTATCGACAATCCCTATCGGGAGAAGTTCTGGGAGCTGCTGATGCTGGCCCTGTACCGGGCCGGCCGGCAGGCCGAGGCATTGGACGTCTACCAGCATGTGCGCACGCTGCTGGTAGACGAGCTCGGCATCGAGCCCGGCAGCGGCCTGCGGGACCTGCACGGGCGGATCCTCGAGTCCGACCCGCAGCTGTGCCTGCCGGATCGGTCCGCACCCGACGCGGTGACGCCGTCCACAGTGCCGGCCCAGCTCCCCGCCGATGCGATCGGGTTCGTCGGCCGGCAGGAGCTGATGAACCAGCTCACCGAGGCCTTGCGCCCGTCTGGGACGCGCCCGGGCGTACCGGTCGTCGTGTTGTGCGGGCCGCCCGGAATCGGCAAGACGGCGCTGGCGGTAAGTCTCGGCCACCGGCTGCGGCCAGCGTTCCCGGACGGGCAGCTGTACGTAAACCTGCGCAGCCACGAGCGGCTCGGTCAGGACCCGCCGCTCCGTCCGGAGCATGTGCTGCCGCAGTTCCTACGCAGCCTCGGCGTTCCGCCGGGCCAGATCCCGGTCGAGCTGGCCGAGCAGGCGAACCTGTTCCGATCGAAGGTCGCCGGCCGACACGTGCTGGTGATGCTCGACAACGCCTCGAGCATTGACCAGGTGATGCCGCTGTTGCCCGGCGACGCCGGTTGCTCCGTCATCATCACCAGCCGGCGGCACCTGCGTGGCCTGGTCGCCAGCCTGGGCGCGCAGGTCGTCCAGGTGGGCACTCTGAGCCCCGAGGAGTCCCGCGAGCTCGTCGAGGGCATGTTGCGCAACGTCGCTGTCTCGGTGGATCCCGCGCTGGTTCCGGAGGTGGCGGCGCTGTGTGCGTATCTCCCGCTCGCCCTGCGCATCGCCGCCGCCAATCTGATCAGTTTCCCGGGCGGCCACGCCGACGAATACGTGGACAGCCTGCGCACGGGCAACCGGCTGGCGGCGCTTACCGTGGACGACGACCCGGTCTCGGCGGTGTCCAACGCCTTCGCGCTGTCCTACGACTCGGTCGGGCCGGACGATCGCCGGTTGTTCAGCCTGGCCGGGCTCTTCCCCGGGCCCGACTTCTCGGCCAATGCCGTCGCTGTCCTGGCAGACACGAGCGCAGCCCAGACCCGCAACTCGTTGAACAGGCTCACGGTGGCGAACCTGCTGCAGCAGCAGGCGCCCGGCCGGTACCAGTTTCACGACCTGCTGCGGGAATACGCTTACGAGCGGGCAGGCGACCAGTTCACTGCCCAGGAGATCGCGGCGGCAGTGGACCGTCTCGGCCTGTGGTACCTGGTCGGCACGAGAAACGCGGTGGATATCCTGCACGTGGAGTTCCTCCGGCTCCCGCTGCCGCCAGAAGCACGCGCCGTGATCGACGCGCCGGAATTCGTCGACGAGAGCCAGGCGATGGCCTGGCTGCTCGCGGAGTGGCGCAACGTCCTTGCTTGTATGCGCGCGCTCGACGGTTCCCGTTCAAGCCATCTGACCTGGCATCTTTCCGATGCGCTCCGCGGGTTCTTCTGGACCGGAAGATATCGGACTGAATGGTCGGAGGCGGCGCGCGGCGGTCTGATTACGGCCGGTCGGAGCAAGGACAAGCTCGGCATGGCCGCGATGCACCGCAGTCTCGCCAACCTGTATAATACGCTAGGTGACTATCGTCAGGCGATAAACCACCTCGCTGAAAGCATCGCCCTGCACACGGACCTCGGCATGTCCGAGGAGGTGGCCGCCATCCTGAACAACCTCAGTCTCGCCCATCTGAGCCTCAGCCAGGTCGACCAGGCCGAGCGCATCGGGCAGGAGGCCCTGGCGATCGCCCGGGAAGTCGGGTCCCCGCGGACCGAGGCCGCCGCGCTCGGCCTACTCGGCCAGATCCACTGGGCTCAGGGCGACATGACTGTGGCCACGACCTACATCACGTCGTCGCTGCGGGCCGCCGGCGAGCTCGGGCTGCATCACATCACCTCGTACAGCCTGAGGAACCTGGGCCTGGTACGTGAGGCGTTGGGAGATCTGGACGCGGCGAAGTCCTGCTTCTCCCAGGCTCTTGAGGTCTCCACGCGTATCGACTCCTTCTACGACCGGAGCATCTCGCTCTACGGGCTCGCGCTGGTGCACCACGATGTCGGTGACAACCAGGCCGCGCTTGAGTTCGCCGAGCAGGCGCTGGGCGCCTTCCAGGAGTGCGGTGACCGGACCTTTGAGGCGGAGACCCTCTGCATCATGTCGGGGATCAACGCCGAGCGCGGGGACTGGACCGCATCCATCCAGTGCGCCCGGCAGGCATTCGAACGGGCAAACGCCATCGACTACACCGACGGGAAGGCCTACTCGCTCGTCCGGATCGCGCTCGCGGACGACCACTTCGGCCGTGCCGCCGCCGCGGCGCTGCACGCGGCAGACGCCTTCGCCCTGGTGGCCGGCACCAACCGGATCACTCAGCGCAGGGTCCTGGTAGACCTCGGGCTGATGTACGCCGAGCAGCAGGAGTTCGAGCGAGCCACCGAATGCGCACAACGCCTGCACGCCATCTCGGAGGAGACCGGGCAGCTTCTGGGCGCGGCCGAGGCGAAAAGGATTATGGCCCTGGTCGCGCGCCGGTCGAACCATTTTCCATCCGCCGAACTCCTCCGGAACGAAGCATCGTAGACCGTCGGCTGGACCGCGTGCCCGATACAGCCCGGGTGCGCGGACCGCGCGACATCAGGCCTTTCCAATCCCTGATCATGCGCCCCTCGGCGGCACTCGTCTGATACGCCGGCGTGGTCCCGCCGATGTCAACCGCCAGCCAGCCGTCAGCGGTACGAAAGGATGGTCGGGGTAGCTTTGTCCTGCGCAGGAGAATATGCGCCCAGTACAAACAGATGCCGTCCTGGCGACGGGCACAGCAATCAGCGGAAGAAATCCCGCGCAGGACCCCAGCGAAGGATCCGTAGATGCCGGCTGACACTGAGATCGCACACACCGAGGACACTCTCCGCGAGCTGCACTTCATGCAGACGGTCGACCGTTCCCTCATCCACCGTCACGCGCTTTCCGAAGTGTTCCTGACCGACACCGTGCCCACCGGTGCGACGTCCTACCTGGCTGCCGCCCAACTGCCATCGTCCCACGCTTACTTCACCGACCACGTTCGACACGGCGCGGTGGATCCACTGCTTCTGCTGGAATGCTCACGCCAGGCTGAGACCTACGGCGCCCACGTGCATTTCGGCGTGGCACGGGACACCCGGTTCGTCCTGCGGTCGTGGTCCATGCAGCTGCCGGGGCTGTTCGCCATCCGCACCCGAGGCGCCAGCGAGCTGACGATGGCGGTCGGCACGCGCCCACTCGTCGGCGACCGGCCGACCAGTCGGTCACTGGCCTACGACGTCCGGCTTTCCCTGGACGGCGTGGCCATCGGCGACATCCGGATCGCGGTGGGCTACCTGTCTGACTCCGCCTACGAACACGTGCGGGCGCTCCGCCGGGGAAGCGCGCCGCACACATCGGACGACATCCGGCCCACGCCCGCGACGATCGCGCCGGCCGCTGTCGGGCGAGCCAGCAGCGTCAACACAATCCTCGTAAATCCCGTCCAGTTCGCTGGCGGGGCCACCGCCACCATTCGGGTGCCCGTCGACAACCGCAGCATGTTCGACCACGCACTGGACCATTTCCCCGGCATGGTACTCACCGAGGCGGCCCGGCAGCTGTGCCTGTGGTCCGGGGCGGACCTGCTCGGCGTGCCGGCCACCGCGGCCACCGTCATCGCCTTCGACCTGGCCTTCACCCGGTTCGCCGAGCTGGATGTGACAACCACCGTGGCGGCGGTCCACCAGCATGAGGACGTGGTCGGCGGGTCCACCTTCGCCGTGTCCTTCCAGCAGAACGACGCCGTCATCGCGGCGGGAACCATGACCACCTGCCCGGTTCCCACCAGTCATCTCACCGACGACTGAACCCACAGCCGCACGCAACGCCAGCTGCACAGGGCGAGGACGGGCACGGCGGTGGCGCCGCGGGCCCGGGAGGAGAACGCGATGGGCCGATCGATCTTCATCACGGGCGGGAGCCGGGGCATCGGCCTGGCCGCCGCACGGTCGTTCGCCGAGGGGGGCGACCGGGTCGCCGTCGCCGGTCGGTCGGGGGCCGCCCCGGAGGGCGTGCTCGGTCTACGCGCGGACGTCAGAGTACCTGGCGACGTCGAGCGTGCGCTGCGAGAGGCGGAGGAGGCGCACGGAACGGTCGAGGTACTCGTCGCCAACGCGGGCATCACCATCGACGTCCCGCTGCTGCGGATGTCCGACGAACAGTTCGAGACCGTGGTCGACACGAACCTGGCCGGAGCGTTCAGAGCCGTCCGGGCCGCCGTCGCCAGCATGCTTCCGGCCCGGCGTGGGCGAGTGGTGTGCGTGTCGTCGGCACTTGGTTTCCTCGGTTCCCCCGGGCAGAGCAACTACGCCGCGTCCAAGTCCGCCCTCCTCGGCATGGCACGGTCCGTCGTGTGGGAGCTCGGGAACCGCGACATCACCGTGAACGTGGTGGCACCGGGGATCATTGACACCGACATGACCAGGCCGCTGACCGAACAGCGCAGGCAGGAGTTGATGCGGATGACCCCGCTGCGCCGGCTGGGGACCGTGGACGAGGTCGTCGCCGCCATCCGGTTCCTCGCCAGCGACGAGGCAAGCTACGTCACTGGCACCGTCCTCCCCGTCGGCGGCGGCATCGCGATGGGCCTGTAGGCGCAACCCCGAGCGGGTGCGGACAGTCCCGCGCTGCCGTCAGGTGCGGGCCGTGGCCAGCAGATGCCGGGTGTACGGGTGCGCGGGGCGCTCGAGCACCTGCTCCGCGCCGCCGATCTCGGCCACCTGCCCGTCCTTCATCACCAGGACGCGGTCGCTGACGTGCCGGATCACCGCGATGTCGTGGGAGATGAACAGCAGGGCCAAGCCGAGCTCGTCGCGCAGCCCCGCCAGCAGGTCGAGGATCTGGGCCTGCACCGACAGGTCGAGCGCGGACACCGGTTCGTCGCAGACGAGGACCTCGGGTGACGGCGCGAGCGCGCGCGCGATCGCCAGCCGCTGGCGCTGCCCGCCGGACAGCTCGCGAGGGTGGCGCCGCAGCACCTGTTCGGACAGCCCCACCTGGTCGAGGAGTGCGACGATCCGATCTCGTCGCGCCCGGCCCCGATCCGGACTGGACACGGCCTCGCCGACGATCCGCTCGGCGGTGTGACGCGGGTCGAATGAACTCAGGCAGTCCTGGTGGACGGCCTGTATCCGGTGTCGCCGAGGCCTGCGGTCACGTTCGCGTACCCGGCCGGGCGAGGTGGTCGCCGCCGCGGCCGCCACCCAGGGCGCGCCGGCGAACCGGACGGTACCCTAGAGAGCCTCGGCGGTGTCCGGGCGGGCCGGTGCGACGACCCGTGGCGGTCCGGCCCGCTCCGTTTACGTTCCCGGCCGCCAGCACAGGACGCCGGGTTCGGGACCCGGGTGATCGGGGCGCGGCAGTTCCTCGCGGCACCGGTGGTCGGCGAGTGGGCAGCGCACCGCGTATGGGCGACACCGCCGCGCACAAGGCCGCGCAGCACCTCGACGATCCGCTCCCGGGAGGCGACATCCAACGCGGCCGTGGGTTCGTCGACCAGCAGCAGGTCGGGTCCGGCCGCGACCGTCGAGGCGATCAGGGCCCGCTGTCGCAGACCGCCGGAGAGCTGATGCGGGTACTGCCCGGCGCGCCGGGCCGGCTCCGGCACGCCCACCTGTCCAAGCGTCGCGACGGCCCGCTCGCGGACGTCGCGACGGGCCACGATCCGGTGGACGCGCAGGGGCTCGGCCACCTCCGCTCCCACCGTCCGCAGCGGATCCAGGGAGGCCAACGCGTCCTGGGGCACCAGCCCGATCCGGCGGCCTCGCAACGCCCGCCACCCCGGTTCGGTCAAGGCGGTCAGATCCACGCCCTGCAGGTCCAGCCGGCCGGCATGGACCATCGCCCCGCGCCCGGCCAGTCCGATCAGCGTCCGGGCGAGCACGCTCTTGCCGGCACCGGACTCGCCCACGACCGCGAGACACTCGCCGGGACGGACGGCGATCGACACGTCCCGCACCGCGCGCACGCCGGCGGCGCCGTCCCGAAACGTCACGTCCGGCCGCTCGACGACCAGGGTCGGCTCGGCGGCGGTCATGTCCGGGCTCATCCGACGTCGCGCCGGACAAGCCGCTGCTGGGCCCGGCGGCCGGCGGCCTGGAAGGCGAGCACGGTCAGCGCGAGCGCCGCACCCGGGCACACCCCGACCCACCACGCGGACCGTAGGAAGTCCCGGCCTTCCGCCAGCATCAGACCCCACTGCGCGGTGGAGGGCTGCGGGCCCAGCCCGAGGAAGCTCAGCCCCGCCACGTACACGATGGCCGAGCCGACCCCCGTGGTCGCCAGCGCCAGCGCCGGACCGAGCGCGTTCGGCAGCACGTGGCGCACGACCAGCGCCATCCGGCCGACGCCGAGTCCGCGGGCCGCCTCGACGTAACCCGCTCGGCGGGCGACCATCGCCTCGGCGCGGAGGAGCCGGCCGTACAGCGGCGTCAGTGCCACCACCGTGGCAATCATGGTCCTGCCGCTGCCGGGCCCGAGCACCGCGATGACCAGGAGGGCGAGCATCAACGGGGGTATCGCGATCAGCACATCCATCACCCGGGTGAGCACCAGGTCGACGAGGCGCCCGCCGAGCGCCGCCGCGAGGCCCAGAGCCGCACCGATCCCCACGGCCAGCGCGACGGAGCCGACGCCGAGCAGCAGGGACGCCCGGGCGCCATACAGCACCCGGGCGCACACGTCCCGCCCGAGCTGGTCGGTCCCCCACCAGTGCGAGCCGCTCGGCGCCGCCAGCACGCCTGACGGGTCGACAGCGGTCGGCGAGGCGCCCGTGAGGATCCCCGGTGCCGTCACCGCCAGGGCGATCAGCAGGAGGGTGCCAGTGAGCAGGATCGTCGACGCGCGGGCGACGAGACGCGGCGCGGGCCGGTCCGACAGCGTCGGAGGCGCTGCCACGACGTTGGTCACCGGTCCATCACCTCGATCCGAAGCCGCGGGTCGAAGACGCGCTGCAGCAGATCCACGACGGTGAAGACGACGGCCGCGACCAGGGCCGATGTGAGGACGACGCCCATCACCACGGGCATGTCCCGGTCGGTGACGGCCTGCACGGTCAGCGCGCCGAGCCCCGGGCGGGCGAAGACCGTCTCGACGAGGACGGTGCCGGCGAGCAGTGTCCCGGCGAGCCAGCCGCCGAGGTTGAGCGCGCTTGCGGCGGCGTGGCGCAGGGCGTGGCGCATCGTGACGCCGGTGGGGCTCAGGCCGCGGGCCCGAGCGGCGGCGGCGAACGGCTGTGCGAGGGCGGCTTCCAGTCCCTCCCGCAGTGTCCGGGAAAGCGCCCCGGCGGCCGGCATGGCGAGGGTCACCGACGGCAGCACAAGGCTGGCCGCGCCCTGAGCCCCCGCTCCGGGGAAGATCCGCAACTGGAACGAGAACACGCTCACCAGCACGATGCCCACCCAGAACGAGGGCACGGACAGGGCCAGCGACTCCCAGGCCATCACCGCGGCGCGCAGTCCCGGTCGGCGGCCCGCGGTCGCGACGGCGAAGGCCATCCCGGTCAGGACCGCGAGCACCAGCGCCGCGGCCGCGAGTTCGGCCGTGGGTCGCAGCTGATCCACGATCACCTCGCTGACCGGCTGCTGGAGTTGATACGAGGTACCCAGGTCGCCGCGGGCGAGACGGCTGAGATAGTGGACGTACCGCAGCGGAGCCGGCTCGTCGAGACCATACTCTGCCCGGATTTCCGCCCGTACCTGGGGCGAGGCGGACGTTCCCGGCCCGAGCAGGACCGCCACCGGATCGCCCGGGGCCAGCTGCAGCGCGGTGAAGGTGAGCGTGGCGGCGCCCAGCAGTACCGCGGCACCGGAGAACAGGTGTCGCAGCAGGTGTCGCAGGACGGCCCGGCGGCACGCGGGTTCGGGGGCGGGGCCGCGATCCTCCGTCGCCGGCGCCTGCTCGAGGACGTGCATGTCGCCTCCAGACATCCGCCGCGCTACCCGGAGACGCGCCAGGCGTCGAAGAAGACCGGCCAGGCGTTCGGGTCGACGCCGATACCGTCGACCCGTCGGGCCACGCCCATGATCGAGCTGGGCGTGTAGAGCGGGACTACAGCCGCGCTGGCGAGCACGTCGTGCTGGACCCGCCCGTACAGGTCGTCGCGGGCCGTCCGGTCGAGGCTCTCCGCGCCGTCGACCGTCAGCCGGTCCACCTCCGCGTCGGCCAGCCGCGCCATGTTCTGCCCACCCGACGCCGGGGAGCTGGCGGAGTTGAAGAACAGCCGCAGCACATCCGGATCAGCGCGGCTCCAGCTGAAGTCCAGCATCTGCGCCTTGTTGCCGTAGGAGAGCGCTAGGTAGGTGCCGACGTCGAGACTGGGACGGGTGATCTCCACGCCCAGCTTCCGCAGGTCGGCCTGGATCGCCTGGCCGAGCACATCACGCTGGTCGCGCAAGTACGTCGGCACGACCGGCCAGGAGATGCTCAACCGCCGGCCGTTGCGCACGCGGAACCCGGCGCCGTCGCGCCTGGCCCAACCGGCCTCGTCAAGCAGCTGGCCGGCCTTGACCGGGTCGTATGGCCAGCTCTGCCTGACGGTCGCGTCGTAGGAGGGAGTGACGTCCGTCAGCGGACCCCAGGCTCGCCGGTACTGACCGAAGTACACGGCGCCGACATCCCGGTCGACGTTGATTCCCCGCTGGATCGCTGTGCGCACCCGGCGGTCGGTGAAAGGCGCCAGTGACGTGTTCAGATAGAGGCCGTAGGGGATTCCCGGCACGTCCTTCCGCAGCAGCCGCAGATTCCGGTCGGCGCCGACGGTCCGCGCGTCCGCCGGTGGCACGGCGGCGACGTCGACCTGCCCGCTGGTCAGCGCGCCGACTCGGATCGAGTTCTCCTTCAGGATGCGGATGACGATCCGGTCGAGGTAGGCGGGGCCGGAGTGCCGCGCGGTCGCGGGTGCCCAGTCGTAGGCCGGATTCCTGGTCAGGACGATGCGCTGGCCCCGGGTGCGACTGGTGATGGAGAACGGCCCGGTACCAACCGCCCGCGGCCCGCCCGCGCACAGCCGCGCGGCATCGGTGGCGAGGACCTTCGGCGAGTAGAAGCCGAGATAGGTGGTGCTGGCGGCCTGGAGGAACGGGGCGAACGGCCGGTTGAAACGCACCCGCACGGTGTAGAGGTCGACGACGTCGGTGCCGGCGTATGGGCCGAGCAGGCTCGCGGCGTACTGCGACCTGGTCTGCTTCGCGACGATGTGCGCGAAGTTGGCCCGCACCGCCGCCGCGTCGAAGGCGCTGCCGTCGGTGAAGGTCACGCCGTGGCGCAGATGAAAGGTGTAGGTGCGCAGGCCGTCGGTGATGTCCCAGGACGTCGCCAGCCAGGGGTGGAAATGACCGGCGTCGTCCTGGGCGACGAGTGAGTCGAAGACGTTGCGGAGGACGGCCGCGGTGACGTCCTGCTGGCTGGCGTGGATGTCGAAGCAGGTCGGCTCCGCGTCGATTGCGTAGGTCAGGGTTCCCCCGCGCACGGGTCCACCGCCGTCTGCGGGAACAGCGGCGGTGTCGGGACCGCACCCGGTGAGCAGAAGTATCGCCGCGGCAACGAGGAGTCCGAGCGCGGACCGTACGGACACGATGGGCTGCACAGCAGAGCTCCGGAGGTCGAGGGCCGGTGTGGTCTCAGAGGTCCGCGGGCGGCACGTCCGCGGCCGTCGCCCCCCGCCGGTCGGACGTCCCGCCGGCACCGGGTGACCGCACCTGCCCGGCGGGATGCGCCCCGGCCTCGCGGAGATGCCGCGTTACGAGCCCGTGCACCAGCGGGCACCACTGCGGGGGAAAGATGTGGCCCAGCTCGTCGACGACCACCAGCCGCGCGGCGGCGATCTCGCGGGCCAGCGCCTCGCCGTGCGCGAGGGGAAACACGGTGTCGCGCCGGCCGTGCACCACCAGGGCCGGCACCCGGATCGCGCCGATCCTCGCGGTCAGCGGCGGCGTGCGGTCCAAGGCCCGCAGATGGTTACTGCCGAGGTCCGAGCCCGCCTCCCGTCGCATCGAGCGCTCGACCAGGTCCCGCCAGTAGGTCTCGCTGAACGGCGCGCCGGCCCCCACGAGCACGCGCCAGCCGCGCACCGCCGCCGCGACGCGCGCCGCCCCGGTCGTCGGCGGGTTGTCGCTCAGCGCGGCGACGTGGTCGAGCAACGGCCGCTCCGGACCGGGCAGGCCGGTCAGGGGCGGCAGATGGACGTCGCCGTTGGCATCCGGGGAGCAGGACAGCAGGACCAGGGAGCGCACCATGCTCGGCTCCTCCAGCGCGAGCAGCTGGGCCACGATGCCGCCAGCGGACTGGCCCACCACGTGCGCGGATGCCAGTCCCAGTCCGGTGATGACGTCCGCCGCGTCCCCGGCGAGCGTGGACAGGTCATAGCAGGAAAGGCGGGAGTCGGTCTTCGTGGACAAACCCACGTCGCGATGGTCGTATCGGACCACCCGGTACCCGGAATCGGCCAGCATCCGGCAGAGCGCGTCGGGCCAGGTGATCCCCTGCGCGGGCCCGCCCATCACGAGCAGAATCGCGGGATCCGCTGACCTGCCAAAACTTTCGGTCCATAGCATAAGATCGTCTCGTGTCCGCACAAACCGTTCCATCTGTGTCTCTCTGCTAGCGTGCGCGTGTCTGGCAATCCCCGACGGTCACGTGTGGAGGTGGCGGCGATGCCTGGTTACCGGCGCGGCGAGACGACTGCCCTCGTGCTGGTGGATCTCCAGCACTGGATCGTCGACATGCCGTGGGCGCCGATCCCGGGTACCCAGGTCGTCGACGCCTGCGTCCGGCTGCGTGACGGCCTGGCCGACGCGAAGGCAACGACGGTGATCGTGCGTTACCTGCGTGCCGACGGCTGCGATGGTGGGCCCCAGGCCGCTCCGAACCAGCTCGTCGCCGCACTGGCGCCGCGGCCCGGCGACCTTGTCGTCACCAAGGACGGGCTGGATGCCTTCACGGGCACCGGCCTGGCCGGACTGCTGCGCGAACAGGGCCGCACCAGCCTGGTGATCGCGGGCCTGTCCACCGCGCACGGCGTGTCCGCCACCGCTGGAACGGCGATGGCCTCGGGCTTCGACGTGGCCGTCGTGTCCGATGCCACCGCGAGCGTGACGGTGGCGGAGCACACCGGGGCCCTCGATCAGCTCGCGCGCGCAGGCGCTGCGATCTGCCCGATGGCGGATATCCTCGCGCCGTGAGGCGTCACTGGCTGCTGCTGCCCGTGGGCCGAACGACGTAGACGACCCGGTGCTGGGCGTCCGGCGGCGGACCGTCCAGTGCCATCGCATAGCGGTCGGCCAGCGTCATGAAGAACGTTCCGGCCGAATCCGGGTCGATGCGTTCCACCACCCCTCGGATTTCGAGGTACCGGTATGGCTGGTCCGGGTCGTTGATGGAGACCGCCACGTGTGGATTGGCCGTCACGTTTCGGTACTTGTACCGGACGGTCGTGTTCGTGAAATAGAGGAACTCGCCGTCCCAGGAGAACCACATGGGATTCACCTGCGGCTGCCCGCCGGGCCGGATGGTCGCCAGATGGGCGAAGAGCGGCCGCTCCAGCAGGTCGCGGTGGCTGTCCGGAATGATGGTCACGGTTTTCCCCTCAGGTAGCCGAGGCTGTCAGGCTGACGTCGGCGGTGGTGAACAGTGCGGTCAGTCGGGTCCGCACCGGCGCGGCGTCACGGGAGGCCGTGTCGACATGCCCATCCGGGCGCACCAGGGCGGCGACCGCGCCCCGCGTCCGGCCGTGTCCGTCGAGCACCCGCACGTCCACCCGGTCCGCGAAGCGGTCGCGGCACAGGTCCGCCAGTGCGTCGAACGGGGCGCCGCCGGACCCGCGCCGCTCGGGCCGCGAGATCAGCAGGGTGTAGCGCAGGTCGTCGAGCTCGGACCGCAGCGGCAGCGGGATCAGTGCGCCCGGCTGGAAGCCGGCCACCGCGCGGCCCTCCGACGCCGGCACCCGGTACCTGGTGCGCAGCCCGGCCAGCCAGGGAACGTAGGAGATATCGAACAGTCGAAGGGCTGAGGCGGCCCGAAGCAGCGTGTCCCGAAGCGCCACCTGGTAGCCGCGGCGCAGCAGCCAGATCCGCGTCTGCACGTCGGCCTGGCGGACGACCGCTCGGGCCACCTGCCCACGCTCCGCCGCGTAGGTGTCCAGCAGATCCGGATCCGCCCGGCCGTGCCAGACGAACGCCATCTTCCAGGCCAGGTTGTGGGCGTCGGTGACGCCTGTGTTCAGGCCCTGCCCACCGGCCGGGCTGTGGATGTGCGCCGCGTCCCCCACCAGGAACACGTGCCCGACCCTGGTCCGCTCGGCCTGCCTGGCGTGCACCGAGAACACGCTGAGCCAGTCCGGGTCACGCAGGACGATCCCGCCCGGGCCCCGCTCGTCGACCAGCCGCTGGACGGCGTCGAGGTCGGCTCCCTGCTGGGTGAAGTCCGGCGGTGCGGAGGTGAAGACCCGCCACCGGCCGGAGGGCAGCCCGCAGGCGACCAGAATGCCGCGCGCGGAGCAGAAGTAGTGGGTCATCGTCGGATCGAGTGCGGTGTCCGCCAGCGCGTCGGCCACCACGAAGCGCAGCTCATAGGTGTCGCCGTCGAAACCGATGCCGAGCTGGGCCCGGACCGTGCTGCTCGCGCCGTCGGCGCCGACCAGGTAGGCGAACTCCTCGATCCGCTCCGCGCCGTCCGGATACCGCACCCGCACCCGCACCCGGTCGTCGCACTGGTCGAGGTCGAGCAGTTCGGTGCGCCATTCCGGCGACCCGCCGAGGCCGGTCAGGACCTCCCGCAGCACCTCCTCGACGCCGGGCTGCGGGCAGATCAGCGGCCGGGTGGCCGTCCGGTAGCGCAGGTTGGCGATGACCTTCCCGGAGGAGTAGTAGCGCATCTGCGTCTGCGGCAGGGATCTCGATGCGAGCGCCTCATCGCCCCCGAACCGACGGAGCAGTTCACGGGTGCGTGGCCACACCCCGAGGGCCTTCGACAGGGTGCTCGGCCCGCCGGCCCGGTCGATGCAGCGCACCGGCACCCCGCGCCGGGTCAGCTCGATCGTGGCCATGAGACCGGCTGGTCCGGCGCCGGCGACCAGCACCGGCAGCCGCGGTGCCGACGGCGTCATGCGTCCACCGCCACGGTGACGGGCTCCGCCTGCTCGGTGGTGGTGACGCCAACCTCCCGCGGCCGCAGCAGCAGGTGAAGCACGACCGCGGTGGCGGCTCCGATGCCGACCAGCAGCCACAGCAGAACGTGGATGCCGTGGGTGTAGCTGCGCGTGAGCAGGTCGAGGAAATCGGCGCGGGCCGTACCGGTGAGGCCGTCCGCCGCGCCGGCGAGGTTCCCGCTGACCGCCTTGTTCGCGATCGTCGCGGCATCGGCACCGCCCGGCGGGACCGCCGTCGCCGGCAGGCCCGCGGAGATTCTCCCCCGGGTCACATCGAGCACCAGGGCCCCCATCGCCGCGATCGCCACCGCCTCGCTGGCCAGCCGCACGGTGTTGAACATGCCGGCGGCGGTACCCGCCTGTTCGGGCCGCACCGAGGTGATCGCGACACCGTCGACCAGGCCGGCCGTCATGCCCATGCCCGCACCGATCAGGAACAGCGGCCCGATGAGGCTGACGACCGCGATGTCCTGGTCGATGACCGTGAGCCAGGCTGCACCGCCGGCGGCCACCAGCATGCTCAGGCTGAGCACCAGCCGGGTGGACAGCCCGCGCCGGACCAGGTTGCTGACAACCAGCGGCACCATCAGCACAGGCAGGGTAAGCAGCATCATCGTGTCACCGGCGCGGCCGACGGACATCCCGCGGGCACCGGTCAGGTAGGCGGGCAGGAGCACCACCAGGCAGACGAACCCGAAGGACAGGGACAGCGGCACCAGCGAGGCGGCCAGGAATCGCGGCTGGCCGAACAGGCCGAGGTCGAACATCGGTCGCGCCTGGCGCAGCTCGGCGACGACGAACAGCGCCATGAGCACCGCCGCCGCGACGAGGAGCAGCACCGTGCCGGCGCTGCTCCAGCCCCACTGCGGCCCCTGTACGACACCGAGCATCAGCAGCAGCAGGCTCAGCGTGAAGGCGGCGATACCCGGCCAGTCGAACCGGACCACGGCGGGATTGCGCGACTCCCGCACCATCGGCACCGCGACGGCCACCAGGACCATGACCACCAGGTGCGAGGCGAACACGCCTCGCCAGCCGAAGGCGTCCACCAGAAGCCCGGCGGTCGACGGGCCGAGGGCCAGCCCGGCGCCGGCCGCCGAACCGAGGATGGCGAACGCCCTGGCCTGCGCGGCGCCCTCGAACGTGGTGGCGAGGATCGCCGACCCGGCCGTCATGACCGCGGCCGCGCCGACCCCGGCCAGCGCCCGGGCCACGTCCAGCACGATGATGTCGGACGTCAGCACGCTCAGCGCGCTCGACAGGCTGAACAGGGCGAGGCCTGCGGCGAACAGCCGCTTGCGACCCAGGATGTCGGCGGCCGAACCGCACGCCAGCATGGAACACGCGAAGGCCAGGTTGTAGGAGTTGACCACCCACTGCAACGGAGCGTACCCGGCGTGCAGGTCGACTCCGATCCGCGGCAGGGCGACGGACGTGCCGGTCAGGGAGGCCGGCAGGGTCAGCACGGCCAGGCAGACCGCGATCAGAACAATCACCGGGCGGCCGCGGCCGCCCACGGAAGGCGCATTCATGGCAGAGGTCCTTGTTCCCAGAGCCGGTGGGGCCGAGTAGGGCGAAGAGAACGGAGGGGACGGATGGCGCGGAGAAGGACGCGCGAGCGGGTCAGGCCGCCGGTCGGCGGACAGCCGCGCAGGAGAAGCTGAAGCCACCGCCGGCGCCGATCACCAGGGCGAACTCGCCCGGGGCGAGCAGGTCCTGTTCGACGATCGCGGCGAGGTTCGCCCCCATGTCGCCCGCGCCCAGATGCCCGGTCTCCGCACCGAGGTCCACGATCTTGGCGGTGGTGGCGTTCTCGACGGCCGGGTGATAGGTCTCCTGCCGCACCTTGAGACCGACCCGGGGCAGGGCAATGAGGCGCAGCCGCGGATCGTCGGAGGTGAGGCCGCAGTCGGCGAGGCAGTCCGTGATGATGCGACGGAGCGTCGCGTGCACGTCCCGGAAAAAGCCGGCGGTGCCGACGTCCTCCATGAAGGCCTTCTTCGTCCGCCTCACGTCCACTCGCTCGCTGAGCCACCGGCTCGCCGGGGTGAAGGGGTCGCGACCGCGGTGCAGCCCCTCGGCGGCGGAGACCGCCCCGCTGGCCAGACCGAGCAGCGTCAGCTCGTCCACCGCGTCGTCCCGCTCGTGCAGGAGCATGGCCGTCGCGCCGTCACCGTAGAAGACTCCGTAGTCACCGCTCCAGCGGTCGAATCCCTCGTCGCGGAAACAGTCGGCCGTCGTCACCAGCGCGGCGCCGGTCGTGCGGTCGGCGAGCAGGCGGGCGCAGGCCGCCTCCAGGGCGACCCCTCCGCCGTTGCACATGACCTGGATGCCCAGCGGGACGCTGCGGCGGGCACCGAGCTGATCGGCGATGTAGTGCGCGGGCGACCAGAAGTCGTGCCCCTGGTGATGGATCCAGGCGTGCGCGCTGAAACCGAGGCTGCTGCCGTCCCAGCCGGCGGCGTACAGCGCCGCTCGCGCGGCCCGGACCGCCATCTCCGGCGCCGCGACGTCCCGCGCGACCGGTACCCGGATGACGGCGGTGTTCGCCAGGTCCTGTTCGCTGATGCGGCCCTGGCCGATCGCGTCTCGGGCGGACGCGGTCACGTCCGGCAACCACGCCCGGACCGCTCGGAGACCGAACCCCGATCTGAGGAGCATCATGCCTTCCCATTGCCTCGTGTCGGAATGCCGGGAAGAAGGTCCCAGCCGCGCTCGGCCGCATGGGCGAGGAGAACCGGGTCCTGTCCGACCACGCCGGCGTGACCCACGGCCAGGAGCATCGGCAGGTCCGAGGAGTGATCGCCGTAGGCGACGCAGAGCCGCCCGTCGACGCCGAACTCGGCGAGCAACGCCCGGGCCGCGGTGGCCTTGCCCTCGCCGATGACCGTGCGGACCACCCGGCCGGTGTACCGGCCGGCACGGACTTCGGGGACGGTGCCGAGCACCTGATCCGCCCCGAGGTGTTCCGCGATCGGATCCAGGCAGGCCGAGAACGATCCCGACACCAGGACGATGGTCGTCCCGGCGGCCTGGAGTCGGCGCAGCACCCGCACCAGCTCGCCGTGGAAGAGCGCGCCCCCCACCATCTCCCGTTGGAACCACCGCCGGCCGCTTGCGGCCACCTCGGTCTCCCGCTGGCCGGCGAAGACCTCGTAGTAGAGCCGGTTGCTCTCCCCGCGTGGCACCCCGTCCGCCGCGAGCCGGTGCAACCGGTCCGCGATCTGCCGGTACCGGTCCGGCGCGTCGAGGTGGAACTCCAGAAAACTGAGCATCCCCTTGACGGTGATGAGTGTTTCGTCGACGTCAAAGAACGCGACCCGGGCGGGATCGGTGCCCATGGCGACTCAGTATCTGCTGCCGACGGCCGCCGGCACCGCGTCGAGATCCGCCAGGTCTTCGGCGCTCAGGACCAGGTCCGACGCCGCCACGTTCTCCCGCAGGTAGCGAGGGTTCTTCGTGCCGGGAATGGGGACGACCTGGCCGCCGTGGGCCAGCGTCCAGGCGATGGCCACCTGCGCCGGCGTCGCGGAGCGGCGCTCCGCCACCTCGCGGACGACATCCACGATGCGCTGGTTCGTCACGATCGCGGGTCCGCGGAACCGCGGGTTAGTCGCCCGGAAATCGGAGTCCTCGAACCGGTCGACGTACAGGGTACCGGTGAGGAAGCCGCGGCCCAGCGGGGCGAACGGCACGAAGCTCACCTCGTTGTCGGCGCACCATCGGACGACGTCGTCCGCCTTGTCCGGCCCGAGCGGGTCCCGCGTCCACAGGGACAGCTCCGACTGGATCGCGGTGACCGGGTGGATCGCGTGCGCCTCGACGGCCTGCGCCACGCTGACCTCGGAAAGGCCGAGGAAACGCACTTTGCCCTCGGCGACCAGCTCGGCCATCGCCCCCCAGGTGTCCCCGAGCGGGACGGTCGGGTCCACGCGGTGCAGGTAATACAGGTCGATGACTTCGGTGCCAAGCCGGCGCAGGCTCGCCTCGATCGCCGTGCGCAGATAGGCGGGCGACCCGTCGAGGTGTGACCTCCGGGCGGCAAGGTCCTCGATCACGATGCCGAACTTCGTGGCGACGACCACGTCCTCGCGCCGACCGACGGCCGCCCGGCCGAGCAGCTCCTCGTTGTGGCCGGCACCATAGAGGTCCGCGGTATCGAGCAGGGTGACGCCGAGGTCGACGGCTTCCCGGATCACCTCGACCGAACGGTTGTCGTCGAGTTCGGACTCCTTGTAGAGCCAGCTCATCCCCATGCAGCCCAGGCCGATCCCGCCGACCTCGACCCCGGTTGCGCCGAGTTTCCGCACCTGCATCCCACGTTCTCCTTTCGGACTCAGGCGGCGACGAGCACCAGCGCCGCGTTGTGACCGCCGAATCCCAGCGAGGTGCTCAGCGCCACATCGAGGGACACGGTCGTCGCCGTGCCGGCGACGACGGTCAGGTCGACCGCGGGATCCAGGTCGGTGAGATTCGCCGTCGGCGGGACGACGCCGTGGCGCAGCGCCAGCGCGGTGAGACCGGCCTCGATGGAGCCGGCTGCGGCCAGGGCGTGGCCGGTCACCCCCTTGGTCGACGTCACCAGGGGACGCTCGCCGAGGGTCCGGCGCAGCGCCCTGGCCTCGGTGACGTCGTTGAGCGGCGTCGACGTGCCGTGCGCGTTGACATGGTCGACGTCCTCGCCGGCGATCCCCGCGTCTCGCAGAGCCGCCCGCACCGCCCGCTCGATGCCCGCCCCGGCCGGATCAGGCGCGGTTGCGTGGTACGCGTCCGACGAGGCTCCAAATCCGCTGACCAGGGCGTGGACGTCGGCCCCGCGGGCGCGGGCGTCGGCGGGCCGCTCAAGAACGAGGATCCCAGCGCCCTCACCGGCGACGAACCCGTCCCGGGCCACGTCGAACGGGCGCGACGCGGCGGCCGGATCGTGACGCCGGGACGACAGCGCGCCCATCCGCTGCAGGCCGGTGACCGCACCCACGGACAGGGCCGACTCGGCACCGCCGGCTATCACGACGTCGCAGGTGTCGGACCGTAGCAGGTCCCGGGCGAGACCCACCGAGGTGGACCCGGACGCACAGGCCGTCGCCGTGACGAGGCTGGGGCCGAGCGCCTGGCAGTCGATCGCCACGCAGCCCGCGACCATGTTCGCCATCCCCATCGGGATCATCAGCGGCGAGACGTCCTGCGGCGCGCCTTCGACGAGGAAGCGGTATTGCCGTTCCCAGGTGTCGGTGCCGCCGAGCGAGTTGCCGATCACCACACCGACGCGCGCGCCGTCCCACGTCCCCGGGTCCAGCCGGGCATCGGCGATCGCCTGGCGGGCGGCCACAATTGCAAGCTGGACGAACCGGTCGAGCCGCCAGGCCATGGCTCGGCCCAGCAGCTTCGCCCCGTCGAAGTCCGGCACCCGGCAGGAGAAGTCGACCGGGAGACCGGCCAGGGCCGGGTCCCGCGCCGCCGTGGACACCCCGGAACACACCCGCTCCCAGGTGGCCTCCGCCCCGATGCCGGCGGCGCTGACCAGGCCCAGACCGGTGATTGCGGCGTCGAACCGGGCCGGCGAGGAGCCGGTCATACCCGGCTGCCCTTCGCCTCGACCAGCCTGGCGGTCTCGGCCAGAGTGGTGCGGGTCTGCAAGGCGTCGTCGTCGAGCGACACCCCGAGCTCCTTCCTGATGATCAGGAGGAACTCGATCAGACCGAGCGAGTCAAGCATCAGCTGCTCGTAGGTGCTGTCGGGCGTGACATCCTCGGCGACGACACCGAGTCGGGACACGAGTAGGTCGGTGAGTGTTCCTTCCAGCGCGTTCATGATGTTCTCCGATCAGCGGGCCGCGGCCGGCACGGGTAGCGCGGCGGGAAGGGGCGGACGAGTCGGGAGCGGGAGCCCGGGCAGCGGCTCGACGGACAGGGACGGGAACGTCAGCCCCGCGGCTCCCCAGGTGAGGCCGCCACCGAAACCGCAGAGCATGACGTGGTCATCCGGTTGCAGGTGACCGGAGACGACGCCGTCGACCAGGGCAAGCGGGATGGACGCCGCAACCGTGTTCGCGACCCGGTCGAGGTTCACCACCAGCCGTTCCACGGGAATCCCGAGCTCGAGGGCGACGGCGTGCAGGATGCGGACGTTCGCCTGATGCGCGATGACACGGTCGATCTCGCCGACCGACCAGCCGACGCGCTCGGCCACCTTCCCCGCGGACTCGCTCATCCGGATCACGGCGTTGCGGAAGATGGAGCGCCCCTGCATGGCGAAGAAGTAATCGTCCTCCGGCGCGACCAGCCCCATCGAGCGCTGCTCGGAGCCACCGGCCGGCACCGTGATCAGGTCGGCCTGGGAACCGTCGCTCCCGAGGTCGAATCCGAGGATCGCACCCCGCTCACCGGCCTCGCCGGCTCGCAGGACGACGGCGCCGGCACCGTCACCGAAGATCGCCCTTGTGGTGCGGTCCCGCGGGTTGAGGATGGTGGAGAACGAGTCGGCCCCGATTACCAACGCGGTGTCGACCGATCCGCTTACGATCATCGTCGCGGACGTGGCCAGCGCGTAGACGAAACCGCTGCACACCGCTGCGATGTCGAAGGCCGGTGCATCCCCGAGCCCGAGCCTGCTGGCGACTTCGGGAGCCGTCGCCGGACAGGGGTGATCCGGCGTGCTGGTAGCCAGCACCACCAGGTCCACCCTCGACCGGTCGGCGGACCTCAGCGCGCGCCGCCCCGCCTCGATCGCGATACCCGACGTTGCCATGCCCGCATCGACGACGAACCGCTGCCGGATTCCGGTTCGCGTCCTGATCCATTCATCGGTCGTGTCCAGTTCCTCGGCGAGCTGGTCGTTGGTCACCAGCCGGGGCGGCACCCAACCGCCCAGCCCGGACAGCACCGCAGCGCGGGCCGTCAAGGTAGGATTCCGCATGTCGTACCGGCACCTTCTCGCGTCGAAAGTCGGGCGGAATCCTGGTCCACACCGGTCCGTGTGGTCATTACCGTCATTGCCGATTTCCCCTTCCAGCGGAAAGGATGTCGTCGTCGTGCTCGGCCTCGCAGCGCCGGATGCGGCACGCCCGACCATGCGCTCTGGACAGCAACGACGCTAGCCGCGCGATCTTTCATGCCACTGACGGCCTCCTTGCGGCCATCGATACAGGGTGGTAAGCAGAATGTCACCTCGACCTCCGCAGTGGAGCGCTATAATCAGCCCGCGCGTGGAAAGAAACAATTCTCGCGGATGGTTCAGGACCACGTCGTGTTCGAGCGGGCGGTGATGCCCGGACCAAACCAGCCCGAATCCCCTGACTGATCGAGGAACGCGACCTAAACGCGCTCCGCGAACGCGCCGACGGCGACGTGTATGCCGCCGAACGCCTGGCCAGACTGCTGTCCCAGACAGGGAAATGGCGGGCCATCTGCCGATCACCTGCGGCTGCGGCGCTGAGCCGCTACCTCGCAGCCGCAGCGGCCGAGCGTACCGCCGGGCGCATCGCAGCGAGCCCTGGCCCAACACCGTCCTGCAGCCTTGTTGTCGACCATCGGGGCCGTCGGCCATGAGGTTGGGTCGGCCCCAGGACTAAGGCGATCCAGCTGGGTCCCGGCCCAGCTGTCGATCAAAATATTCTGGTCTGGCCGGCCAGCGGCGTGTAGTCGGTAGCGGTGAAGCCCGCCGGACACGGCGACGAGGGGCTGGGTCCAGCCTCGCAAGCAGCGCCGCGGCCACGCGGGCCTGATCATTAGGGAACTCTGCCGGCCGGCGCTGTGCCACTCTGCCCCTCGTACCAGCCGGCATCCGCACCGACCGCCCCAAACGGAGGCATGTCATACCGAAATGGGCGCGAGGTCATGCAGGGCATCAAGGCGCACCCCGACCACGGCGGAGGCGCCTACTCCCTGGCCGGGAGGGTGGGCGGGCTTCAGGCCGGCTGAGACCCAGTCAGCCTGGCGGCGCCTGCTTCCCGCTTGGGCACGATAGGTACGCCCGCCCGCCCGCCGCGACGCTCTGGTCTCGGCCCCAGTCCGCGGACATCATTTCGGCGGCGACAGCGAGGGTCGCACCTCTCGTCCGACGCGTTCGAGGACGCCGACGCCCACCCGCGTGATGTGTAGGTCGCCGATCTCGACCAAGAACGAACGCGTCCACCGCACCGTCTACCCCACCCGCGAACACGCCCGCCGCGACATCACCCGATACATCGAACTTCGCTACAACACGACACGCCGCCACTCAGGAATCGGCTACCGCACCCCTCGCCAGGTCCACGACGAATACCTGAAAAACAGCCCGCAGCATAAATCTGCCAATAGCGCCTGTCCGGATTAAACGGGGCACATCAATGCGACTGTGGGACCCCGCCACCGGCCGACCTGGGCCCACTTTCACCCGCCCCTCCGGCTGGGTGAATGCCCTGATCGCGCTACCCCTGCCCGACGGGCGCACCCTGCTCGCTAGCGCCGGAGCCGACGACACGGTGCGCCTGTGGGACTCAGACGGACGACCCTGCGTCGCCCTTACCGGCCACCTCAGTACGGTGTGGGCCCTGGCCTCCCTGCGCCTGCCCGACGGATCCACCCTGCTCGCCAGCGCTGGGGCGGACCGGACCATCCTCGTCTGTGCTCCGACCGATATGTGATCGTCGATCGCAACTCGCTGGTGTACGTGCCCTTTCTCGCGCCTCGTCGAGCCAGAGGATCGCGCCGTCAGCGAGCAGATCACACTCGACCCATCTATGCAGGTGTTCGGCGTCGTGGGGTACCCACACCGGCCAATCGGGAAGGCACGCGTGGACGGCCTCCTACAAGGCGCGGGTCTTCCCAGTGCACGAGCCCCCGACAAGCAGCGTCAGCACCGCGTTCCCAGCCCGCGCCCAGCTCAGCCGCGCACGCAGGTCCTCGTCATGCCCCCGCTCGACATAGACGGGCAGTGGCTCGACAACAGGCCCCTCGGCGTGGCCTTTCCCTGCGGAGCGGGGGTAGGGAGCCCGCTGCACTCCCAGGTCGAGCGCGTCGAGCTCACCGATCGTCCGCGCCGGACCGAAGCGATCAGACCGGCCACCCGTGGCGAACACCCTGTTCGCGGGCAACAACTGCCGTACCGCCGCCCGAACCCGATCAGCCCCGTCCGGCAGCACCCCGGCCTTGAGCTTCCAAGCCACCTCGTTCCAGTACATCAGCGGGTCGTCGCTGCTCTCCCACGAGGGCTGGCGTGACCGTGCAAGCCCCGCAGCGTCCAGCAACTGGCGCGCCGAGGCCGCGACGGGGAAGCACTCGGCTAGCTCTCTGATCTCCGCTGACGTCAGCTGATCGTCCGTCGACCGTCACCTCCACCACCCGCGCCGGCAACATCATGCCGTCTCGCGAGGACACGATCAGCCGCCGGGTTGTCGCGGCGCGTGCGGCAGCGGGGATTCCCCTGGGCGCATCCAGCGAGCATTGGCCGAGATCGTGCGCAGCGCGCGTGTGGTCGGCCGAGGTTGACCTCGCCGACCTCCAAGATCATTAGGTCGGAATGACCCACGCCGTCGATCTCGCGAGCGCGAGTCCCCGCCGGGTCGCGCAAGGGCCACAGGCCCCGTTGTCGGGCGTAAGGCGTTCGACTTCGTCGGCGACCTGGTCCGCGCCACCCGCCCTGTCGCCCGACTTCCCCGGATCCTGACGCGCGGTTGAGCGTGTCCGGCATCGTGGTGGCCGTGCCGATCGGTAAAACTACGGACTCCGCGCCCCCGGCCGCGGAGCAGGAGCCGCTCCTGGTTATCCTGGACGAGTTCCCCGAGATCGTCGCCACCTCACCCGAGCTGCCCGGGGTCCTGCGGGCCTTCCTTGACCGAACGGCCGGACGGACCCGCCTACGGCTGCTGGTGTGCTGGTCGGCGGTGCGGCACATGACCGCGCTGCAGGAGCAGCGGGCGCCGCTGTACGGCAGGTTCGACCTGTCGCTGTCGCTGCATCCGTTCCGTCCGCACGAGGCCGCACTCATGCTGCCCGGGTTGGCGCCGGCCGATCGGGCGCTCGTGTACGGGCTGGTCGGCGGGGTTCCGCTGTATCTGTCGTGGTGGGACCAGGACGCCGACCTCGCCGACAACCTGCTTCGGTCGGCGTGCCGGCCCGGGCACCGCTGCTCACCGAAGGGCAACTGGTCCTGGCCACCGAGGTGGAGCACGCATCTTTACGCACAGTTCCATCCGTCAGGCGTCGGGGTACCCGGCTGTCGCGGCCGATCCGGGCTGACGTGATCTGTACGGCCGAGTGCGGAGTTCACTGCTTTCGCAGCTCACGGGTTCGGCCGTCAATGCCCGCAGCTGCACGGCCGCGGCGTGGATGTTGAAGAACAACCTGGTCTGGCTGCGATCCCGTAGATAACTTTGCGTGACTTTCCGGAAATTGCTTCCGTTCTGGGTGAGGGCTCCCTAATGTGTTGCCCGACGGGTTTTCTTCGATCGTCCTGGGTGTCGGGTGGCGCCCGCGGCGAACTTCATCCTTGTACATCGGGAACTGCCACCGTGCTGCCGCCTGACTGGGAGCAGGCGCCGGTGCCGGAGAGGTGTCCCGCGTTTCATCCTGGCGGATCGTGCTGTACGGGGGAGGCGTTGCTGTGTCGGAGGGGCGCAACCTGAGGTTGGACGCAAGGCCGGATCACCTGTTTCGCGGGCTCCATGATGTCAGGATCTCCGGTGGGCCGAGGCCTATCGGTCTCACGTATCATCATATAGTTCCGTACAGCAAGCTCAGGGATTTCTGGAACAGGCTCGTCGAGAGTGGCGACATCGGTCATCTCAACTTCCTCGCCCTCCTGCGGGACAAAATCGCGAACAAAAAGTATGCGGACATCCCGCACCCTCTGGGTCGGCTGGTCGACAATGATGCGCGGGACGTCGTGACGCTGGCCTCGGATATCTACAGGCGTCGGTTTGTCCACGACGCAGGCGGGTCGCGTCCCACTGGATGGGACAATCTCATGGGCATCTACTGCTGGATCCCCGGAAACCTCTTCCTGGGCCCGCAGGATCGATGTGACGACCCTGAAGACGAGCTCGACGAGGCGGCATTCAAGATTATAGGAATCGACCGGAAGCGACGCTGCGACAATCTCTCTGACGCCTATAACGGAATCATGAAATATCTGGGCGGTCAGAGTACTGCCGCGCCCGCTTCGAAGGCGCTGGGCAAGGTGGTCGCGTCCCCGACGTTCCAGGCATTCAACGATGCGGACTGGATCTGGTTTGACGGCAAAACAGGTCCGCAGGTCCGCGGGAAGCAGTAGCGGGGGGTTCAGTGGATCTCGACGCCCTGAAAACGCATCTCCTGAGCCTGGGAGATCCACCGACGCTGCGGGCCACCGACACCGTGCTCCCCGCGCAGCTGCGCGCCATGCTGGCCACCTTCCCGGATGGCGCCTGCAAGGGTGCGGCGGGCTCCGGGCAACCGGAAGTGGACGCCGGGCGGACGACGCTCACACTGTCGCTGACCTGGGCATCGAAGACGTGGCCCGCTGGCGCCGCCGTGGCCGTGGCGGTGACGGGCGTGTTGGTGACGGTGACGAAACAGGACCTGGTCACTCTCACGCTCAGCGGCACGTTCGACGCGGTGGAGGTCACGTCGACGGTCACGGCGGACGACCTGGGGCGGCTGACCGCCGCCGTGCGGCCGGTGCGTGCCGACGCCTTCGCCGTCGAGCTGGAGAAGCTTGGCAGGCGTATCGGCGGTGACACCGACTGGCAGCTGGCGGCGGGCGGGTTGCACGCGTTCGACTTCGTCCCCGCGCATGTCGCTGGCATTGATTACCGGCTGGTCGAGAAGGCGGCCGCCGACCCGGTCGCCTATGAGGTGGACGCGATGGCGCTCGTCGCCTCGCTCACTATCAGGGCGCTGCCTCTCGACATCGCCATGTGGCTTCCCCGGCTGACCATCGACGGCGCGCTGGCGGACCCGAAGTCTATCTCCGTCCGGGACCTGCTGGAGTCGTTCGGTATACCCGGGAGTGAGGTGCCGGCAGATTGTGCCATCACTGAGCTGACGTTCGCGGCGGTCCTCGGGGATGAGTACCTCCTGCGGATGACAGCCACGGGGGACTGGCCGATCGGGCCCTTCACGATGAGATCGCTGGGGCTTTACGTCCACTACGCGAGCGGTGCGGACTTCACCGCCAGGATCGGCGGCACTGTGTCGATCAGCTCCGCGCTGAGCATTGACATCTCGGCGGAGAAGGTCGCCGGCGCGAAGGGTGGCTGGGCGTTCAGCGGCGGGCTCACAGCGGGCAACACCCTCAGCGTGGAGCAGCTGATCGCCGCGCTGGGCCTGACCGGCGTGCCCGAGCCGATCCGATCTCTCGAACTCACCACCCTGACGCTCTCGTACACCACCGGTTCGTCCGCGGTCGACCTCGTCCTCGAAGGAGACATGACGATCGCGGACGGCGTCAAGGCCACGCTCCGCGTGACGGTGACCCACGACTCCTCGAGCACGCGGTACGGCGGAACGCTGTCCGTCGACGGATACACGTTCGAGGTCGAGTTCGACGAGGAGAAATCCCGCGCCGACATCCTGGTCGCCACGTATCACGGCGCCGAGGACGGCACGGAGATCGTGCTACGGGACTGGGTCGCGCATTTCTCGGCGGACCTCGCGGCCGATGTGCCCGACAGCCTGCGGATCGGGTTGAAGGACGCCAAGTTCGTGCGGGTGAAGCCGAAGACCGGCCCGGCGCAGTTCTGTGTCGGGGTGGATCTCTCGGCGGGATTCGACCTGTCCCAGCTTCCGCTCGTCGGCGGGTTCCTGTCGACGTTCGGTGCGGTCAGCGTCGAGAATTTGCAGGTTCTCTACAGCTCCGGAGTCTTCGACGCCCAGACGGTCGCCTCGGCCAACAGGTTGCTCGTAACGGCCAAGGTAGTCGCTCTTCCGCAGGCCGGACTGGCGGCCGGCGTCGCCGCGCTGGCCGATCTGCGGATCGGGAAGGAAACCACCTCGGTCGCCCTCGGCGTTCCACCGGCGAACGCCGGCGGCGGCCAGCTCCCCGCGAAGTCCGACAGCTCCAGCACCCCCGCCACCCCCAGTACGCCAGACACGCCCAGTACCCCCGACACGTCCAGTACGCCGGACACGACGGGGACGGGGTCGTCGAGCGTCCACTGGGTGACGGTGCAGAAGCAGCTCGGCATCGTCCACATCAACCGGGTGGGGGTCGAATACCAGCACAACGTGCTGCTGTTCGCGCTGGACGCGTCGGTCGCCCTCGGGCCGCTGGGCGTGTCGCTCGATGGTCTCGCGGTCGGATCGAGGTTGGACAGGTTCGCGCCGACGTTCCGCCTCGACGGCCTCGGGATCGGTTACAGCGCGGCCCCGGTGGAGATCTCCGGTGCGCTGCTGCACCTGCCTGACGACCAGCTCGCCGACGATGTGGCGTTCCAGTACGACGGCACGGCCACCGTCGGCCTGCAGAGCTTCTCGCTGGCGGGTCTCGGCTCGTATGCGCAGCTGAAGGACGGCGCGCCATCGCTGTTCGTCTTCGCCCAGCTGGAGGCGCCCCTCGGCGGGCCGCCGCCGGTCCTGGTCACCGGGCTGATGGCCGGGTTCGGCGTCAACCGGGAGCTGACGCTGCCGAGCCCCCGGGAGGTCGCCGGCTTCCCGCTGCTCAGCCTGCACAAGCAGGGCCCCGACACCGGCGAGCAGAAGCCCTCCCACGTCCTCGACGTCCTGGAAGGGCGCGAGCCCGCGGTGACCGGCAGCCAGCCGCGAAAGTGGATCGCACCCCGGGAAGGCTCGTACTGGCTGGCCCTCGGCATCGAGTTCACCGTCGCCGAGGTGGTGAACGCCAAGGTGCTGCTGGCCGCGGAGATCGGCTCGGAGCTGGTGCTGGTGGTGCTGGGCCTCGCGACGATCCAGCTCCCGCTGCCGTCCGAGTCCTCCACCACCACCTACGTCTACGCGGAGCTGGGCGTCGAGGCGGTCATCCGCCCCATCACGGGTAGCGCCGTGATCGCCGCGCAGCTCTCACCGGCCTCGTACGTGCTGACGCCCGCCTGCCATCTGACCGGCGGGTTCGCCGCCGCGACCTGGTTCGGGCCGAACCCGAACGCCGGGCAGTTCGTCGTCACCCTCGGCGGCTACCATCCCGCGTTCCAGCGACCCTCCTATTACCCCGACGTGCCACGGCTGGGGATCGACTGGGCGGTCAGCAGCAATGTATCGATCAAGGCCGAGGCGTATCTGGCCGTCACGCCGTCATGTGCGATGGCGGGCGCGCGCCTGGAGGTCCTCTTCCACGACGGCGGCATCCGGGCCTGGTTCACGGCGCAGGCCGACGTGCTGCTGTCCTGGCGGCCGTTCTTCTTCGACGCGCGCATCTCGGTCAGCATCGGCGCGTCCGGCACCATCAACCTGGGGATCCTGCACGTCACGCTGCACGCGTCGATCGGCGCCACGCTGCACCTGTGGGGGCCGCCGACCGGCGGCACGGTCACCGCGCACTTCCCCCTCATCGACGTCACCGTCCGTTTCGGCGGCTCCCGCGGGGGCGCCGAGACCGCGCCGCTCGGGTGGGACGCGTTTGCCAGCCACCTCCCGAAGCCGGCGGACGTCGTCTCCATCGCGCCGGTCGCCGGCGTCGACGGCAGCACCGGGGACGGCGCCAGCGACGGCGGAGCAGGCGGCAGCGGGGGCGGGGGTGGAGGTGGGAGCGAGACGCGGTGGCAGGCGCGCGCCCGGGACCTGCGCCTGTTCACCCAGTCGGCGGTTCCGGCCAGCCACCTGCGCATCGGCGACGCGCCCCTGACCAGCTCCGATCCCACAGACGGCCCCCTCGTCGACGTCCGTCCCATGGACCGCGCCGGCCTGGTCGGGGAGCATCGGCTGCGACTGTTCTACGAGGACCGGCCCGCGTCGACGGACGGCTGGACGTTCACCCCCCGCACCCGCGGCGTGCCCGCGTCGCTGTGGGGCGCGCCGCCGATCCCGTTCGGTCACACGCCGACGGAACCCAGCGCCGAGGTGCTGGCGGACCGGCCGGTCGGCTTCGACATCCAGGCACCCCGGCCTGAGCTCGCCGCCTCGCGCGGAGTCGTCCCACTCAGTGAGTACAGCGACGACGAGCTGCCGCCCGGCCTGTCGCCGCTGCCCGCAGAGCCGACCGCCAACCGCGACGCCGTCGGCGTGCCCGACCCGACCAGCGTGGATCTTCTCAGCCACCTCGACCGTGGCGACGCGCGCAGCGGGCGCGAGGCGATGTACGCGGCCCTCGCCGACACCAAGCTGCTCACCGACCTCGGCGACAGCGCCCTGACGGGCCTTGCGGCCGGCGCCGGCCACTTCTACAGCCAGCCACCCATGATCCAGAACGCCGCCCAGGACCCGGGGAGCCGCGGATGAGCACGAGCCCGCACCATCCCGCCCGCGACACGATCCCCCTCGGGGACGTCGAGCTGCACGACCACTACCTGCCCGCCCTGGGCGCCGGCGACTACCGGATCGAGGTCACCCACACCCTGCGCGACGGGGCACAGGTCATCGGCGGCCCGTTCACCGCCACCCAGGCGTTCACCGTCCGCGGACCGCAGGTGCGGATCGACGCCGACGCGGTCGTCGCCAGGCAGCCCCCCGACTCCTCGACCGGCCGGTTCGCGGAGGTCCTGCCGCACGTGGTGCTCGGCGACCCGATGCTGGCCTGGGAACGTCCCCTGGTCGGGGCGACCCACGACACCCCGTGGCTCGCGCTGCTCGTGCTCACCGACGAGCAGCTCGTCGGCGGCACCACCGCCCCGACCCGCACCATCTCCGCCACCGTCAGGGACTTCCTCGCCGACGATCCCGCCGTGCTCAAGCCCGCGCTGAGCCTGGAGTCCGACATCGGCCCCGGCGACCCGTGCGTCTACATCCAGGTCGCGGCGGCCGAGTTCCAGGCCGTGGCGCCCCGCCTCGACGAGCTGCGCTTCCTCGCCCACTGCCGCGGCGCCAACACCGGGGACCGGCCCATCCTGGGTATCCAGGAGGACGGCCTGTTCTCCGTCATCGTCGCCAACCGCTTCCCGACCACCGGCCCACCCAGCTCCGATCCGGGGACGGGCACGAAGAACGTCGTGCATCTCGTCTCCCTGGAAGGTCACGAGCGGATCCTCGTGGACGCGCCGGACTTCAGGGGACGCTCGTCCGTGGCGCTGCTGTCTCTGTGCAGCTGGTCGTTCCAGGCCCAGCCCGACCGCGAGGCGGACTTCGCCGACCTCGCCGAGGCACTCACCCGCACGCCGTCCGGCACCCCGGCCGGGCGCGACGAGATGTGGCTCCGACTGCCCGCCCCGCCGCAGGCCAGCGGCACCGACGCTCGGCGGCAGGTGGCTCGCCGGCTTGGCGACGGCTACCTGCCCCTGCCCTACCTGACCCGGTCGGGCGAGGCCACCTACGGCTGGTACCGGGGACCGCTCACCCCCGTGCTGCCGGCCGCCACCGACGAGGCGGCGCTGGCCACCACCGCCGATGCGCTCATCGCCTACGACCCCGCCTGGGGCAGCTTCGACCTGTCGCTGGCCGCCGCGTTCGAGACCGGCCGCGCCCTCGCCCTCGCCGACGCCCCCTTCGCCCAGCACCTGCTCGCCTTCAAGCACGCCACCCGCACTCAGGTGGACACCCTGTATCACCAGTCCACCAGCGTCCACCTGCAGCGCGAGAACAGCAGTGGACGCAGCGGTACGGGCACCGACGCGGGTTCGGGTTCCGGCTCGGGTTCGCGGACGGTGCGCGCGGCGTTCGGCGCGCTGCTCGACAGCCACCTGCTCACCGCCCTCGGCGCGTCACCGGTCAGGCCGCGCGCTGCATGGTCCCCGCCGGCACCGGCCGCGCTGTCCGTCGACCCGGCCGGCGGGCTGCAAGCAGTGCTGCGCTCCGACGCCACCCGGACCACCCTCGCCGCGGCGATGAACGCCGACGACGGCCTTGGGGGAGACCTCGGCCCGGTCACGGACTGGCTCGCGCGCCTCCTGCTGCTGTACCAGGTGCCGTTCACCCAGCTGGTGCCCGACGAGCGGATGCTGCCACGGGAGTCGCTGCGCTTCTTCCACCTCGACCCCAGCTGGCTGCACGCCCTGCTCTCCGGCGCCCTCAGTACCGGCGCGCAGTCCAGCCGGGACACCCAGCAGGACCAGGTCGTCGCCGCCACCATCCGGGCCGAGGCGGCGCGCAAGGCGGCCACGTTCCGCGCGACGCAGCGCGACTCCACGGCGAGCGGCGCCGCGTCTGAGAAGGACACATCGGGGGCCGCGCCGTCCGCCGGCGACGGTGTCTTCGGGCCGGTGTCCGGACTGCTGCTGCGCTCGGCGCTCGTCTCCGGCTGGCCGAACCTGGTTGTCCGCGCCCTCGACGCGACGGGCGCACCGCTGCCCGTGCTGCGGATGGACCACCTCTCACCCACCGTGCTGTTGTGCCTGTTCAACGGCCTGCCCGCGGCCGTCGAGCTCCGGGAGCCGCAGGAGGGCTTCCGGTTCGGCGTCGAGGACCACGGGCTGATCCCGCTGCGCAACCTGCTGGCCCCGCCCGACGGATCCGGCGGCCGCCCACTCGGCGAACAGCTCGGCCCTGACGTCACCTTCCCCGTCCTGGACCACGTGCGCGCCGGCGCCGGCGCCGGCGCCAATGCCGGTTCCGGTGACGGCGCCGACGGCCGGATCCTCGACCTCGGCTCGCTCATCCCCGCCCTGACGTCGGCGCTGGACGCCGCGCACGGCACCGCCGTCGGCCCCGTCGGCCCCGCCGACCTGGCCCTGCAGATGGTCAGGGTTCCCGAAGCCATCCGCTTCACCGGCCCGAACGGAGACCCGCGTTGACCGCCAGCCCCGCGCTCGTCGTCCCCGTGGACCTCGACGTCCTCGTGGTCACCCGGGCCCTGCAGGGCCGCGACTCGTTCCGCAGCTGGCAGCACACCTACCTGGCCCTGGACGACTACCTCAGCCCGGAGCCGGACGGCGCGGACCGCCAGAGCAATGACCCGGTGCACAGCCACACCGGCGTCCACCTGCACTGGACCCTGCCCCGGGGGCTGCGCCACGGCGTGGCGGACCCGGCGACGGGGGAGTTCCGCTACCCGCTGGTCCCCAACCGCTGGCTGGTGATCCGCTTCAGCGGCACCAGCACCCGGGCCGCCCGGGCCTGGGTGATCGAAAGCGACTGCCCGTGCAGCCCACAGGCGCAGGACGACGGCCACGACATCGCGCGCTCAAGCCCCTACCTGGTCGACGCCACGACCCTAAACGCCTGGCAGGCAAGCCCGGACGCCTACCGCAACTCCATGGACCCCGACACCGGGCAGGTCCAGATCGGGCTCGCCTTCCCCCACACCGACTCCCCGTGGACGGAACGCGCCGGCCGCGACCCCCTGTTCGTCACCGCCATGGCCACCGGGGACCCGTACTTCACCACCTACACCCCGCACAACCTCAACGTCTTCTCCTTCCTCGACGACCTCGCCGACGTCACCTCCGCCACCACCCTCGGCTACCGGGTCATCGGCTGGTACTCCGATCCGGACGCCGACGTCCTCGCCACCCGCCCGTCCGGCATCTCCTACGCCGACCAGCTCGCGCACCTTGGCTGGCAGGATCCCCGCCTGACCGGCCAGGCCGATCACGACGCCGCGGTCGGCCCACTCACCCGCAGCCTGTACGCCGGCACGGCCCTGGCCGTCGACTGGGATCCCACCGCGACCGCGGCGCCCGTCCCGGATCCGCTGGGCACGATCCAGGACAACGGCGCGCTGAGCGTTGCGCTGGGCAACACCACCGAGGACGCCTTCACCGCCCTGACCGGCCAGGCGCTGCACGCGGGCGGCACCCCACCGTCGGCCGCCGACCTGGCACTGCTGCGGGCGTTCCTGCACGACCTGCTCGCCGTCGCCGACGAGAAGGGCGGTGACGAGCAGGTGGCCCGGAAGGTCCGCGACGCCTCGTTCGCCCAGTCCGCCGGCGGCCATCGCTGGACGATCCCCCCGCCCCCCGCCGACACCTCGGTTGCCGACGATTGGGGTGCCGACGACGCGGCGTCGCAGCCTTTCGTCCCGCCGGCCTGGCTGGCCACGCTCAACGACGACCAGCGCGAGCTCGACGAGCGGCTCGGCGAGCTTGCGAACCTGCAGTGGCAGCTCAACGCCCTGTGGCTGAAGAACGGGATCGCGGGGGCCGCGATCTTCCCGCCTGATGACGCCCCCGACCAGGATCTGATGATCCAGGAGCTGGACGCCGCGCGGGAGGGGTCTCTCGCCCACGCGGTGAGCGTCCGCACCGCCGAGGTGCGGGAACTGGCGGCGAAGGTTCCCCAGCCCGACCACACCCAGGCCCACGCCAGCGCCCAGGACGCATTCCTCGCCGGGATCGGCGCCTTCGCCGCGGCGAAGGGACTGACCGGCGGCGCCGAGCTCAAGGCCGTCCCCCGAGCCCCGTTCGCGCAGAGCAACAACCCGGTGGTGAGCCTGTCGGGGATCCTGCCCCCGGTCGACGCGACCGTTCCTGACTGGCCGCTGCCCGTGCGGCCGCTCACCGCCGACGGCGCCGCGCTGATCAGCGCCGTCACGGTCGCCGGCACGACGGTCACCGCGGTACCGGGCCGCGGCCCGGTACCCGCCGTCGCGGGTCTGGACGCGTTCCCGCCCGAGGTGCCCGGGCTGATCGCCGAGTACGTCCTGCTTGATCCCGGCAACGCCACGGCGCTCGCCGCCGCCGCCGGCGGGGGCCTGACGGCGGAACAGGTCCGTGCCGTCCTCAACGCCCATGCACCCGTTGCCTACACCGGCACCCTCCCGGACCTGGGGCTTGCGCCCTGGGCCCAGCCCTGGGAGCCGTTGTTCATGGACTGGAAGATCTCCTACCGGCACATCCCGCACACCGTGGACGGGCGGCGCTGCTGGACCTTCGACGGCACCGACTACCGCTTCGCCCCGGCCGGCGTCGACGTTCCCGTCGACCGGGTCACCGTCACGGGAATCTGCGCGCTCGGCCCGCACCCCCGGTCCCTGTTCGCCGCCAGGCTGAAGGAGTACGTCGCCCAGCACGGCTCCGCCGACCAGCGCGACAAGCTCGACACCTGGCTCGACGCGATCGGCGACTGGGGACTGCTCGCCCAGGAACTCACCGGCTTCAACGAGCGCCTGGCCGCGCGCGACCTGCGCCCCTTCCGCCGCCCCACGGCCGACGACGACTTCCCCGCCATGGCCGGCCTCGTCGGCTACCCGGACGCCGCCACCGAGGACGGCCTGCCCGCCCGGTACCGCGGTCGGGTCACCAGCGTCCCCTACCTGCCCGGCAGCGCCAGCGCCCCCTTTCACGAGACGCGGCAGGGGCAGATCCACGTCGAGGAGCTCTTTCTCTACGACAAGTTCGGCCGGGTCCTGGAGGTCGTCAGCGGCGACACCGAGAGGGGCGGCCTGCACGACTACCGCAACTTCCCGCTCACCGTCGACACCGCCCTCGCGGTGGAGACCTCGCTGACGCCCGACATCGCCTCCGTCGCCCAGCTGCCCCCGCGTCCGCTGCAGCCCGCCCGGCTCGACTTCGACCTTCTGGATGCCGCGACCGGCACGCGCATCGCCGACACCGCGGCCGACCCCAGCCCCATCTGTGGCTGGATCCTGCCCAACCACCTCGACCACAGCTTGCTGCTCTACGACCCGGCGGGACTGCTGCTCGGCACCTTCCGGCTGCTCACCGGAGCCGACGGCCACCGCACCGCCCAGTGGGAGCCTCCGCCTGGCAGCGCCATCACCACGCGTGAGCAGGTCGCTGCCCACACCCCCGAGCTCGCGGCCCTCATCGGCTCCCCGACGCTCGCCGCGGAAGCCAACTTCACGGCCTTCCTGGACGTCATCGACTCCACCCTATGGACCATCGACCCGCTCGGTCAGCGCGCCGACCAGAACCTGTCCCTGCTGCTCGGACGCCCGCTGGCCCTCGTCCCCGCGCAACTCCGGCTGACCCTGGACGGCACCCCCATCCGTGACACCGGCTGGACCGCCACCCTCGACCCGCCGCCGGCGGCCTTCACCGGCGACCCGTTCGAGATCCGCCTTGGCGACGTCGCCGCCCGCGACGACGGCCTGATCGGCTACTACGCCACCGACCAGCGCGGGGCCTACGACTACGACCGTTTCCACAGCGTCACCGCCCCCGACGACCAGCAGGACTACGTCACTCAGATCGGCCCGCCTGGCACCACGGGCACCGCGGACTACATCCCCCTGACGTTCGGCGACGCGACGCCCACCCGGCTGCTCCTGCTCCTCGACCCGCGCGCCCCCGTCCACGCCACCAGCGGCATCACCCCCACCGCCACCGTCACCGTCGCGCCCGCGCACACCGACGACGCGCTGCGCCACCTCCAGGCGCTGTTCCGCTTCGGCCCCGTCCTCACCACCGAACACGCCTCAACCAGCCCGCCCGACCCCACCCCCGCCTCCGACACCGCCTTCCAGCCCACCGTCAACGCGGCCTCCGATGCCTCTGGCACCGAGCCTGACCAGGACACCGCCGGGACCCTTGCCCTGCCCAGGCCGGCGGAGAAGAACGGCTCGTGGGCCTGGCTGCGCCCGGCGCCCGGCGAGGCTCCCTGGACGCCCTACGCACTGGTCCCGGCGCCGCTGGAGGCGCGTTTCCCGGACAGCTCCGCACTCCTCGAAGACGGCCTGCTCCGCTTCCTCGCCGACCCGGAGCAGTAGCCCCTTTATTCCTCGATGCAGGTCAGGACACCGTACGCCAGGAGGATTCCGCCGTGCCCGACCCACTCTTCGACTACTCGGCCGCGACCAACCCGTCACCACTCGAGGCGGGTAGTGATCCCGAGAAGGGCACCAAAGCCAGCATCAACATCTCCGTTCTTCATGGCGAGAAGACCCTCTACGCCAACAAGATCGCCGTCTCCGTGCCGATCAACCCGCAGAGCGGCACCGCGTACTTCACCGAAAATCCGCAGATCGCGGTGAACAACGACACCTGGCAGCCGGTGTCGCTGGCGGAGGACGACGACCTCATCCAGCCTGACGCGAACCATTACGTGGTCACCTTTCACAACGCAAACCCGAAGACCGCGGTCACCTATCCGCTGGTCTTCAGTATCAGCGGCCTGATCGCCGCCGCCCCCGGTGACCCACTTCTCGTGCAGGTCGTCGAGTCCTCGAGCACGAAGCCGCAGGGATTCACCCGAAAGGACGCGCGAACCTTGTCGATGCCCGTGATCCAGCCCGTCTTCTACCTTCGCAACTTCCTCGCCCGCAGCGCGAGCAGCCCGACCGTCCCCAGGACGCGGATCAACGCCGGCGACTCCATCCAGCTCTCCTGGGAGAGCAACGGTTCCTACTTCTGGCTGTACGACGGCGAGAACGACACTCCCCGGTATGAGGGAACCGGCACCTCCTGGACCGTCCCGTCAGGCACGATCCACAACGACACCACCTTCGTCCTGAAGGCATCCGCCGCCGACGGCACGCAGCAGGCCGTTCCGGACGGCTTCGAAACGGTCGAGCAGTACGCGTCCCTCACCATCACCGTCAAGAATCCCACCCTGACCGGACTGACCGTCACCGGTTCGATCACCGCCGAGTCCACGCTCGATCTGTACGGGTCGCTGACCGCCCGCGACAACGTGTCCGTCGGGGAGGCGCTGACGGTCTCCCAGGGGCTGGGGGTCTCGGGAAACATCACCGCCTGGTCCGAGCTTGAGGTGCACGGCTCGCTCGACGCCCGCGGCAACGTGACGGTCGGAAGCCAGGTGACCGCGGACGACATCGAGGTCCGCGACAAGATGAGCACCTCCGGCCACCACGGGCTGCGGGTGCTGCTCGATCTTTCGGTCGACGGCAGCATTGCCGGATTCGGCGGTGCCGAATTCGTCGAGGACAACGGAACGTACGTGCGTATCCGTGAGCTGCGCGGGCCCCTCAGCGAGGCCCTGCGCATCAACAGCACCGTCAAGGTCCTCGATGACTGCGGCTTTTCGGTTGCCGGCAAGGACGTGATCCGTCACGGCGACTACATCGGTCTGTGGAACTACCAGAAGGAGGCCTGGCTCTACGCGTCCGACTACAAGGAGGACTCGGACCGCAACCACGTGTTCGTCTGGATGCCGGGCAACCGCGTCGGCGGTGGCAGCTGGTGGGTCTCCCGCGACTGACTCGACCGCCTGGCCGTTCCTTTCTCGAACACGTTGGCACACCGCTCGTCGGAAGGATCTCGCCATGTCCGAAAACCCTCTGTTCGGCTACAGTCCCGCCACGAAACCGTCGCCCCTCGAAGCGGATAGCGACGCCGAAAAGGGTACCCGGGCCAGCGTCAACATCTCCGTCCTGCATGGCGACCAGACCCTCTATGCCGGCAAGATCGCGATCTCGGTGCCGATCAGATCCAGCGGCACGACCTACTTCACCGAGAATCCGCGGATCGCGGTGAACAACGATGCCTGGAAGCCGGTGTCGCTGGAGGAAGACGACGGTGACCTTATCTAGCCCGACGCCGAACACTACGCGGTCATCTTCCACAATGCCAGCCCCAAGACGGCGGTCACCTACCCGCTGACCTTCAGTATCAGTGGTCTGATCGCCACCGTTACCGGCGACCCGCTCCTGGCGCAGATCGTCGAATCGTCCAACACGAAGCCGCAGGGATTCACCAGGAAGAAGGAAGAACCCGCGACCCTGACCCTGCCCGTCATCCACCCCATCTTCTACCTGCGCAACTTCCTGGCCCGCAGCGCGAGCAGCCCGACCGTTCCCACGACGCGGATCAACGCCGGCGACTCCATCCCCTGCACTCCGCACGTTCGGGTTTGGTGCTTTGACCAGTCTGTTCCTTGGTCAGGGTGGTCTGGTCGGGTCGACTTCGAGGAGGTTCAGCACGCGCTGCTGGAGTGGTGTGGGCCGGGGGATGTAGGCGGGCTGGCCGTCGCGGGCGGGCACGAGGCGTAGGTCCGCGAGGGCTTCGAGCAGGAGTAGCCCTTCCCGCCTGCGCCCATCGCCGGGTTGTCGGTGGCGCCGGAGAGGAAGGCGCCCAACGACCCGGTGGCGACCACGGACGCGCCGTCGACGAGGTGGGGCAGGGCCGCGTCGACGGCGTTGATAATGCCCACGAGGTCGGCTGACACCGCGTCGAGGAACGCCTGCGGGTCCGGGGTGCCGAGCGGACAGATGCCCGCTTGCGCGACGACGCCGTGCAGCGGGCCGAGCTCACTCACCCCGTGGGACACCGCGTCGAGCAGCGCGGCGCGCTCGCGGACGTCGGCCTCGAGGGCGATGATTCGCCGGTCCAGCTTTTCCACCCTCGCGACGGTCTGATCCAGGTCGGCGCGACTGGCCAGCGGGTACTCGGTGGAGGGGATGTCCTGGCAGTAGTCGACCGCGATGATGTCCGCGCCCGCCTCGGCCAACTTGACGGCGTGCGCGCGGCCCTGTCCGCGCGCGGCGCCGGTGATGAAGATGGTCTTGCCGTCCATGCGACCCATGGGGTCCTCCTCGACCTCGTGGGGGATGGTGTGCTTGGTGTGCGGAGTCAGCCGAGTGCGGCGTCCCAGGTGATCGCCTTGGTTTGCAGGAACTCGCTGAGACCGTGCTCGCCCCACTCACGGCCCAGCCCGCTCTGCTTGTAGCCGCCGAAGGGCGCGTGCGGGCTCATCCCGCCGCTGCGTCCGCCGTTGACCGCCACGCTGCCGGCGCGGATGCGCTTGGCGAGGCTGTAGGCCCGCACGGGGTCCTTGGCCCACACCGATCCGGCGAGGCCGTAGGGGCTGTCGTTGGCGATCCGCACGGCCTCCTCGTCGTCATCGAACGGGATGACGACGCCGACCGGGCCGAAGAACTCGGTCTGCGCGATGGTCATCGCGTTGTCCACGCCCGTGAACAGCGTGGGCTCCACGAAGTAGCCCTTGTCCAGCCCGGCGGGGCGACCGCCGCCGTGGACGATCCGGGCGCCCTCGTCCTGCCCGGCACGGATCAGCGCCTCTACCTTGGCCCGCTGCGCATCCGAGATCAACGGGCCCATCAGCGATGAGGGGTCCGCCGGGTCGCCTACCTTCACGTGGTCGAGCCCGGCCTTGATCATCTCCACCAGCTCGTCGTGGCGGGAGCGGTGCACCAGCGCCCGGGTCCGCAGCGCGCAGCCCTGCCCGGCGTGGACGGTGATGCCGAAGAGGATCTCGTTCAGGGCGCGGGGGAGGTCGGCGTCCTCGGTGACGATCGACGCCGACTTGCCACCGAGCTCGAGGACGACCCGCTTCATACTCGGCGCCGCCTGCTCGTAGACCAGCCTGCCGACCGGGACGGAGCCGGTGAAGCTGACGATGTCGACGGCGGGGTGGGTGGTGAGCTCCCGACCGGCGTCGACGTCGCCGGTGACCACGTTGAGCACACCCGGCGGGAGCCCGGCCTCCTCCGCCATCTCGGCGATGACGAAGGCCTCGAGCGGGGTGGTCGGGGCGGGCTTGAGCACGACCGTGCAGCCGGCGGCGAGGGCCGGCGCCAGCTTCATGACGTTGAGGAAGAACGGGAAGTTGTACGCCGAGATCAGCGCGGCGACGCCGTAGGGCTCCCGTGCGACGACGCCCTGCGAGATCCCCTGGCCGATGGCCGGCGGCAGCGCGCTCTCCCATGCGAAGGTCGGCAGCACGCGGTCGACCATGTCGCGGAAGTGCGCGATCGGGATCCCGACCTGGATGGTCTCGGCCAGCGCGCGGACCGAGCCCGCCTCCCGCATGTTGAGCTCGACCAGCTCGGGGGCCCGCCGCTCCATGACCTCGACCAGCCTGCCGAGCGCCACGGCGCGTTCGCGCGGGGTTGTCCGGGGCCAGGGGCCGACGTCGAAGGCGCGACGGGCGGCCTCGACCGCGCGGCGCACGTCCCCGACAGACGCCAGGGGGACGCGCCCGATGACCTCCTCGGTGGCGGGGTTGCGCACCTCGATCTGCTCGGAGCCCTCGCCGTCGCTCCAGGCGCCGTCGATGAAGAGTCGGTAGGTGAGGTCGGACATCGATGTCTCCTCCTGGGATGCCGACGCCGCACGAGGGGGCGGGTCGCAGGACGAGACGAAGAGTATCCCCAACTTGGGATCCGTGTCACTACCTGCGGTAGGAGTGGACCGGCTGGGACATCGAGCGGCTCGCGAACACCCAGCTCATCCTGAAACGCGCTGCGGCGCTTCGGGCGGCGAAGGCTTCGGCGGACGCCTGACACCGTGCGTCCGGGTCCCGGCTCCCGTGGGTCCGGACGCACGGTCAGCGGCCCGCCCGCTCCAGCGCCTCGTCGACGAGGCGGGCCGCGTCCCCCATGTCCGGGACGGCACAGGCGGCGACGTACTCGGCCCGGAGTCTGCGGACGAGCTCGGCGACGGGGGGGACGTCGCTGATGAGCTCGATGCCCTGTCCGGCGCTCCAGAGGTTCTTCCAGGGCTTCACGTGCGGGGGGAGGTGGTCGTGGCGCATCGCACCCGGCGGCGCGGGGAGGGTGTCCGGATCCAGGTCCAGGCGCCGCATCGACTCGACGAGCCAGTTGGCGGGGACCCCGGAGATGGCGCCGGTGTAGGTCAGGCCCGCGGAGCCGCCGTCGACCAGCATCTGCTTGTGCTCGGGGGCCGCGCCGGACTCCTGGGTGGCGATGAACCGAGTGCCGAGGTAGGCGAGGTCGGCGCCGAGGATCTCGGCGGCCCGGATGGCGGCCCCGGTGGACACCGCGCCGGCCATGACTAGCACGCCGTCGAAGAACTCGCGGATGCGCGGGACGAGCGCGAGGTGGCTGACTGTGCCGGAGTGCCCACCACCCCCCGCGCCGATGCACGTCAGGCCGTCGGCACCGGCGGCAGCCGCCTTCTCGGCGTGCTTCACCGAGGTCACGTCGGCGAAGACCATGCCCCCGCGGTCGTGCACCCGCTTGATCAGCTCGACCGGGTTGCCCACGCTGATCACGATCTTCACGCCGTGCCGGTCCAGCACGTCGAGGTGGGCCTCGAGCTGCTCGCCGGGCACCCGGTTGGCCAGGTTGACGGCGATGGGGCCGATCCGGGCGCTCGGGTGGGCGGCCCGGTGGGCGTCAAGGCCGGCCCGGATCTCGGAGAGCCATTCATCGAACTGCTCGAGGGTGCGCGCATTCTGCCGAGGGAGGCCGCCGACGAGGCCCGCCTTGCATGCTTCGCGCACAAGGGCGGGATTGCTGACGAGGAACATCGGCGCACAGACGGCGGGCAGCGTGAGCTGGTCGCGGAGCTCCTGTGAGAGCGGCATCGGGCTCCTCGGGGCGAACGAACACGGTCGCTTAGAGGTTACTCTATTAGCGGAGTTGGCCTACTGTGCCGGCCATGACATCTGTTTGCGACGCGGCAGGACAGGGCGCGAGCGTGCTCGGACCGTTCCAGATCGACGTACCGGACGACGAGGTCGCCGAGCTGCGGAGGCGGCTGCACGCCACGCGATGGGCCCCCGAGGTCGACGACTCCGCGGGCGGCGGGTCCGCCTGGGCGGCAGGCATGCCCGGGCCCGTCCTGCGCGAGCTGGTGGCCGAGTGGGCCGACGGGTACGACTGGCGGGCCCACGAGCGGGAGCTCGCGGCGCCCCCGCACCTCCTGGTCCGCACGGAGGACCCCGCGGTGCCCGCGGTGCATGCCGTCCACGTCCGTGGCAGCGGACCGGCACCGCTCCCGCTGGTGCTGACGCACGGCTGGCCCAGCACCTTCCACGAGTGGCACCGGGTGATCGGCCCGCTCACCGACCCGGCGGCGCACGGTGGGGACCCGGCGGACGCCTTCCACGTCGTCGCCCCGTCGCTGCCGGGGTACGGCTTCAGCCCCGCCCCGACCGTGCCCGGGGTGTCTCCGCGCCGGGTCGCCGCGCTCTGGGTGGGGCTCATGCGCAGCCTGGGCTACGAGCGGTTCGCCGCCCATGGCTGCGACTGGGGCTCCTACGTCACGTCCTTGATCGGGTTGGACCACCCCGCCGCGGTGGTCGGCCTGCACATGGGGATGGTCAGTCTGAGGGCTCCGGGCCCGGCCGTGGACATGCGGTCGGCCGCCGAGGACGCCTACCGGGCCCGCGCCCGCCGGTGGGCGACGCGCGAGCACGGGTACGTCGCGGTGCAGAGCACGAAGCCCGCCTCCCTCGCGCCCGGGCTGACGGACTCGCCGGCGGGCCTCGCGGCGTGGCTGACGGACAAGTGGTGGTCCTGGTCGGACCGGGACGCCGACGGTGAACCCCTCGTGCCCCGCGAGGACCTGCTGACCACGCTCTCCTTGTACTGGTTCACCCGGACGATCGGCAGCGCGAGCCGCATGTACTACGAGAGCCGCCGCGACCCCGTCGTGCTGCAGCCGGGGCAGCGGGTCGAGGTGCCCTGCGGATTCCTGCTGGAGAGCGCCGGGGACGACCGAACCGCCGAAAGGCGCGTGGGCGCCGCGGCCATCCCGAGGACCGGTGCGCCACCCCGCGAACGCGCGGAGCGGGCCTTCGCCGTCGCGCGGTGGACGGAGACCGCCGTCGGAGGGCACTTCCCGGCACTGGAGACGCCGGAGCTGTTCGTGGACGAGGTCCGGGCCTTCTTCCGCCCCCTGCGTTCCGGCTGACTCCGGGGCCCTAATGCGTCACGGGTCCGCGGGAATCGTCCTAGGCCCAGATCTTTCGTGTCTCGGCCAGGTGTGATCGCCGGCTGCCTTCCCACCTTCGTGGTTCCCACCGCCGCGCCGGGTGATCTGCGAGGGCTATCAGCTGGGTCCAGGCGGTCAGGTCGAGGGCGAGCGCGACGAGGGCGCGCCAGATCTGGTTCTGGGTGAAGTCGTGTAGCGGCAGGTTCGTCAGCCCGGTGTCCTTCGCGCCGCGGATACGGTCCTCGCACCGCGCCCTTCGGCGGTGGCGGAGTTCCAGGTCGGCGAGCTGGCCACGGACGGTGTTGGTCGCGAACGCGATGATCCGGTTCCCGTCGACGTCAGTGATCCGCAGCTGCGCGCCGGGGTGGGGTCGTTCCTTGCGGACGATGACCCGCATCCCCGGCGGCCAGCCGGTCAGGTCCATCAGGCCGGTCAGTTCCGCGACGAACGCGCCGGCGCGCGCCTGGCGGTCGGCGTCGTAGGCCGGTGTCCACGCCACCGCGGGAAGCTTGCCGATCAGCTCGGCGGCGCCCTCGGGCAGGGTGAACCCGACCGAACAGCCCAGCCGGCGCTGGTGCAGCCACTCGACGAACCTGTGCGTACCGCCCGCCGAGTCCGCGCGGATCAGCACCGCACCCGACCGGCGCAGCCGCGCCGGCAGCTGGCCGAGGGCTCTGGGGGCGACCGTGATGTGGTCGACGGCCGTGTTCGACCCGCCGTTCCCCGCACGCAGCAGGACCGCCGCCGGCTCCCCCGGCACCGTCCCGGCCGTGGTCGATGAACCCCCACAACGGGTGGAAGCCATATCCCCGCTTGAACGTCGGCCGGGCCTGTTCCTTCCCCGAATGCGCCGCGACCAGGGTCGCGTCCAGGTCCACGACCAGCGGGCCGCCCGCCGACACCGCATGATCGGGCGCATGCCGTCCCGCCGACGACCACACCCGGCCACGCACAACCGCTCTGGCCCCGTCGAGCGCCGCGAGCACCCGGTCCACGTCGTCGGCGAGCCGGTCGATGGCCCTGCGGCACCGTCGGGTCCGACGCCACCAGCCCGAACAGCTCCGGCTCGGCACGCAGCCACGCAGCCACGCAGCAACGCGACGTCGGCGAGGCAGCCCCCGCCCAGCGCCAGCGACACCGCCAGATCCGTCAGCACCTTCGCCGGATCGTGCATCGCCAACGGCGACCGCCACCCCGACAACTCGCCCGACAGCACCCGGCCCAGCCCGGACAGTCTCCGTCAGCAGCACCCCGCCCGCCGACGACACCACACCCCTGCCCGCAGCAACACGGACAGACGGGTAGACACCGGTACGCTGCACCATGAAGGCGCTCCTTGGCTTGGATGGATCAGGCCCTCGACAAGCCCAACCCTCCCTGCTCAGGAGCACTTTCCCATTTCCGTAACCCAACAGATGATCAGCGGTGCGAAAGCCCGAGGCTAGCGGCTTGACCCGGCCCTGGGTCCCAATTGAGGATACGGAATAGGCGTCTTCGGTTCGCTCCCTTGCGGAGCCGTTTCCCGTTCAGCCGGACTTGCGAGGGGGACGAGAAGGCGCCGACCGACGACAGAACGAGAGTGAGGCGGGTGGTCGTCGACCGTCGCCTCGTCCGGCTCGGCCGGAGCAGGGAGGACCCATGAAGCTCAAGGACGTGTCGGCCATCGTCACCGGCGGTGCCGGTGGCTTTGGCGCGGCGACGGTGCGCAGGCTGGTCGCGGCCGGCGCGAAGGTGGTCATCGCGGACCTGGCCGAGGACCGCGGGAAGGCGCTGGCCGGAGTTCGGGAAGATGGTGCCCAACCCCAAGCGCATGGGTGACCCGGACGAGTACGCTCACCTGGCCCTGACCATCGCCGAGAACGACTACCTGAACGGCGAGGTCATTCGCATCGACGGTGCGCTCCGCTTCTCGGGGCGCTGAGCGACCTCCGCCGTTGGATCGGGCCTCGTCGGTGACGGCGGGGCCCGATCCGCTTCTCGGCCGGTGGTCCTACAGTCGCCGAATCAATGCCTCGACGACCCGCGACGGCGTGGCGAAGCGTTGCCAGGGGCACGTGTAGGTCGGGCCGTTGAGCTGAATAATGATGCCCTTTGAAGTCGTGGCTCGGGTGAGCGACCGCACCGCCCGGCCTGCGGCAGGCCCGCCTCCGTGCCCACCCCACCCTTTCGGCGGTCGCGTCCTACTATGAGTGCGCCGAACGTCCCTACCGGACGTGGGACAGCGAGGAGATGTCGTGTACCCGGCTACCGCCGACCTCGGCTCGGACGATCCGCCCGAGCCCGAGTCCACGCCTGCGGGTGTGCTCGAGGACGGCGCCCAGGACGCCGCCACGGAGAAGCTCGCTGCGCAGGTCGCGCGGCGGATCGAGTCCCACATCATCGACCTGGGTTGGCCGGTGGGGTCCGTGCTCGGGTCGGTGCCGGAGCTGCGCGAGCGCTACGGCGTGAGTCGGGCGGTGCTGCGCGAGGCCGTGCGCCTGACCGAGCACCATCAGGTCACCCGGATGCGCCGTGGGGCCGGTGGCGGTCTGGTCGTCGCCGCCCCCGACGCGGGGCCCGCGATGCGCGCCCTCGTGATCTACCTCGAGTACGTCGGACTGAGCGTCGCCGACCTCATCGAGGCACGGCTCCTGCTCGAGCCGATCGCCGCGGCGATCGCTGCGGAGCGGGTGAGTGAGGAGGACATCGCCGAGCTCCGTCAGATCGTCCATGCCGAGGTCGAGCACCGCGAGGAACCCGACCTCGACACCCAGCACCGACTGCACGTCCAGCTCGGCCGCATGTCGGGGAATCCCGTGTTGGAGCTCTTCGTCGACGTGCTGACGCGGCTGACCGCCGACCGCGCCTACGGGACCCGCAAGCTGACCAAGGCCGAGATCGCGGAGGCTAAGGACCACGCCCACGAGCGGCACGAGGCCATCGCCGGCGCGATCACCGCCGGTGATGCAAGCCGAGCGGCGGCCGAGGCGGCCGATCACCTGAAGCATATGGCCGCGTGGCTGCTGAGCAGGCAGAGCCCACGCAGGCGGGCGAGCCCTCGGGTGCCGCAGCCGGATTCCGGGGCGAAGCTGGCCGAGCCCGTGGCGGCCCGCATCCTCGCCGAGATCGTGCGGCGCAACTGGCCGATCGGTCTGGTCCTGGGCTCGGAGTCGGACTTGCTGGCCCGCTACGGCATCAGCCGTTCGGTGCTGCGCGAGGCGGTACGGATCCTGGAGTACCACTCTGTCGCTCGGATGCGGCGGGGGCCAGGAGGCGGGCTCGTGGTCACGGAACCGGAGGCGGACGCCAGTATCGAGGCGATGGCACTCTATCTGGACTACCGGAAGGTGAGCCCCGAGGATCTGCTCGTCGCCCGGGAGGCGATCGAGCTCGGTGCGGTGCGCAAGGTCGTGACGCGGCACGACGACCCCGAGGTCGAGGAGAGGCTCCGCAAAGCCATCGAGCGGACCGGCGAGCCGTCGGCGCCGGGGCGGACCGGTGGCGACTACTTCCACGTCGAGCTCGTCCGGCTGACGGGCAACCCTGTCCTTGGGCTGTTCCTGCAGATCCTCACCGAGCTGTGGACCCGCCACACCGCCACCGCCTCCAGCCCCCAGCATGGAGCGGACGCGGTGGCGACCGTCGAGGCGGTCCACAATCGCATCCTGGAGGCCTTGCTCAAGGGGGACGAAGACCTGACACGCCACCGCATGCGGCGCCACCTGAGCGCCCTCACGGCCTGGTACGACTAGATCCGGACTCGGCTCCGGCAGGTCCGAGGCAGGGGAGAGCCGGCCACGGGGTCAACCCGGTGCCCGCGGTTGGAGCTCACGGGCACCGGGGACGTCTCAGCGGTTGCGCCACCGGGGAAAGCGCTTCTCGGCACAGGTTCGGACGCTCTCGACGGCGTCCTCACAGCACCGGTGACTGGACCAATGCGGTGTCGGCCCTCCAGCCGTGAGTACAGTGACTACAGCTTCCCGAGGACCGTGCCGCAGAGCGGCGACGCCTTCCGGTCCGGCACGAAGTGGTCGCCCTCGACGACCGAGATGTAGATGCAGTTGCCGGGGCCGTGGGCCGCGGCGATGGCACCCTTCTCCGCGAACACGCGCGAGTGCGGGAAGAGGCCCCCCGCGGTCCAGGTCGTGCTGGCGTTGAGCGCGGTCATGTACTGGGCCTGCGTCGCGTCGCACCCCGCTGCCTCGAGGCCGTAGAGGAACAGGTCGGCAGCCAGCCAACCGCTGTTCTCCGAGAACGAGGGAACGCCGGTCACCGATCCTGCGTACTTCTTGAGCGCCGCGGACTGCGCGCGGGTGGCGTCCGTGTTCAGCTCAGTGGGCGCGGTGGGAGTAATGAACCCGATGCCCGCCGCCGCCTGCAGCGCGGGCGGGCTTGCGAGCAGGTCCGCGCCGTATCCGGTGGCCAGCAGGACCGACTTGGGCCGCACACCGGCCTGCTTGAGGCCCGCGACGATCGCGAACGCGGTCTGCGGGGTCACCGGCATGTACAGCACGTCGGCGCCGGACTCCTTGATGCCCAGCACGATCGCACCCACATCGGTGGTGCCGATCGGCAGCTTGACGTTCGTGTAGCCGTCCTGCAGACCCGCGGCGAGCGCCGACTGGCGAGCACCCTGGGCGGCTTCGGCCGAGCTGGCCGTGTCGACGCCGACCACCGCGACCTTCGTTCCGCCCAGCTCTTTCCAGTACTGGCCGTAGGTGCTGGGGATGTTCTTGTAGTTCGTGGCGCCGATGCTGCTGAAGAAGTTGGTGACGGACGGGTCGATCCACTGCGGGGACCCCTCGATCGAGGCCCCGACCACGGGCGTGTGCTTGGCCTGTGTCGCCAGGTACCGGGTCGCGCCGATGAGGAACGAGCTGACCGGCAGGACAGTGTAGACGTGCTCCTGCTGAACGAGCCGTTGCGCCGCCGTGAGCGCTCCTTGCGGCGTGGACGCGTCGTCTCCCGTCACGACCTGGAAGTTCTTGTTCGCACACTTGCCGCCCGCCGCCTTGTACGCCTGGAGGCGGGCGTCGACGCCCTTCTGGACCCCGACGAAGCCGGCACTGGTCTGCCCGCTCAGGGAGGTCAGAACGCCGAGCTTGATCGTGTTGCCTGTGGTCTGCCCTCCGCCGCCCCCGCCGCCTCCGCAGGCGGTGAGAGCGAGAGTGGCCGCGGCGACCGCGGATAATATCACGCGACTGGACATGCGCATGTGGGTTCTCCTCGGACCGGGGCACCGGTGCCCCTGGATGACGTCGGTGAGCGCGCTCACCCCATCGAGCACCGGAATTTAGAGTGACTTTCTCGCAAGTGCAACGCTAGTCAAGGGTTTGTTGCGTTCTGTAACCTAAGAGTGGACTGGGAGGACGGTCCGGGCTGGTGTCGGCTCGATTGACAGCGCCCGCCCTAAGGTGCACTCTTTCCTGATCGTTCCGGATGTCGCAGGTCCGGACCGTAGGTCGGTCCAGCGTTGTTTCCGAAGCCCCGGAGGCCCAGTGCTCTCCTACGTCGTCGCAGGTCTGTCCCTCGGCGCCATCTATGCGATCGCCTCGGCGTCACTGGTCGTCACCTACGTCTCGTCGGGCGTGTTCAACTTCGCCTTCGGCGCGATGGCCTTCGCGGTGGCGCGTGTCTTCTACTGGCTGAACACCCAGCGGGGCTGGCCGATCTGGCCGGCCGCCGTCGTGGCGCTGCTGGTGTTCGCTCCCCTCCTCGGCGTCGCGCTCTACGGTCTGCTCTTCCGTCACTTACGGCTCAGCTCGACGACGGTCAAGATCGTCGCCACGATCGGCCTGTCCGTCGCCCTGCCGGAGCTGGTCAAACTGGTGCTCGGAGACCTGGCGGACGCCACGGCGCCAGGCCTCGCCAAGCGCCCGCTGAGGGTGTTCCACCCGTTCGGCGCCTCGGTCAACATGGACCAGGTCATCACCTACGCCGGATTGGTCCTCGTGCTCGTCGTGGGGGTGGGGATGCTCCGCTACACCGACGTGGGCCTCAAGATCCGCGCTCTCGTCGACTCGGAGGCCCTCACCGCGCTCTCCGGCAGCAGCCCCGGGCGGATCTCCCTCGGCGTCTGGGCCGCGAGTGCCACCCTCGCGGGCCTCGCGGGCATCCTGCTGGCCCCGACGACGGGTGTCTCGGTCGACGGTATGACGTTCCTGATGGCGGCGGCCTTCGCTCCCGTCCTCGCCGCGCGGCTGCGCAGCCTGCCGCTCGCCGTGGGGGTGGCGCTGCTGATGGGTGTCGTCACGACGGTCATCCAGCGCTACCTCGATCCTTCCGACCCGCTGTCGGCGCAGATCGTGCCGAGCATCCCGTTCGTGTTCATGCTGTTGTTCCTGCTCTACTACGCCGCGCGGGGGCAGGCCGGTGGTGACTCCCTGGGGGGCGCCCTCGACCGGGCGATCCGGCCGGCGGCCGCGGCGGTCGCGGTCGCCGGGCGGGCGCGGAGCCGGCGCGGGCTGCTCAGCCCCGCGGTGCTCGGCCCGGTCGTCACGGTCGTGATCGCGGCGTGCCTGCCCCTGCTCCTCGACCCGTACTGGACCGGTCTCGTGGCCGCGGGCATCTGTCTCGGCATCGCGCTGCTGTCCTACACCCTCGTCACCGGCGAGGGCGGGATGATCTGGCTCTGCCAGATCACGTTCGCGGGCTTCGGTGCGATCATCGCGGCCGAGTTGGCGGGGACCCACGGGTGGCCGCCGTTCGTGGCGGTCATCGTCGGCGGGATCATCGTGGTCCCGATCGGTCTGCTCCTCGGTGTGCTCACGATCCGGCTCGGGGACCTCTACGTCGCCCTGGTGACCCTGACCTTCGGGCTGCTCGCCACGAACCTGCTGTTCACCCGGGAGCCGTACTACAACTACGGGCAAGGCACCTCCATGCCGCGCCCGGACTGGGCCTCCGGGAACCTGGTCTTCTGCTATATCGCGCTGGCCGCGTTCGTCATCCTCGGGCTGCTGATCGTCAACGTTCGCCGGTCGACGGCGGGGCTCGCGATGAGCGCGGTCCGCTGGAGCGAGAACGGCGCCCGCACGCTCGGGCTCAGTGTCGTCCAGACCAAGCTGCTGGTGTCCGGTCTGGCCACGTACGTCGCGGCCGTCGGCGGGGGCTTTCTGGCCCTGAACTTCCAGTCCTCGCTGCCGGACTCCTTCAACCCGTTCATCGGGCTGACCTGGTTGGCGGTACTGGTCAGCGTCGGCTCGCGGTCGATCACCGCGGCGCTGGTGGCAGGACTGGTCTTCGCGCTGCTCCCCGGCGTGTTCCAGACCTACCTGCCCGGGGGCTGGACGCACCTGCCGACCATCCTGTTCGGTCTTGGAGCGATCATGCTGGCGAGGAACCCCGAGGGCGTGATCGCGATGCATGCCCGGCAGCTGGCCGATCTCATGGCGGAGAGGGCCGTCCGGCGCGAGCGGGCCAGAGGGGGTCTCGACGGGCCCAAGCACCCCGACCCACCCGCGGACGACGCCACGGCGCAGACCCAGGAGCGGGTCGCGAGCGGAGGGAACGCATGAGTACCTCGACGGACACCACCGGTCCGACGGCGACCGCTGTCCCCCGCATCGAGGCCCGGGGCGTCTCGATGCGCTTCGGTGGTCTCGTCGCGCTGTCCGACGTGGACATCGCGGTGCCCGCCGGGTCCATCGTCGGGCTGGTGGGGCCCAACGGCGCGGGCAAGAGCACCTTGTTCGGCGTGCTCTCCGGGCTGTTACGGCCGAGCGCGGGCAGCGTGCTGATGGACGGGCAGGACGTCACCCGCCGCAGCCCGCAGGACCGCGCCGCGCGCGGCCTGGCCCGCACGTTCCAGCATCCGGAGCTGTTCTCCGGGCTCACCGTGCGCGAGCACCTCGTTCTCGCCTACCGGCTGCGGCACGCCAAGGGCCGCATCTGGAGCGACCTGGTCACCGGGCGCGGACTGCGCCGGGCACCGGCCGCGGAGGACGAGCGGGTGGACGCCCTGCTCGACGCGCTCCACCTCAACGGGCTGCGGGACCGGCCCGTCGTGGGGCTGCCCCTGGGAACAAGCCGGCTGGTCGAGATCGGCCGGGCGCTCGCCGTCGACCCGAACGTCCTGCTGCTCGACGAGCCGTCGTCGGGCCTCGACACGAGGGAGACCGAGGACCTGGCGGGGACGCTCCGGCGGATCGTGGCCGAGCATGGCGTCTCGTTGCTGCTCGTCGAGCACGACGTGGACCTCGTGCTCGGGATGTGCCACGAGGTCCATGTACTCGACTTCGGCGCGAAGATCAGCGCAGGCAGGCCCGAGGCGATCCGAGCCGATCCCGCGGTGCGGGCGGCCTACCTCGGCGAGGCGACCGACCCGACGGAGGAGACCGCATGACCTCGACACCGCTGTTGGTGAGCCGCGACCTCAGCGTGCGCTACGGGCGGGCACTGGCCCTGTCGGAGGTGTCGGTGGAGGTCCCGGCCGACAGCGCGCTCGCCGTGCTCGGTCCGAACGGCGCGGGCAAGAGCACCCTCGCCAGGGTGCTGAGCGGGTTGGTGCGCGCGAGCTCGGGCACGCTCGAGTTCGCGGGGCGGGACGTCACGGAGGCGTCGGCCACGGCGATCCGCCGGGCGGGCCTGGTCCACCTGCCCGAGGGCCGCGGGGTCTTCCGCACGCTGAGTGTGCAGGAGAACCTCCGGATGGCGACGGTGCTGCACCGCGGGGAGCGGGAGCAGGCGCTGCAGCGGGTGTTCGAGATATTCCCGGTGCTCGCGGACCGGCGCAGGCAGACGGCGGGGACCCTCTCGGGCGGGGAGCAGCAGATGCTCTCCCTGGCGCGGGCGCTGATGGTGTCGCCGAAGCTCGTCATCGCCGACGAGATGTCCCTCGGCCTCGCCCCGCTGATGGTCGACACGGTGTTCGAGAGCCTGCAGCGCGCCCGGGCCGACGGTGTCGCGGTGCTTATGATCGAGCAGTTCGCGAGCCGTGCCCTGGCCTTCGCCGACCAGGCGCTGATCCTGCAGCGCGGTCGGGTGGCGTGGTCCGGTCCGGCGGCCGACGCGGGCGGTGAGCTGCTGCACCGCTACCTGGGCAACGCCACGGCCGCCTGACCGCGGTGTCGCCGTCCCTGGCAAGCAGGAGCTACTCGGCCGTGGCGTCTGCGCCGGCGCGACCTGCGACGGCTCCTTCTCCACGGCATTGTCTGCGGCGCGGTGCCCCCGACCTGGTGCGCGAGCTCGGCGACCTCGCGCTCGCCCGCGGGGTCTCCCTGGTCGACGCGCCCTTCAGTGGCACCGCCGCGGACGTCCGGGGCGGGACCCTGACGGTCCTGCTCGGTGCCGACCCCGCGGACGCGGCCCGTGCGCGAGCCATCGTCGAGGCGTATGCCGACCCGGTGATCCACACCGGCCCGCCCAGGTCGGCTCTGCAGGTGAAACTGCTGAACAACAGCCTCTTCACGGCGATCAGCCAGCTCACCCTCACGGCGTTGCATGCGGCGGACGCGCTCGGTGTCAGCGCGGAGACGCTGCGGTCTGTGCTCGCGGTCAACAGCGGTGGGAGCAAGGCCGCCGACTACATCGGCCGGTACGGAGGCGCCGCCGAGTTCGTCGAGGCGGTCGCCGACGTCCTGGACAAGGACGTGGCCGCGGCTCGGCGCGCGGCCGAGCGATCCGGCCTCGACCTCGGACCGATCCTGCGGGCGGCGGTGGATGGACCCCTGCCGATCGAACGCCGCCGACCTCCCCGAAGCCTCCACTTGAGTGGACTCATTCACTCCCGCAATGTCGCGCTGGGCGTCGGTGACGACAACCCGCTGTTCGTCTCCGAGGACTACGGGCAGACGAACCGGTGGGGCGCACCCGGTCCTGCGCGTCGCGCCCAGCACGAGCTCGGCCTGCCACGCGCGACCTTCCCCGGAAGCAAGGTGTTCCTCTCCCGTTCCGGCGAGTGATGGCGGTCGCGCCAACCGGTACCGAGCACTATCCTGAGGTTTCCGCACACTCAATCACGTCATACCCCAACAGAAGCCGATCCTGGAAAGCGAGGCGGCGACGATGCACCGTCCGATGGAGGGCGTCCGGATCCTGGAGGTCGCCCAGTTCACCTTCGTTCCGGCGGCGGGAGCCGTCCTCGCCGACTGGGGGGCGGACGTGATCAAGGTGGAGCACGCGGAGCGCGGCGATGCGCAGCGCGGGCTGGTTCAGCTCCGGGGCCTCGACACCGCGAGCAAGGGGACGTCGTTCTCACCCATCATGGAGGGGCCGAACCGTGGCAAGCGCAGTGTCGGGCTCGCGCTGGAGAAGCCGGGTGCCCGGCGAGTCCTCGAGGAGCTCGTGCGCCGCAGCGACGTGTTCCTCACCAACTTCCTCCCCGGCGCCCGTCGTAAGCTGGGGATCGACGTCGAGGATATCCGGGCGATCAACCCGGACATCATCTACGTGCGGGGAAGCGGGTTCGGTGGCCGTGGGCTCGACGCAGACAAGGGCGGGTACGATGCCACCGCGTTCTGGTCCCGAGGCGGCAGCTCGGGGCCGCTGGCCGGACCGGACGCCGAGCGTCTTTCGATCATGCCCGCCGGCGGCTACGGCGACTCCATCGGCGGGATGACGATCGCGGGTGGGATCGCTGCGGCGCTGTACTCCCGCAAGGTCACGGGCGAACCGTCGGTCGTGGACGTGTCGTTGTTGGGTGTCGGGGCGTGGGCGACGCAGTTCTCGGTCAACCTGGCTCTGATGGGTGGCGGACCGCTGCCGGTCGTCGAGCCGCCGAAGCACGGGCGGGCCACCAACCCGCTCGTAGGCGGGTACCGGACGTCGGACGGCCGGTGGCTCGAGCTGTGCATGCTCCAGCCGGGTCGCTACTGGGGCGAGTTCGTGACGAACGCGGGTCGCCCGGAGCTGGTGACCGACGAGCGCTTCGACAGCACCGAGAAGCTGATGGCCAACGCGCCGGTGGCGGCCGAGTACGTCGCCGAGATCATCGCGTCCCGCACCCTCGACGAGGCGGTCGACCTGCTGGAGCGCGGGGAGGGGCAGTGGGCGCTCGTGCAGGACGCCTGGGAGGTCGGGAACGACCCGGCCCTGCGCGAGACCGGGATGATCGCCCGGATCGTGGACGCGGACGGCCACGACCGTGAGCTGGTCGCCAACCCCGTCCAGTTCGACGAGACCCCGGTGTCCATCACCAGGGCCCCGCAGTTCGCCGAGCACACCGACGAGGTGCTGCACGAGCTCGGGCTGAACGACGAGGAGCTCATCGAGCTCAAGATCGAGGGCGCCGTCACCTGACACCTCATACTCCCGCACGAGCAACCGACGCGGTCCTCGCGACACCCGAAGTTGTCGCGAGGACCGCCTCGTTCGTGGGAAGGCCGCCGACGGACGGCGTCAGAAGACAGGCTGGCGGACCAAAGAGGATCCACAATCACCTGAGGCTGTCACGCAGGGGATGAGCGATGCGAAAGGGCCGCACCCGGTAGCGGGTGCGGCCCTCACGTATCGCTGTTCGAGATCGGCTCAGGCGGGGAAGTTGTAGAGTCGCCGGACGTTCAGCTCGACCATCTTGTGCACCTCGTCGTCCGGCACATCCGCGAACGCCTCCGCCGCACGCTTGCGGCTGTGCGGCCAGTACGAGTCGGAGTGCGGGTAGTCGCACTCCCAGGTGATGTTGTCGACGCCGATGTCATGACGGTTCTTGACACCGAAGAGGTCGTCGATGAAGCATCCGTGGAAGTGCTGCCTGAACAGCTCCGACGGGCGCACCTCCTGGTTGATGTTCTGGTAGTAGCGGTGGCGCTCCCACGTCATGTCACTGCGCTCGAGCATGTAGGGCATCCACCCGATGCCGCCCTCCGCCAGCCCGATCTTGAGCTTCGGGTGCCGGTGGAGGAGGGGCGAGAAGAGGATGTCGGCGAGCGCGAACATCGAGTTGGTCGCGAACAACGCGATGGTCACCGCGAACGGGGCCTCGGGCGCGGTCGACGGGGTCCGCCCCGAGGTGCCGAAGTGCATGGTCAGCGGCATGTCCAGCTCCTCGACGACGTCGAAGAGACGGTCCCAGTGGTCCGTGTGGAAGGATGGCAGGCCCAGCGGGACCGGGTTCTCGGGGAACCCGATGCACTTGGCGCCTTTGGCGTGGCAACGCCGGATCTCCTTGATCGAGGCGTCGATGTCCCACAGCGGGATCAGCATGATCGGGATGAAGCGGTCCGGCGCCGTCGCGCACCACTCGTCGAGACAGAAGTCGTTCCAGGCCTTGATGCCGAGAAGAGCGAGCTCCTTCTCCTTCGCCTCGAGGAAGACCGTCCCCGCGTAGCGCGGGAACGTGGGGAAGTTGACCCCGCCCCACACGCCGTCGATGTCCATGTCGGTGACCCGGGCCCTGGGGTCGTAGCACCCGGGGATCATGTCGGCGTAGCTCGTCGGCTCAGTGCCGAACTCGGTGAGATCCTTGCCCGCGACGGCGTTCAGCCCGATGTACGGGTAGATCCGGCCCTCGTACTGCCACACCTGAGCCGGTGCCTTGCCCTCCTGCGGCTTCTCCACGATGCGTGGGCCGGCGTCCTGGAACTTCGTCGGGAGCCGATCGGTCCACACGCGAGGATGCTCGATGAGGTGGTCATCCGTCGACAACAGCTTCATCCACGGCTGCAGTGGCATGGGTCGCCTCCTTCGAGCGTCGTACCGCCGGTGTCGGCGGCCTCGAACTCAGTCCACTGTACTCGGCCGGTGGCCCTATTGTGAATACTCAAAGCGGGACTTGAGAGGAGAGAGCCTTCGTGGTGGACCTGGGGCACGGACACACTCGGAGCGACGAGGCGGACGGCATCCTGACCGTCGTCCTGACTCGGGACGCCAAGCTCAACGCCATCAGCCCGGAGATCACAGACACCCTGTGGTGGGCTGTGCGGCAGGTGCAGGCGCGGGATGAGCTGCGGGCGCTGGTCATCACGGCCGAGGGGCGTTACTTCAGCGCGGGGATCGACCTGAAGGCGCCGACCACCACGTCGAACGTCTACACGGGCACGGCGGTTCGAGCGGGCTACCGTCAACAGCACCTCCTCTACGACGAGATGGAGGCGTTGGAGAAGCCGGTCGTCCTCGCGGCGCAGGGCCCCTGTCTGGGAGCGGGACTGGAGATGGCCTGCTCGGCCGACCTGAGGTTCGCCGCGGAGCGTTCCTACTTCTGGCTGCCCGAGGTCAGGCTGGGCGTCATCGCCGGCGGTGGCGGAACCAGTCGGCTCGTTCGCCTGGTCGGGCCGCACTGGGGCAAGTGGATGGCGATGGCCGGGCAGAAGGTGAGCGCCCAGGATGCCCGGATGATCGGGCTCGTGCACGAGGTGCTGCCGGACGACGGGTTCCACGAAGCCGTGCACGAGCGCGTCAAGGAGATCATCGACCTGCCCGCCGAGGCGTTGGGTGCCGCCAAGCTCGCAGTCGACCTCGTGGCCCACACCGACAAGGCCACCGGCAGGGACATCGAGCGGCTCGCCAACACCCAGCTGCTCCTCGAGCGCAACGTGCGGGACAAGGCAGAAGAGGGCTGACCCGGGTGGTGCGGCCGGGCGCCCGGCTCAGAGCCAAGCCCTCCCGTGGTGGTGCGGTCACTCCGGATTGGCCAAAGAGTAGTTCCAATGTCGAACCCGCAGCGACTCGCACGGTCGAAGCTCGATGCGGCGGTGGGTCGACGCGGGGTCCATCCTGTCCTCATTGATGATACTTTTCCGAGGAGGAGGCCGGGGTCGGACGGGCGGCGCAGGGCGCTTCCCCTCCGGATCCCACCGGCCACACAGCGGTCACCGACGCGCGGTCGCGGAAGAAGGCGGAAGAAGGGGACGAGATGGCGCTGGCAATCACCGAAGAGCACGTCGCCCTCGCGGATGTGGTGCGGGACTTCGCGGTCGACCGGGGGGTGCGGGCCGGGCAGCGCATGGCGCTGGACAAGCCGGCCCGACCTGGCGACGAGCCCGACGTGCTGTGGTCGCAGGTCGTTGCGCAGGGCTGGACCGGGCTCCACGTCTCCGAGGAGTACGGCGGCTCGGGATACGGCCTCGCGGAGCTGGCGATCGTGCTCGAGGGGCTGGGGCGTGAGGTTGTGGCGGGTCCGTTCCTGCC
>Ga0207710_10000193_pt1 | contig 57990 bp, 90 predicted proteins | sample KBSS24metaG_FD_184400 | JGI IMG/M metagenome (GOLD analysis project Ga0207710, IMG submission 184400) | Switchgrass rhizosphere microbial communities from Kellogg Biological Station, Michigan, USA - KBS S2-4 metaG (SPAdes) (version 2) | ecosystem: Host-associated > Plants > Roots > Rhizosphere...
ATACCTATGATCTTCGTTGGTTTTGGTGATGCCACCACTTCCGCGCTCAGTGTGGATGGAGCTTACATTATCTATCGCAACGACATTAATTCTGGAAAGTGGACAGGCGTTACTTCCAATAATTCAGTCACCAATGTGATGACTGGCGGGAATGGAGGAACAACCGTTGTGATTTCCACTTGGTATCTGCTTCAGACAAAGGTTAATGCCGCTGGAACACTGGTTAGTTTTTATGTTGACGGCGTTTTAATTGGAACCAGCGCCGCACAAATTCCAACCGGAGTGTCAAGAGCTTTGGGCGCGTTCTGCCAAATCGTTAAAAGCGGATCGGGAACAACCGCAAGAACAATGGAAGTGGACTACTACTACCACAAGATAACTTTCACGGCACCTAGGTTTACGCTGGCCCCATGAGCGATGACACCAAAACCATAATCGGACCCGGCACAAAGGTATCCGTAACGCTTCTCATCGTTCTCATCAGCCCTATTATTTGGCTGCTTTCATTGACCTACGAACTGAAATACGACATAGCCTCCTTGCGGTCAGAGATAGCGTATATACGCCTCAACGCATGGACTATTTCCGACATGGAACGCTACCGATTCAAAGCTCAAGTTGAGAACGCATCCATAGGGGTTAAGGTTCCAGACGTTCATCAGATCGTAAGCGAAAGGCCCAAATGAGCGATAACGTAATCATGTTCAATTCGGCCATTGGCCTTTGCGGAACAATTTTCACCGGAGTCATGGTCTATTTCATGGCCCGCCTAAAGAATCAGGCAGATAAAGCGGCGATCGAGGTAAAGAATGTTGCCGCCAACCTGACGGAAACCAGCGCGAAAACTGAATCTAAACTGAACAACATCGCGAAGGTCACAGACGCGACCCATAAACTGAGCAATTCCATGATGGGCGTTCAGCTTCGGCTTTATTCGGTGGCAACTCAGAAGATAGCGGACCTGACTCGCGGCAATCCGGGGGCGGAAAATGACCAGTTAATCGCGGACGAAGCATTGCGCCAGTTTCAGGAACACGAGCGCCAGCAAGCCCAAGTGGATGCCGCACACCCGGAAGGCATTAAGGAGTCAGCGACGTAAGCTACATGCTGGTCGCCAAATCCATCGCCGCCTTCACCATCGCGTCGTGTTCCTCTTCTTTGGATGTCGGGGATTTTGGGCCTCCACTGCCGCCTTCTCGAGTACGAACATCCGGCTCGCTCTTGTGGTAAGCCTCCAATTCCTCGCGCAATGCCTTGTTCTCGGCCTGAAGCTTGGTCATCTGAGGTCTGAGCGCGAATGACTCGATGATCCTCGCCCGCCCTTCCCCAATGCTTTTGAGCATCTGGCCCTTGCTGACATCTTGCGGCGGGTTAATCAGGAAGTCGGCAAACTTCTGGCCTTCTGCCAAAGCGGTAACGGCGTCGTTGTCATCCTCCTTCGGCGCGAACACTTCCGGCTTGGACTGCATATAGGCGCTGGCCTCCGAGAACACGGCGTTGCGAGTAGCCTCGCGTTCCTGTGCGAATTGGGCCTGCTGGTTCTTTTGCCATTCCATTGCCTCCAACTGAGCGTTCTTTAAAGCCTCCTGCTGGCGCATACCATGATCCCGGATTTCATCGCGGAGATTGACCACGCTTTGGGCCAAGTCGTCTCCAAACAGTTCTTTGGCGCGACGGAAGGCTTCCTTGGTGGTTTTGGCGCCGAGCACGTAATCGAAATGTTCTGGCTGTGCGGGTATTTCATGCGGTTCCCCGGTCTCGCCGTTCACCGTAACGGTCGTTTCCTGAAGCAGCCGATTCTTCTTGGCGTTCGCCTGAACCAACGGCTGAACATATTTCTCCTGCCATTCAGTCGTCTGCGTGTAGTCCTTCATTCGAAGAACGTCCTCGCGATCCTGAAGCTTTTTCTCGACTTCCTTCAGGCGTGTGACTTGCGGTTCAAGCTCTTTGGAAATGCGCTCCGTTGCCTTGGTGTAGGCTTCCTCCACTTGCGCGAACTTGGCCAGCGCGTCAGCCTTTTCCTTGGTGGTTGCGCCAAGGCTATCGTTGAGCTTCTGGATGTTCTTCTGAGCCTCGGTGTAGGCATCCCGCAATTCAGCTATCCCTTTTGGCTTGGCTGGTTCGGTTGGAGCGTCGGGTTTCTTTTCCTTGTCCGCTGCCGGTTGGGTTTGGCCTTTTGGATCAAGAGGCTTAGGCGGCTCTGGTTTGGCGGGCGGCGGTTCAACCTTCGCGGCAGGTTTGGGCGCTGGTGCGGGTTCAGGTTCCTCCCCGGACATCTTCATCGCCTCTTTCATCACCGCATTGCGATCCTTCTCGGGAAGGCGGTTTGAGCTTTGGTTGGTCAGGTGAATTTCATCACCTTCATCTGGTCGTTGAATATCTTCGGGCATAAAATCAGTCTTGTTCCACTACTGCGTAAATCTCGTTCGCGTCCAGAAGCTTGAACAACCGACCGCCCTGCTTCACGGATTGGCCCCCATGCCGCGCAAATATAACACGCTGGCCAATCTTCAGCCCGGTTTTGTCCGTCGATGAAACCGAAACAACCGTTCCTTCCGTGCTCGGGTCTTGGTGAGCGCCGGGAACGATAATGCCATTGCGCACCGATTCGCGCTCAAGGATAGGCTCGACCGTGATGCGGCCTTTTGTGGGACGGATGTTTGTTTTCATGTGGTTTCCAACTGAACAGGTTTGGCCTTTGGCAAATCCGAATGCGCCTCTCCGAAGTTGAGCAGCGTGTTTATCATGCCTCTCGCCCCGTCGATACGGTAGGCGTTTCCGGGGTCAAACGGAAGAGCCAAAACATATTGGGCATAAGCCGCCTCAGCCGCGCGACGGAAGGTTGGGTTCTGGACAACCTCCATGAACTGTTCGCCAAGTTTTGCGGCAAGGAAATCATCCTTCGGAGTGAGATTGTTGTTTGGCTTACGGTCAGGCATATCAGAAAGTTCTGAGCAATGGGCCTAGTTTCTTTAACATCGTGAGTCTTGTTAGGTGGCTCCATCGTTCGCCTGAAACAATATTCCGAATATTGGCTGGTCGAGTTCCGAATATTCGGCTCAGAATGTGCCTATCCATTCCAGCATGATATAACGCTATGATGTTCTTTGCCGACGCTTCTGTTTGTTTAGCGATCCCTTGGCGAGCACCAAATGCGTGTCTTTTCTTCTTAACTTTGTCCGATACGTTGTCAGAATTGGTACCAAGAAAAAGGTGGTCAGGATTCACGCATTTTGGATTGTCGCACCTGTGAAGAACACACAGTTCTTTTGGAATATCTCCATTTTTAAGAGTCCAAGATATGCGATGCGACCTTTCGAAGTATTTCTTTCCCGGCATAGACATTGCCCCGTACCCCATAGAATCCAGACCAGCGTTCCATTCCCAACACTTGGTTTTGTCCTCTGGAATATTTACTTTCGGCCAGAATCTTTCGGAAATCGGTTTATGGGTTTTCTTTCTGTCCAAATCGTAGCAGCCACAGCTTTTTGTATGGTTGTTTCGGAGGTCGCTTTGAGAAACGCAAGTGACGTTCCCACAGTCGCACGCGCAATTCCAATGCGGTCTTTTCTGTTTGCCTTTTTTGCCAGCAAATTCCGTTACGGTGAGCCTGTTGTAACGCTTACCTACTTGATCTTCAAGTTGCTTAGGCATGTTGAAAATTATTTTCGAGGTCTGCTTTGGATTCTATACGTTTTCGAGCAATCTCCGCCGCACTGAGCGCATGTCCCTGCTGAATCTCAGCCGCAGCTTTGGCATGGCCTCTTTGAATTTCTGCGGCTGTTGTCGCATTTCTTCTTTGATTTTCTTCGCTCCAGCCAATCTGTTTCTCCTGCCGTTTCTGTTCGGCCTTTTGCTGGTCGATCTGCGCTTTGGATTGCGCCTGAATCATCATCGCCTGGACACGCGCCTGAACCTCTGGGTCCATCTGTTGCTGGCTTTGCTGGCTCTGTTCCTGAACCATCTGAGCGAGTTCCTGCAAGGACTTCATCCCGTCCTCTAAACCCTTCATCATTTGTTTGGCCATCTCGCGCTGAGGCTCGTATTGACCAATCTTGATGATCTCCTGCTGGATATGCTGGCCAACGGTCGCCAGACCAGCCACACCTTCGGCAACGATGGTTAAGGCGCTCGGTTGACCGGCCAACTGCTGAAGCTGCTTGAGCTTGAAGGCGAACATCTGCATGAGCGTTCCCGCGTAAGCCATGTGGTTTATGCCTTCCTTCACGCGGAAAGGCATCTCCTGCATGAGCACGGCGAAAGCGCCCTGAGCATACTGAACCTCTTCCTCGGGCGGTTGTGGGGCTTCTGGTATGACTTCCAGAGCTTCATCCGCGTTGTCGGTCAAGGCCATGTAGCGGCGGCGGGAGATAATGCGTTGCCCGTTCGGGTCGGCCAGGGGGAACATCTCCTGCATCAGCGCTTGTGTGACGGTCAACTCGACAGCCTTGTTTCCACCGCCAACCGTCATTTCGGGAATGATGTCCCATTCCTCGCAATCCAAGGCATCTAACGAAACCCCCTTCTTTTGAATGCGCTCGCGGAATTTAACCACCATAGGATCGGGATTGTTCTTGATGCAAAAGCGGCGGCAAATCTCGTAGGACTCGTAAAGCGATTGGTTTCCCAACTGGTTCTGGACAGCCGCCGTCAGGTTCACGCTCGTATTCTGCCGAACCAAAGTCTCGGTTGCCGTCATCTCCTTTTGTGGACCGCCCGACATATCAGGGATGAATGACTGCGAGGATTCGGCCATCAGTTGCCGGTTCTGGTTCAGCCCCATCATTACCAGTTCCCAATCCACAACATGGCGCTCGCCTGAAGTCACCATCGAAACGCCGTCAGGAAGGATGCCGAAGTTCTGAAGGTCGATCATCCCAAGCTTTTCCCGGTGATCGTCGCTGGTATTTTTGAACCATGTCAGGAGCGATTGCAGGATGTGATCCATCGTTCGGCAGCGGAGCTTATTCTGGAGTAGACAGGGACCGAACAATAAATAACCAACCGAGCGAACCGAATTGTAACGGTATGGGGAGACGTTGGAGCAGTTGCCGATATACCAGTGGATGATTTCGCTAATTTCGTCGGCGTAACCTTCCTTTTCATAAATGAACTCCTGATTTTTGTAGACATTCTGCTTGTCGTTCAGCGTGCCTTCGTTAACCAGCGTTCGGTAATCCATCACGCATTTCCGGCACCATTTCCCGTTGTCCTCATCACGGTAAAAGAAATCCCAACAAAGCAGTTTAGGCAGAGACGAGGCGACGAATTGAGCGGCCCCTTCCTTCAAGTCCTCCGAAATCTTCTGTGGAAAAAGCCAGCGTGATCCCTGGTAAATCGGTTCTGGCCCTTTCTTGTAAAGGCTGGCTAGGATCGCTTTGACGTAATCCTTGTTCCATCCCGGATCGACCGCCTTGCCCTGCGTCATCTCGTAAAGCTGGTTCCACGTCCACTCGCGGTAGACAGCGAAACGATCCAGGTTCTCCATGCTGGTCAGAGTTCCGCTCGGGACAATGACATCCTCGACCGCCGCGCTTGTTGGGCACGGATGACGCCTGTTCTTCCAAATCAAAGGTCCGATGCCATGCAAGACCACTTGGGCGCGAGCGGACTCGCGAGAAGCGCGGTAAGTCCGGTTCAGCTTCAGGAGTTTGTTGATTTCCGCCGTGATTATGTCGCCCCACATGGAGCGCATATTCCTCGGGCCGTTGTTAATCCGAACCGTGAAATAGCGATCCCCCTTCTCGAAAGCGTTGTTCAGTTGATTGGTGGCATTGGAAGCAATGCGCGTTGCCTCAAGGAAATTGACGTTTGTTTTTACATTCTCGGTGCGGGCTTGGGAGTCGGTGTACGGGGGATCGCCGTTAAAAAGTCTCTGGATCAGGTTCCGGTTTCGAGCAACGACCTGTTGACTGAGAAGCATTTGTTCCGTATCGGAAATTACCGTCGCTGGATTGTCGTATCTCACCGTTTAATTCGCAACCTTACCCTCGTTGGCATGATTTCCGCAAGCGTCCTTCATTCAGCCTCCCACCAATCCTCGTAAGGAACTCCGTTTATTATCACGTCCTTGGTGTGGATTTTGTAACCGTGAGCGCCGATGATCCGCCTTATTTTATCGCGCCTTTCCTCGCCAAAACGATACGAGTCATGTTCGACCGTCATCACATTGAACCTCACCCAATTCCAAGGAAACTTTTCAACGAACTCAAGTTGCTCCCCGTCAATATCAAGAGAGAGATAATCAAAGTGCATTCCGGGAGCAATTGCCATCCATTCTAATGTCAATGCGTCGGCTACGTGCAGCACGCGGTTCGCGGAACACCATTCAGGATATAGCCTAATGTCGCAATCGACACTGAAACCGGACCATCTAAAAACATTCTCAAGGAGAAAGCTGTTGCTGTCTTTTATGGGATGTCCTGCCCCAATTTCAAGGAACTTTCCGCCCCTTTTTTTATTCAGCATTTCCACAACCCAGCGGTCCTGTCCTGACATGGAGTAGGTTATCATGGCAACAAAATGATGTCCCTCAAACCAGGCACCCTCAGAGAATCCTCAATAGCTTTCCGTTCTCGGCCTGCGCCTTCCAATTCGTAACCGATCTCCAGAATAAATGCAGCGAAACTCATCCTATCGGATTCGGACAATGTTGGATAAATCTCCGCTCGAATAAATGGACGGTGCTTTAGGATTTTGGACTTCAACCCTTGAAGGATCTTCAAGTCCTGACCCTCGGTATCGACCTTTATGAATTTCCAAGGATTGTCTGGCAACTCGTCAGGGGTGATGCAGGAAACGGTTTGTTCAAAGTCGTGGCCTTTAAGCAGGCTTCCGATTAATCCTCCATTGGAAAGGTCCGGGTCGCTATAACCGAAAATTGCCGTTTTTTGACCATTTAAAACAGCACAAGGAATGATCTCGATTGTAAACGACATAGAGATTAACCCCAATGCGCGATTAGCGGCAAGAACGCGAAGGGCGGCAGGATTTGGTTCTACGGCAGTCACCCACGCTCCAGCAACTAGGAAAGGAAACGCTGTGTCGCCAGTCCAAGCTCCAATGTCCAAAACATAATCTCCGGGACCAGCAAAACGGCGAGCGTAATCAATGTCGGCCTGAGAGAACATTAACCTCTTGTTGTGCGGAGGATGCCATTGGGCGAACGGAACCCACCTGTCGTCGAGCCAGAACTCATCTTTGTAAATGGGGTGATGCTCAAACATTATAGGAGGATTGTTGGGACGGTAATCGCGCCGGGGTGAAAGTGAATGTACCTCTCGGAGAAAATCTCTCGGTTCTTCGGGTTTACCTCCGTTCGGCATGGGGCGTGGTGAACATGAATCGCCTTTGCATCGGTTTCGCCAAAGGAAATTCCGTTAGGCTCAAGCACGTTATAGAAAAAGTCGAAGTCATCCCATCCGTAGCCTTCGAATAGGTGTGAATATCTGCACCATCGCTTCTCGACAAGCTCTCGGCTGAGAATGAAATAAGAAGAAGGGGTCCAGTGATCCTCGTGCGTGAGAAGTTCCGATTCGGGTTCCCAAAGCCTTTGGGTGTAACGATGGCAAGCCCCAAATCCGGTCGATGGCGGTTTCTCCATGCTTACAAAAATGCCGTCTGCATCCATCATAACGAGCCATTCCCAATCGGGCATCATCAGGGCCATATCGCACCCGAAACGCATCGCCCTTGGGTAACTGAACGGCTTCGGCGTGTAGCGAATTGAAATATGCGACTGAGGGCCACGGAATTTGGAGGCGATACGATCCGTGTTCCGCTGAATAGATTCATACTCCGGCGAGTAAGCGGTGAGAGTGAGAATGTTCATCGCATCGTGCAACGGTTACACGGTTCGCTTGCTCGCTTCACGTTTTGGCGGTAACGCAAAGCCTCGTCGGAATTATAAATGTCGAGCATCTTTCTCTGTTTGGTTTGACCAAGGCTGTATTGCCCATTCTGATCCATGCAGCAAAGAGCAACGCGACCATCGACCAGAACGCAAAGCGAAGTGTGGCGCGGGCATATGATGTCCAATGTTGATTCCAAGTCCACGCTCGTTTGGATGTCGCCCTTCCAGTTGAACCGGCCTGCGCATCCGGCAGGCGTTCCTGGAAACTCCGAGGCGCAAAACGAATGGAAACCAGCGTCCTTCTTGGGGTCGCCATCGGTCACGCGAAGGATTTTTACCGGGCATATTTGAGCGGCAATTATGCGGTGCATGGAAGCAACTGTTTTCTCGAACTGAATGCCAAGCTCCTGCTCGTAATCCGCCTTGTTTCCATGATGAAAGGAAATGGTAATCTCCGCGACCGTGGAGGACTTCAATTTCTCAATCGTTTTATCGCTGAAGAGAGAACCATTGGTGTAGAAAACAACATGCGCGTTCGGCAGATAATAATTGATAAGCTTCACGAACAACGGCATCCGAGCATCGGCGAAAGGCTCGTTCGTCAGAAATGGGCAAATCTGCGACGGAGGATGTTCCCAATCCGCCATCTCGCCAAGCAATGCAATGAAGTCATCGGTCTCCATGCGCTTCGGTCTGGGGTCCATTGCCGAATGGGGGCAAAAGGAACAATGCGCGTTGCAGGCGGAAATCGTCTCGATCTGAACGTTGTTTGGGTGCTCGATCACTTTATCTTTCTCAATGCCGCGCTGTATTCGATTTCCAGAACCTCAACCTTGTCCTTGAAGCAGGCAATAAAACTGTCGATGCCAAGCTTCGGAGAGCGGTGCGGTTCATTCGGGTAGCCTGCCCACATGTAGTCGTCAGCCACGATGATTCCGCCATCAACCAATAGGTCGTAGCATCCGATTAAATCGCGAAGTACGTCGTTCGCACGATGGGAGCCATCAACAAAGGCGAAATCGAACTTGGCATTAGCATAGGTACGAAAGTAATCCACGCTGAGACAGCAAAACAAATTCCTATTTCGACCAGCGGTGTTCTGAAGAAAGGCTGTCTTTACATCGTCGAAGTCAATGCCTTCGTGCTCCTCGCCTCCGGCAAACGAATCGACGCACACAATCTTAGCCTGTTCGAAACGATCCAGAAGCCAAAGCGTTGACCTCCCCTCGAAGCATCCAACCTCCAATATCCTGATTGGCTGATTGCACAAATGCTCAGTATGCCTCTCGATCAGCCCAATATTCAGGCTGAACCAATCGGGGTGTTTAAAAAGCGGCATAGAATTTGGATTGGGCATCCTGCCGCTCCTGGGTTTTGCAGTGGTTCACTGTGAGTTGCGCGAAATCAGGCGCGGGTTTGTTGAATCCAGTTACTTGCTCATGGATTTTTCCGACCCACTGGATATGCGGAAGGTTGCGGTAAATCCGGTAATGATGCTCGATGCTTCCAACCACGATAAAACCATCCTTAGTAACGGTGTTTATGCGCGTGATCCGGGCAGTGTCAAAGTCCCGCTGGTCAGCCATCACAGTTTTAAGGCCAGCAATGAAGCTCTCAATCCAGATTTCCTCGTCGGCATCCAGCCAACAGAGCCAAGCGCCTTCAGGAATTGAGGCATGAACGGAGTTGCGTTGTTTCGCGAAGTCATTATTAAGAGAGGAAAACATTAACTTCTGTTCTGCCTGACCCTTGAATGGAGCCACCCGATCTGTGTCCACGACGACAATCCTGTTTGGAAGATGCGAGAGCCTGACCGCTTCCGGCTCACCAGCATAGAGCATACAGAAATAAAACTCGTCGGTCATATGTAGCGCAATTCCTTCAAAAGCTTCACGAGTTTTTCAGCCATATTTCGGGAAGTGAACGCCTTCACTGACTCGAAAGACAATTTGGACTTCTCTTTCAGTGCCTCAGCGTCTTTGAATGCCGCCATCATTGCCTGGGCCATGCTTTCAACTTTTGGCCACGCGAAGCAGCCATTCCCTTTGTAAACACCTGTGCCTTCGTGAATGTTATACTCAACGGCGTAGCCATTGGTTGGATTCCAGAACTCAGTGATGCCACCGAAATTAACGCCGATGACCGGCCTTCCGGTAGCCATTGCCTCCTGCTGATGCCTTCCCCATCCCTCGCAGGCGCTACCGCTCGCGAACACATGCAGTGAAGAATACCAGTCGCTCATTTGCTTGGTCGTCAAATGGTCACGTACGATGTCAACTCTTCCATCCTCGATCTTTTCAAGGTCGTCATCCTCTGAGCATTTAATCCGAAGGTAAACATTTTCATCGGCTTTAAAGGCCAGTTTGAACGCTTCGTAGACCAGCGCCACGCCCTTCCTTATTCCGCCGTGGTCAAACCTTCCTGCCGTGCCAATCGTGAACGGTAAGGACGGCATATCCCGATCAGGGAACTTCGATGTTTCGATTCCGAGCGGGACCATGTGAATTGGCCTTTCCAGCCCTTGGGCGGTCAAGCATGAGGCAAACCAATGGTTCGGAACGATAACATGCGAACACTTGTTCAGAGTGTCCAAGGCGAAATCCGGCACGCGGCTGGACTCCCACATGGTAAAGAAAACGGAGTTTGGTTTTGGTTGAGTGCCTGCCACAACGAGCGTGTAAAGAAGCAACTCCCAACTCGATTCCTGCGCCGTTTTCTTAATCCTGTTTTGAATCTTAACCGGCATCTTGCCGTAACGAAAAGACGTGACGACAGGGGTTATTTCCAGCCTGAAGTTTTCCGTTTTCTCCAAATCCAGGAGATGCATAATCAACTCTGTTCCAACTTGGCCGTAGCCAGTGTGATCGTCCAACCGGCAGCGAATTGGAAGGATTGGGGTGCCTGATTTCGGTTTTGCATCGATCTTTAAATCCCCGCTTTGTTTTGCTCTCAGCGCATCAATCAGCGAGTCGTCTTTGCACTGATGCCAAACCGCGACGTAAGACGGGATGCCTTCGACCTTCAAAGCCTTTGGTCCTGCGAACGTCGGAGGATTCTTTCGATTGACCAAGTTCGCAATGGACCGCGACGAATGGACAAGCGGCATCACTTTGTCCGCGAATTGAATATCCCACGCAATGTTTCGATTCAGCGAAAGCTTTCGATAAATGTCCCAAGCATCTGGCGGATAAACGGCGACTCCGCTCGGGGTTTTGCTTGGCGTGGCATTTGGCCAATCCACGACGTGCGCCAGAATCTTCTTTTTGTATTTGAGCGCCAACTCGTATTCGGCCTCGATCATTTGTAACCAGTTCGGGCGCATCGGAACGGCGTCAGGCTCAAGCCACAGCCAAGGTTCTTTCGAGTTCAACTGAATCCATTTGCAGGCGGTTTCGAACATCCAGTTCGGGCCGCGTGGATGCGCTTCGTTGGGAAGGGCGAAGGATGGCTTAATTATAGTTCCCGTCTTGAATGATTTTCGATCAAACAGTTTGGTAAGATTGGTTTCCGTAACGTCACTGGCGGCAATCATCAGTGAATTGTTTTCCTTGCAACCGCCGAGTTCAGCGATCCACTCGGCCAGCGTTAATGTCTTCTGTTGGTCGGCTTTGCAGAACGGGATTACAACGGTGATCTTCACTTAGGTTTGAACCATTGCGCAGATTGTCCGCAAAGCGAATCTCGGGTTCGACACGCTCCACATGTTTGCTCCCAACTCCCGCCAGTAATTAGGCTTGTTCGTTTTGAGTTTGGATGGCCGCAATTGGCGTAGGCATCCACGGAAGAGGCATCCTTCTTGAAGAAAAGGCAGTCGGTACAGAACGGCACTGTTACATTGCCAGTAACCATGAACCCTTCGCCTTGCATTTCCGTTTCAGTATTCATTCGGTTTTGCAGTAACAATCAATATCTCCGCAGACTGGACAGAAACGGCGCATGACTTCGAGCCTGTCGCTTTTGTCTAAAATCTGCATTGTAGCTTTCGCGGTCGTTAACGCCAGCCGGTAAAAGCTTTCATCGCGGGGAGCCTGCGCAGCCGAAGGCGCTTGAACGATGTCAACGGAAGGCACCGTAACCAACGGCTGGCAGGAAATAGGTTTGTCGGACTCGTTCAAGCATTCTGAGTTAAGCACTGTTCGGTGTAGGCGTCAAGCTCCTTGGGAATCCAGCAGGACGAATGGAACTTCTTCAGCGTCTCGTCATCGGTAATTTCCGCGAGATGCTTGATGGGCACCCACGTTTTCAAGCGAAGAATGCAGTAGCAAGCCGAACAGATATGAAGCTTCTTCTCCCCTTCAACGCGCAACTTCATGTCGTTCTTAATCTCGACCTGCCTGCGAATGAACGATGCAACGGCACCTTTGAAGAACTCGTCTACTCGGCCATTCTCGTTCATGGGGCAGGCAAGACAGACATTTGCCCGTGCCTGGGCCTGTTGTCGCGACACGGGAATCATGCCCTCCCCGAGCCAATCCTGAAGCATCTCAACCAACGCAACCGATTTCATCTCTTACCACCACAGCCTTTACACGTCCTGACGTGAGCGCCGGACGACCCGAACACGATGGAACGTTTCCCGACCTCAGCAAGTCGCGCTTCCTCTTCGGGGTCGGTGCAAAACTTTTGGAATATGCGCGGCGTGGGCTTCAGTCGGCGACAGGTGTAGACCTTGATTGCTTCCACGCAGGCTTCGTAAGAGGCATCCAAACCATACGAAGGATTCTGGGCGCGAGCGGTCTGCAATGCCTTGGCGACGGCATCCAAACCGGATTGCGCCATCTCGGGAGTGGTCTTGAATCCAATTACCGGATCGTGATAACGGTATCCGAAAGGCGGTTGCTCGTTCAGGTTGGTCAGCGAGATTGGCATTTTGGTTTGAACGCATCTCGTTTTGCGTCCTTTTTAATTTGCTTTACCCAGATCGGAAGCGTGGCCAACAGAATTTTAGTTATTTCCTTTTTACTCATCTTTTGGCTCAAACCATCGACCTTCTTTTCCGCAGAATGTTTCCGAGTCCCTCATGACGTATGCGCTTGAAGGATATTCTTTTCCGGTAACAGGATCAACGTATGGTTCTGGAGTCAGCCGATGTTTGCACACCTGCGCTCTGATGTCCTTTTCTGGTGAGCCAATGAAGTGTTTGCAATTAACGCATAAATTCACGCAACCTCCAAAGTTCTTTCGGCTTCACGCCGCCATTGTTCCTCGTACAGCGATTCGATCCAAACAGTGGTCCGTTTCTGAACGGGGATTGAGTCTTTGCCCAAAGGAAAACCAAGTCGGCGAGCACCCTCCACGCAGCAAACGGCGGCGTCACTCAAGTCTGGACTGCGCAAACCTCGCTCCTTCATCTCGTGCTTTGGCTCGATGGACTGCTTGGCCTCGCGAATAAGTTCCCATTTCCGCTGGCATCCTTCCTGAATAAGATCATCAGAAAGGCCGCGCATTTGATCGGCTCGAACGCAATGCGCCCACGCAAACCAAAGCTCTGAAACGAAACGGTCGTACATCTCGCGACAGGTCTTTTTGTCCCCGGCCTTTTTGTTGTTCCTGTCATCCAGATGCTTTTCTCCAGTGAATCCTGGGCGTTCAGTTGCCGGACCTCCGAATTCCAACGGAACGACTTTTGAACTCCATGCTCTCGCCAGCGCAATCGTTAATTCAGACCGGCCTGTTCCATCGTAAAAAAGGTGTTGAGGTTCCACCGCGTGTAATTCGCACTCAATTTTAACCTGTTCGGCGATGGCCTCTGCGTGGCTCATCTTTTTTGGATCGTCCGAACCTTCATAAATCTTCATCGGACCAAACCAAAGCTTGTGCTGACCTCGAAAGTCCTTCCCGAAGATGAATGGGATGCCAACAGTTCTGTCGCCACCAACACCGCTGTATGCGGCATCCAAACCATATCCCCGCACTACAGTCTCATGCCCCCAAACAACGTTCTCTTTGGCGTGCATCCTTAACGCCTCTGTCTTGGTAAATACCGTGGCGCTCATGCTCGCATCCGGTATCTGGCCGCTGGCGAACATGTTGTACTTGGCAGTCCCTACGCCGTAATTGTAGGCGCATTGCTCAATGTATCTTCGGCCAATCAGGTTCTTGAAAGGCTCCTGCCCTTCGGGATAATCCAAGTTCGGAGAGTCTGCCGCAACCAACTGAATTGCCCTGCCGTTTTTCCAGCGAGTTTCATAAACCCGGCTGACATTCGTTGCAGGCAAAGAATCCCATCCGTTTTTAGGTTCACAAGCTTGGGCGAGCGGGCAATGAGTATCGGGAAGATTTCCCATCAGGGCGGCATAGCAGTTCTCGTTTGATTCCAAATTGGCCAGCGAGTCCAAAAATCCAATAGGCATGAATTGGCACTCGTCACAAATCAGGATCATCACTTCATTTTTGATTCCGACATACTCAGCCAATCCCTGCCACTGGCCTCCCTTGTGGCACGCCACCCCGACCACACCGTTCTTGAAACTTCTGCCTTCCGTTCCCGAGTCGTCAGCGAGCAGCATCAGTTTTGATTCGATGAGCGATCCAGGTAGTTCCGGGTAACGCGACCGGGCGGCTTTGTCGTAGCCAACGACATAATCCCAGATGCGTTTCTTCAGAGCGTCAAGAGTCGTGGAAGAAATCAGAACAGTTGTGCCGTGCGGTCTTGCGTACCAAAGCGTCAGGGCAGCACGAGAAAGCGTCGATGATTTTTGCGAGTTTGAAGGTCCAAACACGCCCGTTCTTCCGGGACCACCAAGGAACTCATCCACTAAAATATGGTTCCATTTATGCCAGTAAACATCCGGTTCAGGCCAGAGCATCTTCATGGCTTCCGTTACGTGATATGCCAACCCTTTGCCGTACTTCCCACGCTTGTCCACGTGGTATCCAAGCCCATGAATGAAAAGGAACTCGATCTCCAGCGGGTCTGCATCGCCCGGAAACCATGCGCCGTACTTCTGGATCAGCTTTTGGGTTCTACGCGCCATCTCGTTGCAGCATTTTGGGTTTGTGAACGATAATCTCGCGGGGTGTTACCTCAACCATGAACTCGGGACCGTCAAGGCGGGAGCAGAGTGAAGCCGTCATATCGCGGAAGCTGCCGTCCGGCCATTTGATAACGATGAACTTCTTCCCCTCCCGGAAGGCCGCAATGAGTTTATCTTTTGTCCATCGTTCCACTTTAAAAAACCAGCGCGGGTTAGGACTATGAAGGCAAAGGAAACCACCCGCGCCGGATGAACCTTACTTATTTCAGCCTGAACCTTGAACACTCTGCGATGCATTGTCAATAACCTCGTTTTCGTGGTAGGCTTGAGAAATGAAGCTCTTTTTAGCGGTTTTCATCCTCGCGTTCTCCGGTTGCGCCATGCAGAGAACGACTAGCATCCACATGGCAGATGGGCGGTTCGTTGAAACCTATACGGGCGTTGTTTGGTTCAATAAGACGGCGCTCAAAGGGTTGGAGGCGCACACCAAAAAGGCCAATGGAACATCGGCAGCTCTCAGTTTGAAAGAGGGAGCGACGGAAACTCAGCCTGAGGCGTTGAGGGCGCAAGGAGAGGTTCTCGGGGTTGCGCTTGGGACGGCGTTGAAGGCTTACACAGGGAAACCATAAAATGCGTTGTGCCTTAAATCTTTCGGTGTAGTATGGAAAAAACGGTATGCCAGCCATCCCAGTACCTTTCGGATGCGAAACAACCTGCGAAGGTGTCAGCCAAGTCGTCACCACTCCAGGTCCGGCTGGCGCGGCTGGCGGCGCGGGCACTCCAGGCACAGACGGCGCAAATTCATTTTCCAACCTGACTGCCGGGTTCACGATGCCAGCGGTCGCTGGAACCGTCGCCTCAACCTTAGCCGACAACGCTTTCGCAATCATTAACCAGAACGTTTTTGTCGAGAACGCTGGTTACATGAAGGTCACGAACAAGACCGGATCAACCGGCCTCACCCTTCAGAATATCGGCGCAACAGGCAACGCAGCCCCCGGAACTCCGATTGCGAATTTGAGCAAGGTTTCGCCGGGCGGGGTGCCGGGGACCAACGGCGCGAACGGGGCGAATGGAACAAATGGAATTGATAGCTGGACTCAGACCTCCGCCGACTTCACCATGCCTGCCTCGGGAGGAACCGTTGCTGGAGTGTTGCTGGTTGAAGGTTCGTGGATCGGCACCGGCCAAACCCTTTTCGTTGAACATGCGGGGGTAATGCAATGCACGGCCAAAGCTGGCGCGAGCAACATCACCCTGAAGAACATCGCTGGAATCACCGGGAATGCCGCGCCGGGAACGAACATCGTCACGGGGTCCATAGTATCTCCAAGCGGCCCAATTTGCGATGCCTCGGGGCCTGCTGGTGGCGATCTGAAGGGAACCTATCCAAACCCCAAGCTTTTGATCCCTAACGCCAAGGGCGCTCTTGCGGTCGGCAATGGAACCGATGCAGCCTCATTCGCGGTTGGCGCGGACGGCGACATGATCGTTGCTGATTCAAGCCAGACCTTGGGAATAAAATGGGTGAGCGGAGTTGGAATCGGGATGCCTTCCGGCACCATCGTCCCATTCATTGGAGAGACTGCCCCGTTGGGTTGGCTGGCCTGTCTCGGTGGTCAAATCAACCGCACGGTCTACGCTTCCCTGTTTTCGGCCATCACTCTCGCTCGCACCGGCAACACAACCAACGGTTCGGCCATCGTGACGAACGTTGCCATTGGAACGACAAACCTTGCGGCGGGTATGCCCATTGAAGGAACGGGTGTTCCAAACGGCACAACCATCCTTACCGTTGACTCTCCAACTCAGGTTACAATGACGGCCAATGCCACAGCGACCGGCACAGGCGTCACGCTTCGGGTGCTTCCCTACGGTCAAGGCAATGGCTCAACCACTTTCAACCTGCCTGATTTTCGAGGGCGTTCGCCTCTCGGGTGGGGAACCGGATCGGGGTTAACTGCTCGCGCTCTCGGGCAGAATATCGGCTCTGAAGCCATTGTAACGCTTGACCTTCCAGTGCTTGCCCCAAACAGCGTTATCACCCCTGCAATGGCAGGAGCAACCGCCCCGTTCAAGCTCCATGCTTCACAGTGGGACAACGTTGGCCCTGCGTTCTCGATGGATGGCTCTGATGCGGTCAATCCTCGTGGTGGAACAACCGGATCGCCTCCTGCGCAAACCGCCAGTTCAAAGGTTCATCCGTGTTTGGTGGTCAACTACATAGTAAAAGTCTAACGTGTGTCCTCACCCTTCCCAAACGCCCTGCCTGATGGAATCGAAATCATATCCAAAGGCATCCATTCTGGTTTGGACCCCAAGCTGCTTGCCGATGACCAACAATTTTTCGCCGTCAACCTCACGTTCAGAGGCGGTCATGCTACTACTCGCCCTAATCTCGTTAAAATTCCTCTCACATTCCACGACGATGAAGCCCATGAGGATGTAGAAACAAATGCAACGGAAGCACGGTTCCAAGGCGCGGCGTTCTACGAATCTCGGGGCGGTCGGAACTGCATATTAGCCTCCATCGGCGGACGCATCTTCCGCTACGCCATAAACCTCACTACCGCTGATGTCTCTGACTTGAGCATTCCCGGCAATCCGAACAATCCAACCCTCGAAACGGCATGGCTCTTTCAAGGTGAGGAATTCATGGTGATTAACGATGGCGTTGATCTGCCGCTGTTCTTCGATGGTTCGGGTATGCGCCGTAGCGCCAACGGGAACACTGAACTGCCGGTCTCCTGCATGGGGGCTTACATCAACGGGCGCTTCGTGGTTGTTCTACCGGATCGTCGATCGTACATCGCGGGCGACTTGGTTTACAGCCGCGCATCTGGGACCGCCGCTTACGGCTACCGAGACGCCATCCTGAAGATCAAGGATAATCAGGAGATTCTTCAAGGGGCAGCTTTTGCCATTCCCTGGAACGCTGGCGAGATAACCGCCGTGTTCACAACCGCCATGCCGGATACTTCGCTTGGACAAGGCATGGTGATGATCGGTACCCGCAAAGGCATATTTACCGTCGATCTGCCTCTGGACTCAACGCAGTGGACGACAACCAAGCAGCCGGACTCGGTTATCGCCGTTCCTTCCTACGGTCCAACCGGGCAATGGTCTGTCGTCTCGGTGAACTCCGACGCCTGGTATCGCTCCAAGGATGGCATTCGCTCGTTTATGATCGCCCGTCGCGATTTCAATACCTGGGTGCAAACGGCGCTCTCGTTTGAAATGCAGGCTATATTGCCGTCCGATACGAAATTCCTGCTCCATCGTTGTTCGACTGCCGAGTTCGATAACCGCCTTTTGGTGACATGCTCCCCTTACAACGTGATTGATCGCGGGGTGGCCCATCGCGGGTTGGTTGCCTTGGATTTCAATAACGTTTCTTCGCTGACTGTTCGCTCGAATCCCGATTACGAAGGCATCTGGACGGGCTTAAACATTCTGCAAGTGATCGTCGGAGAATTCGAGGGGATTGATCGCTGTTTCCTCTTCGCGCTCGATGCGGACAACAAAATCTGCCTTTACGAACTGATGCCGGATATAAACCCGCGCATGTTCGATAACAACGGCACCGAAGATGTACGCGTCGAAAGTTTCTTCATCAGCAACGCGCAATTCGGAAGAGTCTCGTTGCCTGACAACGTGCGGGTAAAGATGAAGAAGCTGGTTTGCTCTGACCTTTACCTGTCGGAGATGGGCGGCGAGAACCTGGAACTCTCAGTTGAATATCGGCCTGACGAATACCCGATCTGGCAGGCGTGGAAGGATTTCGAGTTCTGCGTTCCGACCTGCGAAGTGCCAACCGATTGCGAGCAACCGGCGCAAATATTCCCGCAATACCAAACTTACGTTCGCCTGCCTGAACCGCCTGATACCATAAATGCGATTACCGAACGACTGATGCGAACGGGGTATCAATTCCAGTTCAAGATCGCGTGGACCGGCCATTGCAAACTGGAACGAATGCTGGATTGGGCCGTCCCTACAGGCGAGACGGTCCCAAGTGCGCCGGGAAGGGAGACGTGCCAACTCCTGAAAGGGTGCGGCACGCCGTTTTTCACTTACTCAATCGAGGGTTAACCGTTCGAAGGCACCGGATCCGGCACAACCCCTGATGTTTCTCAGGTTGCCCGCTTCGCGCAGAAGCGCATAATGCGAGTATGAATACCTTATTGTTCGCCGCGCTCGCGGTCCCAATGCTGGCCGCAGTCTCAGGCGGTTCGCTCATTAACGCCGTCATCCTCGTCATCATCGTTGGCGTCGTGGCGGGGTTGCTTTGGTGGCTCATCAGTTACGTGGCGTTGCCTCAACCGTTCGACAAGGTTGCCCGCGTGCTCGTGGCTATCGTGGTTGTGATCTTCCTGATTAATGCGCTCCTGAGTTTGGTAGGCAGGCCGTTCATTACTTGGTAGCTTGCAACAAAAATCTTTTCTGACTAAGGTTGGTGCTAATGGCCAACGTTCTATTGCCAATTCAAAATGGTTCTTTAGTCACAGACTGTTTTAATAACGAGCAAGAACGGCTTAACGCATATTCGGCGGCTCAATTCGCCATTCTCTCCGGTTCAGCATTTTACAACTTCGGTTCGTCAAAACCATCGGTCGATTTGAACGCCTACCCGTGGCTGAACACCAACGACATGAGATGGTATCGGTTCAACGGAATTTGGATCAGCAATGCCAACCACAACTCAGACGAACGCCGTCTATGGGTTGGAACTGAGGACGATCTGAAGCTTTACGATGGTGGCGATGCTGGCATTCCATCTGACCGCTCAGGTCCCATGTGGGAGATTGACCACGACTTTGACGCACGCTTTCCGGTTGGCCCCGGCACGTTTCCGAGCGGAACGGTTGTCAATCCAACGAGCGCGGGTGGCGAAGAAAGAGTAACCCTTACAACCCCACAGTTGCCCGCCCACACGCACCCTCACGGAGACGCAGTTGCCAACTTCGCATCGGCCTACACCACAACTCCAAACCAGAACACCTATCGCGCTTATGATGCTGGCGCGGGTGACATTTCCTTCAATGAATTCACCGGCACAGAGGGCGGAGGTCAGAGCCACAACAATTTGGTTCCTTATCGCGGAGTTTACATCATCAAACCCTCCGCGCGGCTTTTCTATGCGATAAATTAATATGTCGAACAGATTGCGAGTCGCGAGCTTGAGAAAAAATCGCTGCCCTGAAACGCTAAACGTTGGGGCCGACGATCCGCGTATCCCGCAGTGGGCAAGCGCATTTCAGGAGAGAGCGTTCAGCCTCGGAAAGTGGTGGGGCAGTTACCAGTTGGCACGCCTCTGCATCCAGAATTCCTGCGTAATACTTCCGCGAGAAATTGCCAACATCGAAGCTGCAAATCTCGACAATCGCCGCCTCTCCCTCTCCAATATGTGGGGCCAATTTCTACGACCCCATTGCGATACCAGTTGTTCCACGCGGAACAATTCGGTGCCGAACGCTGGCATAATGACCTTGTGCGGGTGCGGGTGCGGGTGCGCTCCTAAAACGATTGAGGATCGCGGCAATGTCGTCTCGATGTCCACGACCGTTGGAACCACCAAAAAGATACGGACGTATTGCAACGCGGCGGACAACGGCAAAAAGATCACGTTCCAAGGCTACGATTCAAACGGGAATTGGGTGCGCCTTCCGAATGCCGATGCGGAAGTGATTGACGGCGAGGAAGTGGTTCTTAGCTACCCGTTTGTCGATACTGTAACGGTTTGGAATCCAGGCGCCCCCACAGGCGTTATCAAAGACACCACGCTTTACAACGTGCTGGTGTATTCCTACGACATGGTTTCCGCCGAGGAAGTCAATTTGGCCAATTACCAACCGGACGAGACAGAACCAACCTACCGGATGGTGAGCATTCCGGGGTTTAATGGCTCGGATTGCGGTTGCTCGACGAGTGCCGGCACGAGAACACTGCTGGCTATCGTCTCGCTTCAAAGCTTGCCCCTGGTGGCCGATAACGACTGGCTCTTGTTTCAGAATTTGGCCGCATACAAGATGGGGATGCTGGCTGAGAAGTACTTTGAGGCGGGCGATATTGCTCAGGGAGACGCTTATTTCTACGGCGTGGATCGCGCCCCCCGCAATCGTCGCAATGTGCTTTCACGAACTTACGGCCAAGGGGCCCTGCCGCTTCTGGAGGCGGAATTGCGTAAAATGACAAGCGATGTTACGGCGACCAATATTGAGTTTTCGAGCGTTTCGCTCGCTGGATTTCTCTAGAATGAACACTTTTTTTCTTACGGGATTAGTTCGCTCAAGAACCGCTTGGTTTGCAAATTACCTGACGTTCGGAGATTCGTTCTGTTACCACGATCCTTTTGTTTTCAGTTCACCGAAGGATGTAATCGAACGGATTCAGAACGACGACAGGAATTGCGGAATCAGCGATGCTTCGCTTGTTTGCTATTGGGAGCAGTTTAGAAATGCCTTCCCTGACGCCAAATGGGTTGTGATAGAACGCTCTTTTGATGAAGTAGTGCATTCGGCGTCACAAATCGTACAGATCAACGTAGATGCCCTTTTGCACATGAGGCGCGAACTCGATAACCTCATTTCTGAACTGTCTCCGCTTCGCGTTCATTTCAGTGAGATTGATGCTCCAATGGCAATGTCTGTCGCTGATTACCTTGGGGTTGACGCGGGAAGTTCTGAACGCGCTGAGATGCTCTCTCTTTTCAACGTTCAAGTTCATCCTCCGTTGTTAAAGCGGAGGCTTGCCAATTTCTTTTTAAAAAATGAAACCGTTTTGGCTTAATCGGGAACTGATGGATAAGGAGCAGCGATTGCTCCAGCTTTGCCTTGAGGCGCACGCCAAGGCCGCATTGTTTAATCAAAACCCATCTTCGATGATGGTTGCCGAATGCGCTCGCGGCAGCATGAACTTCACGAATGCACTCATGGGCGGATTGCTCGCTGTTGGCGGGGTCCATGCTCCATTGGTTGAAACTTGGAACGTTTTGGTCGGGAATTGGGACGTGGACAACATCATCAAGAACGGCGGTTTGGTTCCTGGGTGGGGTTCCAGTTTCGACGGAAAAGAATGGGAACCTGTTGCCGCGTGCCTGAACCTGCATTGGCCGGACATCATGCGGAACATTGACCTCGTAACCGGCAAGCTTGAAACGGCGGGCAAAACTGTGAAGCCCAATGCCTCGACTTGGACGGCGGCGGTTGGTATCGCGCTTCAGATGCCTCCGATTCTGCTTCCGTGGCTGTTCGTCACGGGCCGTCTGGACGCATGGAGTATCATTATCCTCAACGTGACGGCCAAGAAAGCGGCTGAACCGCCCGAGGAAAGCAAGATCATCACAAACTGACGTATGGGAGCACTAGCCATTGGAGCACTTGCGGTAGGCGCGGCGGCGGCAGCGGGCGGCGGGTATCTCTCCGCTCAAGGCGGGAAGAAGCAGGCTGCGAAGCTTTTGGATGCACAGAACAAATGGCTTCCAACCTTCGACAACTCGAAATATTTCTCCGATCTTTCATCCTTCGCGCCTGAGTCAATGGATTTGGCAAACAAGGTCAATCAGAACTCCTTCGATCAGGCTTTGAAATTCAGAGAAGAGGCGTTGCCGGGAAGTCAGGCTGGATTGCAGGCCGGTTCCAAAGGTGTCTTTGATCTTATGCAGGGCAAGTTGCCTGAAGGTGTTTGGCGGAACTTCATGCGGAGCGGCGGGGCTTCGAGCGTTGGCAAGGGGTGGGGCGGCTCTGGGTTCGGAGATTTAACCACCGGATTGTTTGGCGCAGAAGGATCGCTTAAGGGGATGCAGATTGGATTCTCTCTTTTGCCAACCTTGTTCGGCGTCGGCATTCCAAACGCTCCCGTAATGGCACCTTGGGCGGCATTACAGAACATCGCTACGCCGGCACAGATGGCCCAAACTCAACTTGGGGTTCGTGGTCAGAACTTGGGCCTCCAAACGGCGGCAGCAGGCATTCCCAACTCCTCTCAGACGTGGGGATCAACGCTCGGCTCGATTGGCGGGGCGCTAATGGGAGCAGGCGCTACCGGAATGATGGGCGGAGGTATGGGTGGCGCAGGCGCAGGATCGGGCGGAAAAGTGACTTACAACGATGGCCCTTATGGTGTCGGAAGTCCCGGACGTGGCGCTTCAGGATGGGGGATCACTGATTACTGAGTATGGCTGATTACGGCGAAACAGTTTTGCAGGGTATGCAGGTCGGTTCCTCGATTTATTCGAGGGGGGCCGAACTGGCCTTGCGCCGTCAGCAGTTGGAGTCGGAGCGGGCCTTGCGCCAGATGCAGCAGGAGCATATCGCCCAACAAATGCAGCTTTCGATCCAGAAGGAGCAGGACAAAATTCAAGAGCAAGCGGATTTTGCCAAAGCTCACACTTCCTTCCTTCACGATATTTCTCCCGTTGTGGACCTTGACCCGGCATCGCCCAACGGCGTAGTTCCGAACCCGAATGCGATGCCGATGGATAAAGCTGTCCTGAAAAACTTCTCTGGACCAATGGCCAAATGGCATCCCGACAAGTTTGGAAGCTTCTTGGACGACGCGGCGATGCTTCCGTATCGACAGGCGGCGGCACAGAAAGCGGCGGATTGGAAAACAGTGGAAACATTGAAGGAACAAGGTCGAACGGATCGCGGTCAGGCCCGATTCGATCTCGGGATGATGAATCTCGATGAGAGAAAAGCCCACGATATGGCCCTGGAGGATGCTCGCAATCGCGGACTGGACGAAAGGGAAGCGCACAACGCTGCGCTTGAAGCTGCATCTTCCATAAGAGAGAAAGGGCTTAACGACCGTTTCAACAGGAAGCTCGATTTCGAGGCTAAAATGGGGTTGGCCAAGCCGGGAACGGTTGAGTGGGATTTAAAGGTTAAAAATGACGAACTTCAAAAGCGTGAGATTGCGGCCAGAACATTGCGTGATTCGATCTTGCGTTCACCTAATTTTTCAGAATCCGAGAAAACTGAGGCTGGAACTGTTTTCAATCGAACCACCCGGCGCATAAGCGATGATCGGGATGAGCTGATTAAACGGTGGAGCGCCAGAATCAGTGATCGCAAAGGATCGTCCACGACTCCAACCGCATCGGGAACAAGGGTTAAGGTTTCCAAAGGCGGGAAAGTTTTCACGGTTCCTCAAGAGCAACTTGATGAAGCCATCAGCCAAGGCTATACAGAGGTAAAATGAAATGCCTTTGGACTTACAGCCTGTCGAAGAAGAATCCAATGTAACTTTGGATTTGCGTCCTTTGCGTCCAGTTCTGGACCTTCAGCCAGTCGAAGAATCTTCAGATAGCCGTCCGCGTACACCCGGCGCACTCGTCCAGCCCGAAAACCTTCCTCGCGACCGTGCCGCCGAGGATATGGGCAAGATGATTTCGCCTGATAACCGCCCGCGTACTCCGGGAGCATTGGCCGATTCCTACAGCGTAAACCTCGACGAACTCGCGGGTAAATTCACACAGGAAAGCGGCATCGTCGTTCCGCAGGAGGCTGGAACCGATGAACCTATTGTTGGTGAAGATACGATCCTTAAAGCCCTTCGTATTCTTCGCACAGGCTCTCCGATTGATAACGAATATACGCGAGGAGCCGAGAAGTCATTGGCTAAGATGGCGTCAGGAATGACCACGGCCAAGGGGATCATGGCCGGATCGGCCGCTCCATTCCTACCTGCGCTCATTGGTTCTTACTTTGCAGGTGAGGGAGCGAAATCGTTTGGTGAACTGGCAGGGGAAAGCACAGTCGATTGGAATTCCCTTACGAAAGAGCAAAAGGGTGAACGTGCTGGAGATTTGATTCTGTCTGGAGCAGTTCCGGCATCAGTCCTTTTACATGCTGCTTCAACGGCGCATCAGGCGGTCAAGGCCGTCGATGGTGTCGCCATTCCTCCGGTGATCGGAAACGAACTGGCCAAAATTGAATCCGAGGCAGGTAAGCGAACCACAACAGATTTAACCGGACCACCGGGCGCGGTCGAGAATGCACCGACCGTCGCGGAGCAAACGAAAGGAGTTGAACCAAATGCCAGCGAAATCCAAAAAACAACAGAGGTTCATGGGGATGTGCTCGACATCCAAGGGGCGGAAGAAAGCCAAAGGCAAGTGCCCGTCGATGAAAGTGGCCAAGGAGTTCCGACGCAAACCCAAGAAGGGGTATTGAATCTAGGTCCAGAACATGGCGTAGGCGGGGCTGTGCCGTCCGAATTCGAGCGGGCAGCGGATAACCCAACGGCCATGAAATACCGCCTGATTGACCAAGAGAGGGTTGATCGCGGATTGGAACCATTGCTCAAACCTGAGAGCAGAACAGATCAGGAAACTATGGATTACGCGATGGCCAGGATGGATGCAGACCCAAAACTAGCTGATCGTTTGGTGGATAAACTAAACAATAATCCTAGTGTCATTGATGATTGGGAGAACCACGTTTTACTGCTTACAAAAATTGATCTTCGCCGAGAACTTCAAAAGACCAACGATGCAATCAATCAGTTTTCCGACGAAGGAATGCCAGAAATGGCGGATTCTCAGCGCATTCGAAGGGCCGAAATAAACGATAGGTTACAGGATGTAGAAACGGCATCACGGGCAAGCGGTTCTGCTCGCGGGAGGGCATTGAGAGCTTTGCGCGTGATGGCCAATGAGGATTACTCCCTTGCCGCAATGGAAAGCGATATGCGGGCTTCTCATGGCGGACGCAGGCTTACGCCCGAGGAACTGAGCGAAGTCGAGTCCATGAGCAAGGAGTTGCAAAAGACTATTGCCGAACGGGATCAGGCGCAAGCGGAGGTAAGCCAGAGAATTGCCCGTTCCGAAGTCGATAAGATGTTGTCCGAAGCTCGCGCTCAAGCTGGAAAGGCAGCTAATTTCAGTCCAGGTATTTTAGCGCGAGCAGAACAACTCGTAAAGCGTTTGGAGGACAGCGACATAGTTAAGGCTGCTCGCGAACGGCTTAAGGGAAAGCTGCTCTCTCCGACCCCGCAGGACTTAATCGACCTAGCCGTTGTTGGCGCAACTCATGTGGCTCGTGGAGCGGTTGAACTCGCCAAGTTCACAGATGAAATGATCGCTGAGTTTGGTGAGGGTATCCGTCCATACATTCAGGAGATAAAGAACAAGGCGGATAAATTTCACGACGACTTTTTAAAGACCACGGCAAGGGCTGATGCTCCAGCCATAAAGCGAGCTTTAAAATCCAAGGCCACGGTTGACGAAAAGGTTGCCGCTGACACCGCACAGGTCCGAGCCAAGTTTGAAGCGGGAGATAAAGCATCCATTCATCCTGAAGTAAACCGCATTTTCAGGGCAATGGTTGAGCAGGACATTGCGCGTGGAATTAAGATCGACAGGGAATCACTCTTTGATCGCGTCCACGGCATTTTGAAGCTGTTCGATCCGTCGATAACCCGCCAGGAGGCCATTGATGCCATATCGGGACGTGGAATTTTTACACTCCCATCCCAGGACGTAGTTTCAAAAACAGTTCGAGACCTTAAAACCCAAGCGCGTTTAATCGGGCATCAGATGGACGTGGAGGCGAAGAAACCTCTGCCTCGCACCGGACCACAACGCGACAAGATGACTAACGAGGCGCGGCGTGAACAGCAAAAGCTGAATGAATTGAAGCGCAAGTTCGGCGTGGTTGTCACCGATGCCAAGGCTCAACTCGAAAGCGTTCTTGGCGCTCGCAAGACTTATTATCGCCATCGTTTGGCCGACTTGAAGGCTGAAATTGCGGCCAAAGAGCGCACCGTAAAGGGCAAGAGTCCATCGCCAACCGATCCAGAACTGGAATCGTTGAGGAAGGAATACGAACAGGTCAAAGCGGAACATGAGAAGATTTTTGGAGATCGCAAGCTGACTGATGAGCAACGCGCAAAGATGGCTGAGTCGGCAGCAGAGAATAATCTAAAGCAATGGCAGGCTAAACTTGAGGATGCCAAAAAAGGTGTGTTTAACGGCAAAAAGAGCGCGGCCAAAGTTTCAAACGCGAAGATTGAAGCCATACGCGCCAGAACCGAGGCGGTTAAGGATGAAGTTCAATCGCTCAAAGATGCCAACGCGAGCCATCAGGCCGAACTCGAAGCCAAACGGTTGAACGATAGGATTTCCGAATACGAGAAGAAGATAAAAGACGGGAAAGTCTTGCCCGAAACTAAACCTGCCAAGCCGGGCGCACCTGTGAACGATCCGTTGCGCGTGCGTCTACAAGTCCTTCGGGACACACTTTCCGATATGCGGGATAAATCGCCCGAATATCAGCAGAAGCGTGCCGATGCCGCACTAAAACTGGTCGAGCAGTCAAATGAGGAACTCGCTCGCAAGATTAACGAAGGAGAGATTGAAACTAAAAAGAAACCGGGTTCTTCAATAACAAGCCCTGAACTGGAAGCAGCTCGTGCCGAACATGAACAACTGGCGAAGATCATGCAGGAGTTAAGGAATGCGGCCAAGCCGCGCAAAACTCCAGAACAAATCGCGTTGCAAGCAGCCAAAACACGGGCCACAAAACGGGCGGCTGAGTTGCTCGAAAAGACCGCCAAAGGCGACTTCTCAACAAAACCTCGATCCAAAATTGTGCCCGACCGTGAGTTGATTGATAAGCAACTGGCCGTCGAAAAGGCGAAGCAGGCATTTGAAAAGGCCAAAGAGAAAGCTCGACTCGAAGGCCGCACTTGGCAGGAACGCTGGCGCGACAACATCCTGAAATGGAGGCGGCAGTCTCTTCTGTCCGGTGTAACGTCGCTGTTCAAACTCAGTTCTGCAGCAGTTGAGAGGGTGGGATTCACGGCACTGGAGGAAGGCATAGGCTCTGCGCTCGCTCGCGTGCCTGGAGTAAAAGACATTGCTGAACGCGCACCGACCGAAGGTAAAGGATCGCTTCAAGTCGAAGTCACAGCTTTGCATGATGCCATCACAAAGGGGATGAAAGACTCATGGGATACGCTTCGGAAAGGCAAAAGCGAGCTTGATGTTTTGTATGGCAAGACAGCCAAACCTGAGTCTCAAATGTGGGAAGAGTTTTTCGGGCGGTTGCACGGGTTTTTAAAAGCGCCGGTCAAGCGCAACGCTTTCGAGCGTTCCCTGATGAAACGAATGGAGTTTGCCGCTCGAAATGGAGTGGACATCACCGACCCGCTCGTACAAACCCGGTTGAGCATGGAAGCCTACGCCGACGCCAACCGTTCAATCTTCCTTCAGGACAACGTTGCTTCGACCGCGCTCAACATGGTCACGCGATACCTCGAAGGAAAGGGAATCAAATCGGCTCCGTCGATCATTCGATGGTTTCTGCCCATCGTAAAAGTGCCGACAAATATCGTTGCTGAAGCTTTCACCTACGCGGCGGGCAGTGTCACCGGGTCGGCCAAAGTCGTTCAGGCATTGCGTAAAGGTGTATCGGATTTGAAGCCTGAAGAGGCTGATTTGATAATGCGACAGCTCAAGAAGGGATCGCTCGGGGCTGCTGTGCTGGTGCTCGGATACCTGGAGGCTGACAACATTGGAGGGTACTACCAGAGCGGCACAAAACAAAAGAAGGATGCGGCGAAATATGGCGGGTTGAAGATATTCGGCCACGATATTCCACGATTCCTTGTCCACAACCCATTGCTTGAAATGCTCCAGCTTGGCGCGACCGTTCGCAAAGTGGCTGACTCGCGATTACACAAGTCGGATGCCGAGCCTCAAGGTATCGGCCAGGGGGTTATGGCTGGATTGCTCGGGTTGGTAGAGGAAGTGCCTTTCGTTCGCAGCATGGTGGAACTGGCCAAAGCTTTCGACACCCGCGAGCGTGGTCGATTCATCGGCCAGAACGTAAAAGAGGCGGTCGTCCCCCGTATACTTCAAGACGCGGCGGAAAAGATGGACCAGGATGCCGCAGGGGAAACAGTCAAACGCAAACCAAAAAGCGTCACGGAATACATCGAAACAGGCATTCCTGGATTACGTCAAAACGTGCCCACGAAATAGCCTATTTCAACTCCAGCGGAAACTTGAGGAAAACCCTGGTCAGCGTCTCGTCAATCTTGCGCAACTCATTGTAAACCGCTCCCGTTCGACCGTCGCCAGAATTGCATGGCTTATAGCTGCGCATCGCCCGCCCGAGCGCAAGCATCGCCTGGCCCATCTTAAGGCGTGCTTGGCACAAAGATCGCAATTTGGGGTCCATCTCGTCGGCCTTGGCGAACGCTTCGCTGTAAGCCGTTTTCGTGATCGCTGGCCATTGTGTTTTCATAACGTCATTGTCTCGTTTGGGGGACGATGCCCGCCTGTCGGTTGCATATGCCATTATTTTTTCCTCCGTTTGTGCATAAATATTATTTCGCCGCATTTGGGACAACTAAGGTTTCTTGGCTGCATCTGAATTACCTCAAGTCCGCAAAGGCATTTCGATACAATGTGCGGACATCCAATTTTAAGTTTCATAATTTAAAGTGCTCCCCGCTTTCCGGCAGGTAAAGGCCGCTCGGTTTCCCGAGTGCGGGGAGCGAAAGTGTTTTTAAGCTCTTTAAGTTCCTGTTCTAGTTTGCGTTTCACCCCTGCTTGTTTACGGAGCACGTTGATAACCTCCAGCATAGCGACACCAATGATTGCAAGAATCAAGACGATGCCAAATATTACGGTTAGGCATCCCAATACTTTCACCTTGCATCCTCCAAAAACAATTCCGGTGCATTAACAAAGTTCTGAAATTGAAGAAAGCACGCCCCGCATAGGTGAATCTTTCGGGTTTCTTGACAGGTTGAATCGAAAGTAACAATAGCGATACACCCGGCGTTCTCCCGAGATTCATTTGTTTTTGTCGAAGAAAGTTGTGAAAAAGGCAATAACTCCAACACAGATTATAATGGTTATGCAGATATATCCCACTGACCGCATAAAGGCTTCCGGCCATGTCATTTCCAATCCTCCACTTTCGATTCAGCTTTTTTGATAGCGTCCTCGGCTATCGAAATTGCGTGGAGCTTCGCCGCCCCATCGCCGTCTTTGTATGGTCCGTATTGAACCAGCACAATTTTCAGGGCTTCCAGCAATTCGGGTGCAGCCGAAATTAATGGTGCATCTTCATTTGAAACTGATCCTACCACCCATTTCTCTTCATTCGTGATGATGGTATTTTCTCTGTGGAACTTAACTTTCCAAGGAGCTTTACTGCGTTCCTTTTTATCTTCACGGCGGCAGACTTCGCTGATTTCGTTTATTAAATGCCTTGATCGTCCAATGCTTTCCATAAGAGTTTTAAGTAAGTTGTTAGTCATTTTCCTGTTTCGTGTGTTTGTTGCGCCGCTCTCAATGCTTGGAAAAGGTGACAAGCCAAAATCTTCCGATCCTTTTCAACCGATTCAAGTGGCGTAACGTAATCGAAAGACAGATACCCGCAGAGGTAATCAATCATCCCCCTGGAAATCGGCGCCTTGTCCGCCTCGGGGATCGACTTGAATGCTTCTTGGAAGGTCACAATGGGCCTCCGTCTGACATTCGCTCGCATTCCGAAATGCACTTTTGAGCTTCGCGGTAATGTTCCATGTTGAGGAACTCCGTTCCCCACGATTTTGAAATAATGACGAGCAAGAGGCGCAGAGTCAGGGCCATGAATTTGTAGGTTATTCGCTCGTTCATCGCTCATCCTCCGGTTGCTCGCCCTGTTCTCGCTGATACTCCATTTCCGAATCCAGACTTTCACTCGTGACCTTTGCGCCCCGAGCTTCCAGCCTGCGCCGCGCTTCCGACAGTGGGCTTGCGCCATTCCCGCGTCCATGCCGTTGCTCATATCGCACCCGTTCGCCTTCAACCATTCGGGAAAAGGCAAGCTTGCGTAATTCGTGGCGGTTCATCGGTCACCGCCTTCCGCTTTGGCGAGGGCGATTTGTGCTGATTCAAAAGCGTTGTAGATACGGCAGGAAAAGCAGCCGCAATCTTCGTGTGGCCTGACCGTTGCTCTTTCTGGCATTGACAGGGCCAGCAGTTCTTTAAGAGCCGAATAAAGCTCCGGTGCGGCTTTGCAGAAGTTGTGCTTCACTGCGTTCTCATTGCTCACGTATGGCGAACCACAGCACGGGCAACGCAAGGACATAAACTCAATGTCTCGCAAGGTTGTTCGTGAGTCGCTCATAGTCCGCTCCTTCCCCACATTACCATTGCCGCGATGAAGAATGCGACGGTTACGCCGACCGCCAAGCAATCGGTCAAAGGGTTGTCCACGTCGAGCAACGCGGCTTTCAGGCGGTAGAGTTTGTTTCTCATATGCTCTCGATTATTGATTCGTCGGCCCCAAATTCCAGACACTTGAGCGCAGCTTCTTCCGGAGTCAATGTCTCGTCATCGTCCAATAGCGCGGGGAACTTGTTGTTTCGCGAATGACTGCCCATTGACCCGCCATTTTCGTGTCGCAGCACGTACTTTGACCCCACTCTCAGGACTACATCAGTTCGATATTCGCCTTCGTTTTTTGCTAATCTTTCAATCTTCATTTTTTACCTTTCGTTTCGTGTGCGAGCAATCCGCTCGCAGGAGTTAACCACTCCGGTCCGCCCTGTTTGGAAGCGACGAAATTAAGCTTACCCTCGCACAGTTCGTAAATGTAATCCGTTGCGAAGTCGATCCAATGATCTTTGGCGAATAGCGTTAAGCCCAAACTCTCAGGCGTTTGATTCTCGCCCAAGTGAAATCCGCCAACATTGCACAACTCGCGTTTCTGACGCTCTGTTAAGTTTTTCATACTCTGTTTTACCCTTTCGTTATCATCAGAATATGCTAAACCGCTTTAGCTTTCAAGACAAATCTTTCTCATCGGTTGCAACGTGTTCACTATCAGGAGAATTTAAATGCAAGTTTTTCTTGCGAGCCTTGTGTTTTCGCCCGTTTTCTCTACTGGACATTTGTTTTTTAAGTGATTTCGAGCGGCCGCCTTTGAGACCGCCAAGTTTTCCGAGCATTTTAGCCGCGTGCTTCAGGTCATCGCGAGTGATCGGGTGTTGAACTGAGCCATGAATCAAATTCTCTTCCATAAGCCCACGATGCTATCCCAAACAGGTTTAGCTTGTCAACCTGCCAACCCAAAACGCTCTAAAATGCCCTACAACGCGTTTTGTTTGGTTGCCCGCCACTTTGATACGGTTGGAGAAACAAAATAGCGCCTAGCGCCAAACTTGACGCGTAAACCACGCAAGGAATATGGTTAGGCAATGGTTGCATCCTGCGACAGTCCCCAAAGCGCACCTAGGAAGTCACAACTCAGACCGCCAACAAAGTTTGAGCGTAAGGCTACGTCAACCCGGCAGTTGCTTATTCTCCAAGCGCTTATGCTCAAAACAGCACAAAGCGACGAAACGGAGGCAAGTGACAAGTCTGGTTGTGCAAGGGCATGGTGTGAGCTGGAAAAGCTGCGAATGGTGAAGCAGGGAAAGCCTATCCACACGTCAATGTCATCAACTCAGGTGCGCATTCAAAAGCCCCGCAAGTTCGGCATGTTGCGATCCGTCTCGGCTGAGATCGTGGACGTGGAAACAACGCCGAAAGCGGCGGAAAATGCTACTCCTCAGGCTGAACGCGTCTCAACTTCCGAGACAATTCCAGCCGCGCAACCGTCGAAAGTCGTAACCCCTTCCGAATAGGCTAGTTGCCAAGTAACAGGTGTGCAGCATCACGACGCACACTGTACTATTATATCTAATCAACTAACTCGATTGAATCAGTCGAGTCAAAGGAATCTCCTTATTTCTGGGGCATCCAAAACCGAGGGGGCGGGGGACCCCGCCAGGCGGCGAGGCGGGAGTCACGCGAGGGTGGTGCTGAGAATTATCTGTATTCCAGTGTGCCTTTTCTCTCAAAAAGGGTGGTAATGAGCGTCTTGGGTTTATGGAGAGTTCAGTAGACAGTTTTCCCCACCCGATAATAGAGATTTTGAGGATCGGCGTTAGAAAGCTCCCTTGGACTGGGTTCGATTCCGGTCAGCGGTAAATCGAAGGGGCCAGCGTTGAGGCGCGGACTTGTGGGCTTTCTACGGGATTCCGGCTTTTGGCTGGGCCGGACTGACTGTCGAACCCTGTGGCATCCTCTGGGGACGGCGCTATAAAGCGGACCGACCTTGCAGCACTTGGGATTCTCTTCGGTGTGTTGTTTTTTGCGCGGGAGCTTTGCGGGCTACTATCCGCGAGGGCGCTTGTTCCAATGGCCCTGGAAATTAAACAGCCGGGATTCGCGGGCGCGGTCCATTTATATCTCGCCCAATTCTGCGGTTGCGACCCGCTGACCATGCTACTAACCGGCTGAAATCGTCTCCGTCCGCACCACGCGCACTCCTGCCACCCGTTGTTCGGGATGGACCAGAAATGGGAGCAGTCGAAGTTGTGGAAAATGGCAGGCGTCCTTTCCTTAGACGATCCGAAGCGACTCGGAGGCGGGTATCGAACCACACCATTTCCTGCACTAAGTGGCGGAAGGCAGAGGTCATGCTCCCCAATCCCCAAATGGGATCGTTCGGTTTTCGGGACCGTCCTCGCACGCTTGTCGAGTTTACCTTCCGTGAAAGTGGCAGGTCGTTTAGGTGTCGATCCTAATGTAAGGGTTTTGGAGGCCCAGCCGAGTGCCGACTCACGACCTGAAAATTGGTTCCGGTCGCCGGATTTGAACCGGTCTGTGAGCTTATGAGGCTCATGTGCTGCCGTTACACTACCCCGGAGTTTTGAAATTAACGGAACCCGCGAGTGAGAAGAGGTGTTTTTTGGACTGTTTTCAAGGACAGTTGCGTTTTCCATTCCGCCATCCCGCCGTTTTGTGGCGGGAGAAGGACTCGAACCTTCAATTAGAAGCCTTTCGGCTGCTTGTAACCCCTCGTCGATTGCGAGTTCTGAGTTCCGCCGCCGTTGTGATTGGGAAATTCGTGCCGGGAAAGCAACACGACAACGGAACTCAAAACTTTCGACATACCCAATCACGCCCAACCGCTACCACCACGCCCAAAAGCTGTCAACAGGAATTTTTCATCCGTTGTCCTTTTTCTTTGGCGCGACCACGTAAAGACGCAGGCAGTTTTCGGCGCAGAAATGGGTGGTTCCGGCCTGGATAAGATCGTCCGAATGGGAATGACAGCGGGTCAGAGTTATCCAATCATAAGTTCCGCCGATAAAGGTCAGGTCGGTTTCCTTTCCGCAATAGTCGCACTTGATTTTATCTATTTTCATTTCATCCAAAAATCCTCATCTCCCTCGGCGGCACCGTTTCAGTGCGGTAGGAATGATGCCCGAGGTTCTCCCGCAGCTCATCAACGACGTCCTCGGCCTTGCCCAATCCCATCTTCTTCACTTCCACGAGCCAAAGACGGTATTCGTCGTGCCGCGTGCTGGATCGGTCGAAGTTCATCATGCCGATGGGGATTCCGGGTTTATTTTTCTCTTGCATTCAAAATCTCAGGTGCTACTATGGTGCCACAATGGACCCTGAACGCAAGATAAAAGTTCCGCTGCCACAGCCGGTGATCCGAAAACTGGACGCGATTGCCCGCAGGCAAGGGAGGTCGCGTGAGAAGCAGGCGAGGGCCATGCTGCTGCCTGCGGTGGAGGCGGAGAAATGACCGACACCCAAAAAATATGGACGGCCCTGCGCTGGATGTTTGTCGCCGTTGCCCTGATCGTGCTCTCCTGCCGAATACGCCGACGCGCTGATCGAGGCGCTCAACAAAACGGACAAATGAACTCCTGGGAATTAATCGAAGATGACGGATCGGACAGGTTCCCATGAACGGCGCATTCTCCATTTTCCCGCGCAATCCCGACGACTTTATTTTGGCCGGTCTGATCGTTTTGTTTACGAGCGTTTTGCTGGCCGTCATGTGGATTGCGTGGAAGGAGACGCGGAAGAAATGAACGACGTAACCTTTGGTCAAACAATAAAAGCCTTGCGGCATGGTTTCTGCCCTTGTCATTGCGGGTTCTTGCGCATCAGCGGAAATGGTCCGTTCAAAATAGAATTGCTTCCATTCTCCGATCATCATTTTCCAAAGCTCAACGGAATGCACAAGCAATGGTGGCCGGAAGTTGCAGGTGATCCAAAAGCGATAAACCCGAGAGAGATCGCCCCAATTCAGAACATCGTTAAACTCAAACGTGCTGTCACCTTTTGGGTGGACGACAACGGGGAATTCCTGCGATGAGGCATATGACTCAGGATAAATTCGACAAGGCCATGAACGAACTCGGTCCCCGGAGTATTCTGGAGGACGCCGTGAATTCTTTGATCTGGCGGTGCGAGCAATCCCGCATGACAGCAAATGCCGAGTATGATTTCAGGCGTGCTGAGTTTTTGACAGCAAAGATCGAGAAGGCAAAACTGCTGAAACTATTCTTCGAATGACCGAAAAAGAACAAATCGACAAGCTGGCCGACGCCATCGACGCGCTGATTAACGAATACCGGGTGGAGTTCGATCTGACTTACGCCTCGGTGGTTGGTGTGCTTCAGATGAAGGCGCATTTGTTGATGCGGGAAGCGGAAGAAAAGCAGGATGAGTTGTGATTTTATGAATGAGATTTGGAACGATCCTATGGTAAAAGAGGCTTTAAGCGACGGACGGCAACCGTGGGACATTGCGCTCCTGCCCTGCCCGGTTTGCGGCAAGTTGAGCTACTACAACGAGGGGAGCCATTTCTCGTGCCGGTTCTGCGATAAAAGCTTTTACGTTGTCAGTGACGAGGCTCCCGGTCCCATCGAAGTTCGAAACAAGGTTTACATCGAGAACCTGGTGCGGCTCGATGATGCCGTTGACGATGCGGAAGTGGGGCCATGAGAAAGCTCGCCGACACAACCACGAAAACGCCTGCGGGTGGCCATGTGTCTTTCAACCTCCATCCCTCTCAGCAACGGCGCACTGGAAGGTTCGAGCGGTGCGAAATCTGCGGGGCGCTCAAGCGGCCAACGTGGAGATGTCCCCGGTCGTATCCCAATGCCCTGTCGTTTGTGAAGCATCCCGGAATATGAAATGTGGGCCTTTCAGGATCGGAGTTCGTTATCTGGAATCGCACAAGCATTTTGGGTGCGAGAGCGAACTGGTTGCGTCCTTCATTCGGTTAGGTCAGTGGAAGAATTTAATGGATGATGAGCGCAGTCTGACCGGATTTCATCTATGGTTTTATTTTTGGCAGGAGGCGCTGCTTTTCTGGTTTTATTGGGAATGCCCGAACTCGTCATAATCGCCCTGTGCGGGATCAAGCTGGTGGATGTCTGCGCCTGGATGCGCGAGGACTATCGGCAGCGAGCGGCGAGGATAGAGTTTCTAGAACGGCGTCTGCGGGAAATCAGGGGGTTTTGAACGCGTCCGAAACCTCCACTTGAGATTTCAAAAGCTCGACCGTGTTCGTGAACGCCTTTTGCAGAAGTTCGGGCGGCATCTTGAGTTCGTAAACGCTGCCGCTGCGCCCCATGCCTGCCATGCAACAATCCGAAATGTACTCCAGCACGTCGATCAAATTCACGTCCGCAGGGATACCATCCTCCGCGTTCAAATGGTGCCGGTGAATCTTCCGGTGGTTATCCCACCATCCGGTTTGTTTGAAGCCCGTGATGAAATCTTCGTGAAACCAATCGAGCGCCAGGAGCTTGTCGTAATCGTGGCCTCCTGCGCGTTCCATCAGTTGGCCTGAGAAGAAGGCCAGCGCCTTGACGACATCGCCGATATGCTGGCGGCTGGACTCGGCCAGCGTTTCCTTGGTTGTGTTGGCGAAGTCACATGTTCGCGTATCGGCTGTGGCTGATTTTTTGATTTGGATCATACTTTTGATTCGGGTGAATTTCGCTTCATAATTTTGCCAATCTCTTCGAGTGCTTCCTTGGCAACACAAGACTGGCAATGGTGATGGCCCCGAATTCTGTCGCCTTGAACACACTCACAATCGTAGTTTTTTTGGATGTCCTGCAACGCCTCAACTGCTGTATTCAGTTTGGCACTCAGTTCGTCGCGTTCGATTCGTGTAAGGTGAAGCTCTTTACTGAGCCGCTCACCCTCGTCCACTTGTTTTGCGTATTCGAGGTAGTCAATCATAAAAAAGCGAGTTGTCCTTCCGGTTCAGGCGTTCGCATCCTCTTCGTCCCTCTCATCCTCTCGAATAATTGAATGGCAGGCGCATTCGCAGTCTCGCGGGTGATAGTGTGGATCGTCCAACTCCTCACCGTCTCGCCATCTCGCGCAAGTGCGAGCGTCCGAATGAACGCAGGCGCACGGAATTCCATCTGAAAACATCATAACACTCGCAGGCTTTCCCGGAACCTCCTCATTCCATCCACGACAGTCATTCCATCCACGACAGGCATCCTTCCGTTTCGCACTTGCCCCAGACGTGGCCGTTGTAAGCTGCGTGCGACATATGCAGCTTACCACCGCAGGCAGGGCACTCTTCAATTCCTTTCCAGCTTTGGCCTTTATGCTCCTTCTTTACCTTGGCAATCACGTTCAGCGCGAGCAGCATTCGATCTGTCGCCTTCTTCATTTCCGCTTCGTAGTCCGCAATCTCTTCTTTCGTCGGCTCGGTGTATTTGTCGCAAGTTCCGCGCTTGTTCCAGTTCTCTCTGGCTGCATCGTTGTGCAGTCCTATATGGCCGTTTTCGCCACGCCATTTGTCCCATTGGACGCATGGTTTTCGAAATGCTTTGCCGTCGATGCGATCCGGTTCGGTGGTCACGCTTCGGTACGGAACTCCCGCCTCGCAGCATTTGTTGTGGTAATCTCCGTTGTAGAATTTACACGTTCCCGATTTCATAAAAGTCGTAACGTCTCCCGAAACTTCCTCATCGGTTAAACGCCTCAATCAAAAGTCTCGCGCTCTGGCGGGCATCGCAAAGCGGGTTGTGTTTCGGCAATTCGTCGGGCAGGCGATCGTACTTCGCCATCGGGTCCATCCCGCGAGCGAGCATGATGCTGGCGATGTCGTGAAGCGGATAAGGCGCGTTGGTTAAATAAGCACTATCATCACCTACGCAGTCCTCCAAGAACCGCGCTTCAACTGGCCACGCGCATTCGGCGAACATTAAAGCACCCTCATCCTTCCAGTGTGACCAGACAAGCCAAAACGACTCTCTGACACCACATGCGTCAGAATGGGTGTATGCAAGCTCTGGAATATTTGCGTGACACCATGCAACGTCAGACTCAAAACCAAGTCCTTCGATGATCGGGCAAGCGTACAAGTCTTCTTTGATTATTTTTCCGTCTTGTAAAACGACATATCCCACTGCGAATCCTTCTCCATGCAGCCCCACAGATTCAACGTCAAAAACGAAACATAATTCAGGTAATTTCATATCAATGTTTTTAGGCTTTCCCGAAACTTCCTCACATCTTTTCATTTCGAGCGCAAAGGTCAGCAATGAACTCAAGTTCGTCGGCCGTCCCTCCGCCAATGTGTTTCAGAAATTCTTTGGCGTTATTCTTTTTGATAGTTCGGTTGCACAAGTCTATGGCGTTAGCGAGAGCTTTCTCCGGCACTCCAGAAGGATATATTCGGTGAAAGAACTCTTGCTGCTCTTTAGTGCATTGAAGCAGTGCCTCGTTTAGAAGTCCGCGTTTAAATTCTTCAACTTTTGATTCAAGTTCCATGCTCATAACATCCTTAATGTCTGTTTGAACTTCCTCAGCAAATCCAGGGCTTTCTCGCTCACGGGTCTGGTGACGGGTTCCTCCATCGGTACAGTCGTCAGCTTCGGCGGCGGTTTCAACCGCACCCTCGAAATCTGAAAATCCTCCTCGAACCGATCCGGCTGGAGCAAATTCGAGAGCTTGAGCGCCCCGACATTGCGTTTCTTCTCCCGAATCTGGCGTTGCAAATAGCCAACCACCTGCCGGATGTCATCCAGCGTGTAGCCTTCACAGAGCAGGTCATACCACATTCGCTCGCGGTCAAACCGCACAAGGGGCAAATCCTGCCCGGTCATCGCGCAGTAAAGATCGTGCGCCTGTTTGATCGTCTCGGCGGTTGGTTTGGGGGCGTCGGAAAAGGGGAATTCCAGGATTTCGGCGGTGTTTGTCACGAGCGGCTCCTCTCTAGGCAATCCGCCGCGAGGTTACTGCAATCGCTGTGGTAAACGCCCTGCTCACTCCTAAACCACAGGGGTCCGGTGCCGTTCCATTGATCTGAAACCGGAGATTCTCCCCACGTAAACCGTCCTCCGCACCTGCAACAGCGCGAGAACGCCCATCGTTTCAGGTCGAGAAGTGGATTGATTTGTATTTTCCAATGGTGGATATGCCAGCGAGGATGGCGATACCAAGGCCGTTCGGCGCGGAGAATCCATCCGTAAATCGTCGAAGCAAAATCCCTGATGCGTTCTTCGCGCTTGGTGTCATTCCCGAACTTCAATGTCAGCGAATCATACATTGAATCCGTCGGATTCTCGGCAAAGAGCATTATGTCGAACAAATGCTTCCGCATGAAGCGCCTTGATTTATCCCAATCTCGTCCGTTGGGCTTTGAGAAGTATTGGCCTGCCGCCAGAAAGAAAAGGTTTATGACGATGCCCGTCGGAGAGAAACGCGGCATTCCATTGGGGTTGAAGTAGCCGCATGGATAAGTGACCTTGCCGCGATTGATCTCGCGTTCCTCACCATCTCCATCCTCGTTCGGGTCGTAAGTCCACGTCCGGTCCCAATCGAATTCGAAAGCCCTGATGATTCTCGCCAGCATTTCAGGGTCGCCATGTCGAGACCTTGGAAACCAACCGCAAGAGTCATCGGTGCCGTCTTTTTCAGGATCGACGTGCCAGATCGTTACGAGTGTTTTCCTGTAGCCTTCAGGAAAGAACTTGGATTTACGCTTAATGGGGGATTTTATCTCCCAAGCTACTGTCATCGGGTCATGCATATGTTTTGAATTTACTCTCTCACCGTTAACGCGAACAGCTATGAGGCAAACCCCTCCCTCCTCCCCAACGCCTTTCGACGTTCAGGAGTCAAGAGGAGACCCTCGCCGCGCTTGTTTATGAGTCGGTTTTTCTGCGACGCCTAGCTCCCTCCGACTTTCCGCCTACGCCCTCAAACAGCCCATTTTTATCTTGCCGGAAGGGTACGGGTAAAACCCATGCGAGAGGTTAGAGATTTGGGGAGCATGAAAAGAGGCTTCCCCGCTCATTGTCGTAACTGGTGAAAACAAGGAAGCCAGATGGCCAGGGGCCATGAGCGGAGAAACACTCCAAAAACTTATACTCGTTTTCATGCGGAATATCAAGACAGCTACGACACCGGCCTGAATCTTTGGCGAGAATAGCAATTCCAAAAAGTTTGTCAAGGGCTAAAATGGAACGTCCTCTTCCGGCGCTTCCGCCGACTGGATTGGAAGTTCAGGTTCATTCGACGGCCCATTCGTGACGGGGCCGCGAGGCGCATACGTTTTTGGGGCGCTTTGGTGTGCCGACGGGGCTTTCTGCTGCTCCTTGAGCTTGAGTGAGAGCGAGAAATATTCCCCGCGCTGGCCCTGCTTGGTCCACATGGCGGCAGAATGAGCGCGTCCATTGATTAGAAGTTCGCCGGTCCAATCAGGGGCATTGGCGTTTTGGGCTTTGCCTCGGTCGTTCTTGAACAAAAGACAGGAAAGCTCTCTGGGGCTGTAATCAGGCATAACTTTGTCCTCCATGCACATTTGGGGTTTGCTCGGTTCTTTGAGCGCGGGTTTTGTTCGGAATGAAAACGTCGATTCGCCTGCCGTCAGAAGTTTTAAGCTCGAAAACCAGTTTGTGATTCTCCATCTCGAAGTTGAAGATTCGCATTTCGGCATCGAAGTGTTCGCGAATCATCTGCAAGGCTGGAACGTAATCGGCGGTTATATCGTTGTGCGGATACAGAACCAAATCCAAGTCTTTGTCGGATTTACCAACGTTGAGCACTCCGCCCGCAAGCGCAATACTGTGCTGAGTTGGGATCAGTTTTGCGTTTAGCTGATTACAGTGCCGCAATGCTTCAAATAATGCCCACATGTCATCTCTCCATTTCTCCCCGTGTCAGAGAGAACGACAACTCACCAACCAAGAAGGCCGGAAAGGAGTAGTCCATCACGGAGAGAATTGGAAAAATGAAACGGCGTGCTCTGAACACGCCCGAATGTTATCATGCCCCCGATGAAACGCAAAGCTTTTTTTGAGGCGACCCCATGAAAAGGAAAGAATGCCAGAATTGCCGCCACTGGACGCTGACCAACCTGAACTCCAAAACGGCTGGTGCTCAGTGCGGAAGATTCAAACCGAGAACACTGGCGGGCTGATCGTGAAAACGCCGAGGCAAACGATTTGGTGTCCGCACATGGAGATCGTGCCGTGAAAATCAAAGCCACCCCGATCAAATTCAAGATGCGCCCCTGCCAGGATGTTCCCCGCTGGCTGAAGAAGTTCGACGCGGTTCAGAAGCGGACGGCGAAAAGCAAGTTGCAGTTGCCGTAAGCCCGTACAGTAAAAAGCGGCCCGAGTCGAAACTAACCATGTTAAGTCCTCGGACCGCCGACACTCCATAGCAGATTCAACCGAGGCGTTTAGGGTAGCCTTCAAGGCCGGATTTGTCACGCCGAAAAATAATTGAAAATAGTTCTTGCCATTTCCCGCTAACTGTCTAAGATGAGTGAGAAAGATGAAGCTATGAAATGTCGAGATTGTGGAAAATCACCGTATGAACCAAGTCGTCGATGGGACATTTGCATCGAGTGTTTCGATTTGAGAACGGAGTTCGTGCGCTTCTGTAAAACTTCCAGTTTGTGCGCCGATGAATTTAATGAAGTCCAGAGGGTAATTCAAGCGGGCAAAGGACAAGGCGCTAATGCCATGCGCAGAGTGATGGGATTGGGAGAGGAATTATGAATAACGGAATGCCAGGACCGGGAGGAAGTTTAGGAACGTGCGCGATCTGCGGAAACACCTTCATGAAGGAAATCCTCTTAGGCAAAAAGGTGAAATCATTTTTTCAGGATGGGATCGCAGGTGCTCTTTACGCCCACGACCAATGCCTCAAGGATGCCGAGAAGATCAAGGATTGGAAAGACCTTCCGATTGGACCGCTTCGAGAGGCGTTCGAGAGGCACAACGCCAAGTTCGAGAACGCGACGGAGACGGTTCAATGACAAAGCGCCCGAAACTCCCCTGTCCTAAATGTGACGGCACCGGCAAGATTCCGCTGCCGGAACCGCTGCTTGAAACGCTGACGTTTGTTCGGGCGGCGAAGAACGGGGGCGTGACTGCATCCGAGGCGCACGCTGGACTCTATCCTGAATCCATCATGGGCATCACCGCGTTCAACAATCGACTCGAAGAACTTCGATCCATTGGCCTAGTCGAGAGGACGCGATGCGGCAAAACTTGGAAATATTCTGCGAAATGAAAATATGGAATCAGAAACAAAGTTTGCACTGAAGGCGCTGGTTGAAGCGTTGGACAATAAAATTGAGTTCCACCGAAGAAATAAAAATGACCCTTACGGAATCGGGAATGCGGTTAAAACAACACTGGAAGAGGTCAAGGCTGCGGTAGTGGAAGCGATTTCGGCTTTATGAACATCGAAGATTGCAAACAATTCGCCCGAGTCGCCTACGTTCCGGGACATGCTAAGTCCGAAAAGGATCACGAGCACGGATACGTTTCCTCGCACAACGGAAAGTTCGTGTTCGTGAAATTCGATAACTCGTTCAAACGAATCTTCGGCCTGCCAAAAGGCAACGGTCGTGGTGAGTATGCACCTTTTCGTTGGGGGAGCGTGACATCTCAGGCGGTCGATCCGAAAGATTTGATCCCGTCCAACGAACCGCCGATGAGGATTTACGTCACCGCGACCGGCGATTCAAAGCGGAGGGCCACGACAATCGACGATCCAGAATTGGCCGACGAACGGTGGGAGAAGTTCGAGTAATTTTTCAGGGTCAAGCGCCCGCCCGGTAAATGACAAAGGGGCGCAAGAATCTCGGGAGAACGCCGGGCCTGGCACCTTGAGAGCCAAAAACTAGGCGTGACAGTCGGAGAGACGACAATTTTTGCCCGTAGGTTCGTGTCCGCGAATCGAAAGGCCCGAAGGGTATATGAAACTCAAAAAGAAAAAGAAGAACATGCGAATCGCCTTCTGGCGAAAAGATAACCCCGTATACGTTCCGCCCGATAAGCCGGTCTCGCTGGCTGAACTTGTCGCCGCTGTCGAGGCTGTGAAGTGAAGGCAAATCCTCAAATGTTCGTGCATGTTTTCTCAGGCTATTGGAACGCCTACTACCGACCGAACAAAAGGGGATACACGGAGGACAGGGACAAGGCTGGGGTCTACCGATTTGAGGAGGTTTGCCATCTTCTCGGTGAAAGCTACAGCGACAAAAAGATCGAACTCGAACCTGCCGCACCGGAATACGAGATATGACAGCACTCGAAAGGAAAGCGATTAAGGCGGCGTGGCTTGGGGTTGTTGACGCCCAGGTTCTTCTCGGGAAGGAGAATCTCGACCTCGTAAAAATTGGAGGAACACTTAAAAGAAGCCCGCGCTTGGCTGGAAGTTTTCCTCTTCCTGTTTTCGCTGAGTGGCAGCGCCGATTGGACAAGGAGTTTAACAGGGCATGAATATGGAAAACGAACCCCAATTCACCAGAGGCCCGTGGGATGCAGCGACAAGGGATCACTACACTTGCGGCGGCGACATGGTGGAAATCGTTCTTCTGAACAGCCGAGGCTTTGTAGTAGATCAAATTGCCTCCGTGATGCTGGATACCGGCGACGATACCCTGAAAGATAGAAAGCGTTACAAAGAGCAGGAATCCAACGCTGTGCTCATTGCCGCCGCGCCGGACCTTTACGCGGCGTGTCTTGCCGCCAAGAAATATCTTGAACCTGATTTGGTAGAACCTGGCAGGACGGTTTTCTGGAATCTGGTGGAGGCAATCAAAAAGGCAGAAGGCAAATGACCCACACCGAAGCAGTCAATCTGGTCGGAGAAATCAAAGAGCGCCTCAGCCTGCTCAAAGACTACGTGGCGTGCAAAAACGAGTTCAATGAATTGATGGACAAGATTTTAATTGGAGACTATGCGGCAAATATGGAGACCGTGGCGCAGGCTGTAGCCGATGATTTCAACGTGTCAGTGAAGGCAATGCGCGGACCCGGAAGGCAGGAGGTAATCGTTGTCCCCAGGCAACTCGCGATGTTTTTGACCTACAAAATGTCGGTTCAGAAAATATCACTGCAATCCATAGGGAACTGGTACGGAGAGCGGGATCACGGGACCGTCATCCATGCGATTAAGGCGACGGAAAACAGACTGTGGGCTAACACGCGAAGAATCCGGGAGCGACTTGCTCGCATCGAAAAGAAATTGGAGGCGTTATGACAGAGACAGTCAACGGAAACACAATTCGAGCCGAGGAAATCAGTTACGATTTCAGCTTGAATCCCGACTCGTGGCGATTGCGGTCAGTTGGTTACACCCACATACCCGATACCACAACGAAAATGCTGTGCGATTGCGTGAGAAAGGCATTGGAAATATGAGCGACAAGCAACTAACCATCATCGAATCGTCTCCGGTGGCAGTAGAGCAGGCGGACGCGAAAAGCCATAGCCCGATGAATCTTCTAGCGATGGCGATTAAGGCCGGTGTTCCATTGGGCGAGCTTGTAGCCATGCAAGAGAAGTGGGAAGCGAAGCAGGCTAAAAAGGCTTACCATGAGGCAATGAAGGCGTTTCAGGCGGAATGCCCGATTCTCTACAAGACTAAGAGTTGCGGAATTGGACCGGCAAAATATTCACCATTCGAGGACATAATTGAGCAAACCAAGGAACTGCGTTCTAGGCACGGTTTCAGCCATCAAATAGACACCAAAAAGGCCAGTCAGGAAGGCTTCCTTGCCGTGGCCTGCGTGGTGACTCACGAGAAGGGGCATAGCGAGACCTCGGAACTGGAGTTTCCGATAGGAAAGGAAACCCGGTCGAAGGCAGGAGACGTGGTGATGGACGTAACCAAAGCTTACGCGAGTTCCCTCTCGTTCGCTTCACGCCGTGTCTTTCAAAATGCTTTTGGCTTGGTCACAGCAGGCGAGGATATGGACCTGCGATTGTTTGGGGAGAAGTCGCGTGTTCAAGGACCGTCCAAAATCGCGACTATAAACGATCTGCTCGCTGAGCTTTGGGGCGTGCTTGAACCTGTGCGCGGGGCGGGAACCGATTGGGCCGCGTCGAAACAGTGGCTTGCGAATACCGGGATAATTAAGCCGGACGAGATTCTAAAGAAACTTTCGCCTGATCGTTTAGCCGACATCATAGATAAGGCCAAAACCCAACTAGAAAAGGAATCGTGAGCTTTCAGAACGCAAAGATTATTTCCGTAGGAACCGACGACGGCGCCTACCATCTCAACAAGAAAGAATTCAAGCGGGGATCGCCCGAGTTTTTAGTTTCGCCTTCGATGCTGAAAGAGTTCGACAAGTGCGCTTCGCGCTGGCTTTCTGGCTACAATCCACCAGACAGCGACGCAAAGGATTATGGCTCTTTGTTCGATTGTTTAGTCCTGAATCAATCCGCTTTTTGGGACCGCTACATTCTTCGTCCCGAGACTTACACCAATGAGGACGGGGAGGAAAAGAAGTGGAACGGAAATGCGAAAGTGTGCCGCGAATGGATAGCCAGGGCCGGAACGAAAGAGATAATTTCGAATGATCAATGGGGTGAAGTTAAACGCGCCAAGGAAAGGTTCTTTCAGGATGAAACCATAAGCATGATGATCGGTTCAGGACCAAGCCAAGTGCTCGTCCGTGGCGAATGGAAGCACGAAGAAACCGGGTTAATTATTCCCGTCGAATGCCTGCTCGACAAGGTGCCGGAGAAGGACTCCGATTTCGCGAACTGTTTGCCAGATGTTAAGTCCTCCAGAAACGCTTCCTCTCATGCGTGGAATAGCTGGTGTTTTCAGGCTGCGTATCACGTCCAAGCAGCTTTCGACATTGACCTTTACAACACGGCGACCGGAGAGCAGCGAGATACGTGGCTGTTCCTTATTTCCGAGAACTACAGCCCGTTTGAACCATCCAAGAAAATCCTATCGCAAGAGTTTCTCGAAATCGGGCGCGGCGAAGTCCATCGGATTTTGTCCAACTACGCCGTATGCCTAAAAACTAATCATTGGCCGGGATACGATGAGGAACGCGATTCCAAAGGCCGCGTGCTGCGCCAGGGATGGGGAATTTGCGAGCCGCCGCCGTGGGCCAAGAATGCGGACGGGCAACGATTCACCTATGTCGAGGACGAAGAAGAGGCCGACGCCATGCCGGAAGAGTTTTCGCACCCAAACTGATTTTATGAACGTTGAACTATTGCGAAAAATCAAAGACAAGATTCTGGAACAGCCGGAAGGTTTCCAGATGGAGGGTTGGCATTGCGGAACCGCCCATTGTATTGCGGGATGGGCACAGATTTTGAGCGGATATAAAGAGAGCAGCTTCTTTTGCGAGTTTGACGCTACGGAGGCTTTGGGGCTTCCCCAGAGTGGCCCCCGACATGACATTATTCTTGCAAGAGATAGACTCTTTCATGATGTCCACTGGCCTGAACAATTCAAAGAGCCTTGCCTGACAGCAGGCCAATACGCCAAGCAAGCAGCGAAACGCATTGAATTTTTCATCCAAACCAACGGGACCGACCGCGAATAATTTCAGAAACAAAAAACAAAAGGAAACCGAAATGATTACGAAAGCGACGGGATACAGATTTGGAGAGCAATTTTTTGCCACGATTGAGGACGCGCAGAAGGCTGCATTGCTCTCAATATGGAACCCGGATACCGCAACCGATAAAGTGGAGGCAGACGGAGCAATCACATGGATGCTCGCCAACAAAGAGCAAATCATGGACATTCTCACGATGCGCCCCACAAGCAAGCCCGCCCTCCGCAAGATCAACGGCGCGAAACGGAAAGCGAGGGCGGCGGCAGCCAAACCTGAGCCTCATCCACTGGAGCTATCGAATATCGACCGATGACCGACGCCGAAACAACCGCCCGCCTGAAATTGGTAGTCTGGCTTCTGATTTCCGTCCTCCTGGTTTGCGGGGTGGGATTCGGTTGGATCGGTTACGAACTGCATTCGATGTTTGCGGAATGAGCAATGCCAAGTTGGACACCAGAAGATTTGAGAGCCTATGAGCTACGAAAAACTCAGCTTGCGAATAAACATCAAATTGCCAAGCCTGAATTACCTCTTCCAAGTGAGCCACTTCGAGCGCCACAAGATCAAGCACGAGACGCAGTTCGCTTTCTCGTGTGCATTGAGAGCCGTCGCCGAAAACTCCTCGACCCTGACAACCTTTGCGCGAAATATGTGCTGGACTGCTGCCGATACGCTGGACTTATACCGGATGACAGGCCACAAGACATCGAGTTCAAATGCTTCCAAACGCAAGTCGAAACCGAGGAGGAAGAATGCACAATCGTAACCATTGAACCGACATGATAAACGCCGAACAATACCTCGCCGAAATCGACGCTCGGGCGATGAAATATGCCGCTGAGTTTGACGAAGATGATGTTGCCCTGACCATCAAACGCGCCATGCTCGACGCCGCCTCGTTGGTCAACGACGCCTGGTTGCGCGAAATGGCACGGGTGATGGAGGAGTGCAAACCGAAATGAAAGTTTTAGTGGCATGTGAATTTAGTGGGATTGTTCGGGACGCCTTTACCGCTCTGGGGCATGATGCGTGGTCTTGTGATATTCTGCCCACCGAATCACCTGGTAACCATATTCAGGGAGATGTCCTGTCCGTGTTGAATAAGGGTTGGGATTTGATGATCGCCCATCCACCATGCACCTACCTGACAAATGCAGGTGTCGGACACCTGCACGAGCACGTTAAAAGCGTGAATGGAATCAGGGCGAAAATTCACGGAAAGGCTCGATGGGAAGAACTTTGCAAAGCGGCTGAATTCTTTAATGCGCTCAAGAATGCCCCCATTCCTAAAACAGCCATCGAGAATCCCATCCCGCACAAATATGCCCGAGAACTGATTGGTCGATACCAACAAAAGATTCAGCCTTATTATTTCGATCATGGAGAAACCAAGGCAACGTGCCTTTGGTTGAAAGGGCTTCCTCCGCTCATGGCCACGATTTTGCGCACAGAACGGCATCCCCGTTGCCATTTGGAACCTCCGGGCCCAGAGCGAGCTAAGAACAGGTCAAGGACTTATGCTGGTATCGCTAAAGCTATGGCAGAACAATGGGGGACTTTATGAAATTCAAAGTCTGCATCCAGCGTAACGCAATCCAGTATTTCACCGTTGAAGCCGACACCCGCGAACAGGCCCGCGAGATTGCGAGCGAGATTGCGCGGGATACCGTGATTCACCCGAACGAGTGCGACGATGAGATTTTGAAGGTGAAGGAAGTAAAGCAATGAAAAAACTCAAATCCATTTCCGAACATTTCAGGATTGGTTGGATTAGCGAAGATCCGAAGCAGCACGAGTTTTACAGAACGGTGCTTAACGATTTGGCTGAGGACATAGAAATACGCTCAAGGGTGACGCAGAGGAAACTGGCCGAAACGCTTGGTTATTTGCAGCAATGCGAGTCCAAAAGGATTCAAGAGAAAGAAGAACTCCGAATGGACATGCTTGGAGTGATAACCAAGGACATGGGTAAAACGTGCAAACTTTGGACCGAATGAAGCTTTTCGCATTCATCCTGTTTGGCCTTTGCCTTCGCGCCGCAGAGCTTCCGCCGAACCCGCCAGGATTCAACCTTCAGGCAATCTTCCAAACCAACGACGCACCCGTTCGCCGGTGGAACGGCGCGATGGTGGCTCCGCAACCCCAAACAGTGACGCTAACCGGAGGTTCCGTAACTTTCGTTACGCCTCGGCTAATCAGCGTTTCCGGCGTGGTGGACATCGAGGAACTCTTCCGAGCCGTTGTCTTCCGCCAATCCACTAAGTCGGCCTTGACGCCAGAAGAGGAGAAAAGATTCATGACGCCAATTTGGGATACCAACGGAAATCCTATAAACATCATTCCGCCGATGCCGCCAAGCACGAACACCAACGAGTCCGCAACGATGCGGGCGATGAACACGCTATACCGAGAGACTCCCGCGCAACGAGCACAACGGTTGTGGTTCGAACACGGGGGACAAAAAGGTCGCCCGACTCCGAACTCTATGTCACCAACGCCAAAGATCGAAAGGAGACAATGAAAGATGCAGTTCCAAAAGCGGTGAGAGAATTGGGAATAAAAATGGCAGGTTCCACTTTTATCTATTCAGACGCCGAAAAGATCATCGAACGCGCCTGCCTTGAGGCTCAGTTGGAAGTGATTCGAGAAATTCACAAGCGGAAAAACCTCAACCATTCCGCAGGCGATACGTTGGGCACGGCTTATTACAATTCCGTTTCCAGTATTGACGAAGAAATCGAAGCCAAACTAAAGGCCATGAAATGAGACCAGATCAAGAGGAATTTTTAAACAAACGCCATGCTCAACTTGCCGCGATGCAACGTGGAGATATTGATTTTTCTCTCTGCCCGAAGTGCGCCGAGAAGGATGCGGAAATAACAGACCTGCACAATTACGCGTACCGAGAAATCAATTCATTGAACGGTTGGTAAAACTGATGGCAAAGAAATGAACACAACATTTCAAATCGAGGAACGCTTTCGTGTTGAATGTGAACGTCACGAATACCACGCGCATTTCAGCATCTTCGATTCCACCGAAGATCACGAAGAAGATCGTGGGCTTATGGCCGAAGGGGACGTGAAATGGGATGGCTGCTCGAATTGGAAATTCAACACCGAGGAAGTGATGCTCCACGCTTGCAGCAAGGATGATTTGCTTCGCATCGGCAGGATACTCGCTGCCTGCCACGACAAGGCTAAAGAATTATTCGGCGCTGCATGGGCGGGTGACAAATGAGCTTCACCCAGGAACCACCCGCCGTAGAAGTCCTGTGCTACCAGTGCTCGGGACTCGGGAAGCTGCGCATAACATTTGGAGATCCTCCGCAATGGGCCAAGTGCCGGAAATGTTGCGGGACTGGAAAGCTACAGCGGTCGGGCGGCGTGTTCGTGGGAGTGCTGCCCGATTTATCGGAGGTCGTGCGCGAGGAGAAGGAGGCTTTTGGGAAGCGGAAATTTATGGATGGTGCTTCCGGTGCGGCGACCGGCGTCTTGAGCAGCAGTCCGGCCATAGACGAGCCTGTAGGACAAGGGCGGGAGATCGACACTCCCACCATCCGCTTTCCAGACATCCAATCCGCTCAACGCTGTAACCTGTGCGAACGAAAGGCGGATATGATCCATGAAGGGCTGAAATATTGCGCCGCGCATGGGATGGAGATGCTGAAGGCCCAACCGTGATTTAAAAAATACGTACAATATATGGTACGAATGCCGCCCAGAAACGGGCGGTTTTTGTTGTACTCGTTTACTTTATCGTTAAAGTTAACGTTAAAGTCCTCTTGACAGTTTTCGGCATCGGGAGTATTTGGGAACAAATCGGACGTGCGTAGCGAAGTCGCTACCGGCACGAAAGCCCACGAGAGGGGCGGCGTTTCGCCAGCGCCAAAGCTTCCGTTAGCCGGAAAAACTCTCAGCTTTGAGTCGCATCGGCCTTCTCAGAAATCGCAGATAAACAAACGATTTTTTGAGAAAGGATTTCAGATGCCATCAGTTCCAGGATTGGTGCCCGAACAACAGGCCCAACTATTTTTAACTCAACTTCCGGTCTACACGAACCAGATTCTCCGCGACATTCGGCCCACTGACGGTCTCATGGGCCATATTGCGGTTGGAACATGGGAACCGTTTTCAGGCGCTCAACATGTTCAGGATCGGTTCACGGTCGTAAAGGCCAATGTCTCCAAGAAATGGGAGACGGTCGGAGGTTGGTCGGAAACGTGCGAACAATTCGGCACGCCCCCTGCTGGCCAGGCTGTTCCAACCATTCCTCCAGGTTGCGAAGGTTCGCCCTGCGATCCCATCGAGAACGAAATCGCGTGGGGTTTCAAGCGGTCCACCTTCGGCCAGGAACGGCAGAGTTGGAAAAGCCCGTTCATTTGCTTTGATGAAACCGTCAAGGCTACCAAGGCGGTTGAGCATATCGAGCAGATCACGAGCGAAGTCCTTCGCCCCGCGACTTCCGACATCGGCAGTTTCTACGTTCGAAAACGCGCCCTGTCGCTGGCGGAAAACAAGCTTCTGGCGAACGCCACGATGTCAACCTTCGGGCTGACGTGGAGCACAACCGGTAATGAGGAAATCTTCGCCACGGTTAGCGGCGGTTTGCCAACCTCCAAGCTGACGCCGGAAATGATCCAGCGCCAGATCCCCAAGATGCGCGGCATGGGTTACTTCGGGAAATGGACCAACGATCCATTCTGGGGCGGATACGACAATTTCGCGGAACTCCTGACGGACGACGACACCTGTTGGGAACTGGACAAGATCGCAGCCAACTCGCGCATTGGAGACCTCTGGCGCTTCCAAATGTGGAGCGCGGCCCACGAGTATTACAAATACGGGATGGGCGGTCAGATCGGAAATTACATGACGCACGTTGACCCGTTCTGTTTGCGGTTCAACAAGCTCAATTCGACCACGCTCCAACTGGTTCTGCCTTACCGAAACGATGTCGTGACGGTGGGCAAGCAGGCGGTGGTCAACGACGATTACCTCAACGCGCAATATCAGGTGTCCTTCATCTGGCATCGGTTCGCCTGGAGGCTTGAAGTCGCCCAACTGGAGTCGATCAATCCGCAAATGCCGTTCATGGTGCGCGGACTCAACGGGCAATGGAGATTCGCCATCGACAACCTTGGGGCTGACGAGCGCGGAAACCCGATCTCCAACTATCGCCGCAACAAGGGATTCTTCTGGGCTGACTTCCAGTATGCCGCTCACCCCGAGCATACGGAATGGCTCACGGCCATCCTGCACTTGCGCGAACCCAAGGTTATCTATGTGGTTGCGCCTTGCGCAGCCGATCCTGGATACCCCGATCAGGATTACAGTTCGGCTATCGACGGATGCGAAACAACCTTCCGTTGGCTGGCCGATAAAGCACCGGCCCAAAGCTTTTCCGCTTCGACCACGAACGGGGATGCGACAGTCACGGTTGCTGACACGAGCACTCTGCGTCCGGGAATGAAAATCAGCGGGACTGGAATTCCGGGTGGGGCAACGATCCTCTCGATCACCAACGGAACCACGTTTGAACTTTCGGCCAATGCGACGGCAACCGGAACGCCGACACTTACGATTGCTTCGTCCTATCACTTGGATGCTAACAGCACGACTTGCAATGATGAGCCTCAGGACAACGGAGTCATCGACGCAACCACGCTGGCGCTGCTCGTGACCGCGCTCAATGCGGACCCGGCGCTCGGAGCTATCGGAACATGGAGGACAGACGGACAATATTTATTTATCGACGATTCAAGTTGCATGCCAATTCTACCTTGGCAGAACGTTTAAAGATGATTCCATGATCGGCGGAGGATTACGGCATTTATGCAAGCCCTTTTAACAGCGTATTCCTCCGCTAAACTCGTCATACTGATATGTCCAGAGGCGTAACGACTACGGATCTCCAAGACTTGCTTCTCGGTGAGTTTGGCATGAGGGAGTTGTTCGCCTTTCCTATGTCGGTTCTTTCGAACCATGTCCGCAGTATTCTCGGTGCGAGTTCCAAGGAAAAGGTGTTCTGGGTTAACACAAGGAGGATTATCGCATTTGTGGAGGACGCACATTCCTTCTGGAATATCGCCCCTGTAAAGAGTCCACGACAATCTGTGCACGAGGGGGGAAAGCCCTGCGCCGAGCGTAATCCTGCCGTAACCCCACTTATCTCTTCCTCCATTCCAAATCCAGCACGTCTCGGTCTTGGTAACTCGTCTGAGGAACCTTTCTTGAACGGGCGTCTTTGGGGATGGATCGTGAAAATGGCTTTGGCAAAAAAGAGAACAAAACTTCCAGTTCCTTTTGTGGTTGAAAACTTTGCCGCAACCCGCACACTGTTTTTGGATCATACGAAAATATTCCTTTCTATGGTTCGCGAGGGAACCTGTTTTACCACAGGTTCCCTCAACTGTTTCAAGGCTATCAAAATTGGTCTCTTTGAGAAAGGAGAAAGTTTTGGACAGATGCTTTCTTGATGCCCAAGCGGTTGCGTGTGCAAAAGCAAGAGGCTGGCCCGCAGCCCCGAGCATCACTAGCGGAACCGGAGACCCCGAAGGCAACGTCTTGGGGTTCTGGCCGGGAGACATCTTTGTCGATACCTCAACCGGCGAAGTATGGATTTTTCAGGGCGACCCAAATACGTCCACCGGATGGATTCAGATTGGAACTTTCGGAGTCAATTCAACCCTTCTGGCTTGGGTTGAAAGCGGAGCGTATCAGCCGACCCTAAACGTTTATGACGAGAACGGTATTTTGGTTTCCTCACAGGTTGTTTGGCCTGACGGCACACCCGGCGTCCTGACTGTTACTGACGTGAACACCGATTTCTTCAGCGTCGATGGCTACACGATGACATACAAAACAAAGACCATCACTCAGCCCTTGCTAACTCGCGATGAGAACGGGAATGCAACAATCGTTCCAGAACTGATTATCACCTAATGGATGTTTTAATCCCACCATTGCCGCCGCCCGTCAGGAAGATGTTCACTCCTGAAGGGACCGAAAGCTTTGTCAGCGAGACGCTGGGGGCAACCGCATGGGTCCGTAACTCTGGCGTCTTTTCTGGATTTGGCGTGCCCATTGGCATTCGTGGTCCGTTCAATCGAATCAAGTTTTACATTTTTCCATTCGATTCAGGATTGGTCCCGAGCACCGTTCGGGCACGTATTCGCGCCGTGGATTATCAGGGGGCCATTCTCGGGGACGCAACTGTTCCGGTTGGGCCTGTTTTCAATCAGGGATTTGAAGTTGTGGTGGACTTTGCTTCGACGATCAATTCTGCTGGCCAGCTTTGGTTTGAATTTTTCACTGATGGACGCACGGGTGATTTGCAGGTTGGCGCTCCTGATACTGATTACCCGCTCGCATCGTTTCCGCAGGCTCGTTACAGCACGGACGCCAACCCAAACAATCCCGCCGTAACCACTCAATTTACTCCGAGCTTCCCAACTGCTGGAGCACTTCAGGGAACTGAATACGTAGGGTTTTACCTTGTTGGTGAACCCAAGACTGTTGTTTTAAGTGAAGATTTCAACCGGCATTTAAATAATGAAACAGTTCTGGCTGATCTGTTCACTTTTGATTACGAGTTCTTAAACACGTCCACCTCTGGACCCCTTTCGGGAAGCGTATGGTCAAGTGAATCCTCCATTTTCAGCGGACACGCGAGCCTGGTCGGAGCGCAGCCCGCATTCCAATCCGTTCGTTTCATTATTCGGGCGTGGGATGCTTCGGCCCCAATAACAAAGGTCAGGTGCAGGATTAAACTCAACGATTCCAATGGGACTGTCGTTGGAGACAAAACTATTTCCATTACAACCCAGACGGGCGTTGCCACTCCTGTAACGTTTGACTTCGGATCAGAGATTAACCAAGGCTCGACTCCGCTTTGGCTCGAATACATGACGGACGGCCACACGGGATTGTTCGTAATTCAGCCCATCCTTTTTCCATCGGTTAATCGCCGGTATTGGATCAACGAGAACGTTGACACTCCTGGTCCATCCACCGAAATCAGCGGTGGGGCGCTGAATCAGAATATCTACGTCGCATTTGGAAGGGTAACGAGCAATGTCGTTGCGGTCACTCCAACCTCGATGCTGTCGAACGCCCTGAACATCACCGCCCCTTCAGGTGTGCCGACAGTTTCGATTGACATTCCTTCCATCCTCTACGCGGTCGAGGGAATAGAATTCAACGTTTACTGGCAGAACATCATTCGATCCACCATCGGAATTGACCAACTCCAAATTGACGTGACCTGCACGAAGGGAACGCAATGGGATCGCTTCTGGAGGATTACTCCTGTTCTGGCCGACGCTGGCAGCATCAGTTGGGTTCTGAGCATTTATTACGGTGGTCAACTCATCACCAGCAAAACCTGCACGCTCGTAATCAAAGCCAAGTCTGTCGGCGGCGGGGCAACGCGAAAGGTTTTGTTCATCGGCGACTCAACCACTATTGACGGTAGGCCAATCGCTGAAATGGCAAGGCTCGATGCGACGTTTGACACCAACCTGACGCTGAGTTTTCAGGGCAGCAAAACGATCTCCAACAAGGACGATTCAACTGGCGTGGATCGCGGAAGCTTAAAGTGCGAGGCGATCAGTGGATGGAGCATCAACCTGTTTTACACCGACCCGACAAGCCCGTTCATTTTCGCTGGTGTGTTCAACTTCGCCACATATCTGAGCACGAACAGCATTACGATGGCGTCTAACGATTGGGTTCTGATTCATCTCGGGATAAACGACATTTTCTCCTACACGGATGACATTAACCTGAACGTAAAAATCAATGAGATGACGACTCAGTTGGATGCTATAATTGCGCAGATTCAGGCGGCTATTTCGGGCGTCCGAATTGGGCTGCTCCTGACCATACCGGCAGGCGACCAGAACAGTTTTGGTCAGGCATATGGAAGCGGACAGACTTCATGGAGGTTCGACCGCAACCGTGCCATTTGGGTTGAGACGATGCTTCAGCATTACGATGGTCGCCAGGCATCCAAGATTTTCGTTTTCCCTTACAACTCGATTCTGGACGTGCCTTATAACTGCCAGGTTTTGAGCGGAGGGGCTGAGAATGGAGACCCGGTGGTTGTTTCTCAGAATGCGCTGCAACCGAGCCTGACATTCCAGGTTTCATTTAATGGGGTGCATCCAGCGAGCTTCGGTTACTGGCAAATGGGCCAGGCCGCATGGGCATTTTTGAAAGCACAGGAAAGCTGATATGGAACTCCCAAGCACAGTACATGGCAGAAACCTGTTGGCCTCCGACAGCTTCTTCGAGGACGAATTCCTTGGCGCTGCCACAGCCTCACTTGCCGGATGGCCTTGGGCGGTCGCGGTTAATAACGGCCAGATTGCGAACGTTGCGGGTGATGCTGGTCATCCCGGTCAGAAACAATTCTCGACCTTGGCCAGCAATGTCGCCGCTCCGATCATAAGCCTTTACACGTCAGGAATGGTTTTCGGCGGGGATGAATACGAATGCGGCTGGTTGATCCAATCACCTGCTTCGCTTTCCGATGGCACCGATACCTACACAATCTTTGCCGGGTTCGGAGATGCCAGCACGGGCACAATCGCGGCTGACGCTGCTTACATCACCTACACCCATTCCGTGAACTCAGGCCGATGGACGGGATTTACATCCAGCAATTCGGTTGTCACTCAAATGACACTCCTGAACGCATTTCCAGTGGTTGTTAACACATGGTATTTGCTTCAGGTTAAGGTGAACAAGCTGGCCAATCGCGTCGATTTCTTCGTCAACGGAACGTACATCGGATATTGCGCGGCAAACATTCCAATCGGGGTTGCCCGTGCGTTGACCACCATGCTTCAGATCGTCAAGAGTGGAGCGGGAGTTGCACCGAGAACCATGCAGGCGGATTACTATTATCACAAAATTGGATTCAAAACAGCCAGATATTGAGAAAGGAAAAGTATGAATAGATGTTTAACTGATGAGGAAGCGCAGGCGGCAATGTGCGCAAAACTAAACGGATGGCCGTCTGGTCCGTCCGATTATAACGGAATCGTTGCGCCTGAAAACAACGTGACAGGCTACTGGCCGGGGGACAGGTATTTGAACACCGAAACCAGCAAACTTTACGTGTTCAACGGAATTTCTGGCACGATGGTTGGATGGACGATCCTAAACTAAGGGAGGTTTTATGGCCTGCGATTACCAAGCGATTCTTGACGAGGCTTCCTGCTTCGCGGCGTTGCCGTCTCAAGTTCTGGACGTGATCCAGGCTCAGTTGCTCTGCCAGATAAGCGAAGCGAGCGGAGGGGGCGGTTCTCCTGACAGTCCAAACGCCACGGTAGCGGAGCCATTCGCCGCCGCCACAACCGTTGATGGGAACGGCAAAACCATTGCGGAAATACTGACGGGAAATGCCACGACGTATTTGATACGATACGCGCTCGTAACGGCAGATACCGCCAATGCTGTAGGCGATGATATTGCGTTAAGAAAAGGCTCCTTGGGGGTAATTTTCACTCCGCCAATCAGCGCAGGTGGAGTATGGAGGATTGACGCCCCGGACGGAACATTCTTTGACGCCAACCTGATTCGAGTGGTCGCCATCGCTCACACGCCACAGGTAATAGTGTTCGCAATGAGATAGTTTTTATGAGGTATTTTTTGATACTCTTGTTGGCCTGCGTGAGTGCGATTTCGCAGCCCGTCATCCAAACCACCACTTACACGCGTGATTTTTTGGTTTCCCCTAACGCGGCTACAGCCCGATCAAAGCTTGGTGTTGGACCGAGCACCAATGCCATTGAGCAACTCAACGGAAAAGGCACGAATACAACTTTGCGTGCGCTCACCGTTGTTGGATCGCTTACCAACTCTCAGGCTACGGCCAGCCGCGCCGCTCTGTTCAATTCTCGCCAGGAACTCACAAACAGCCCAAACGTTAGCGACGTAGAACTGGAATATCTGGACGGCGTGACCAGTGCGATTCAAACCCAGCTTAATTCCAAAGCCCCGTCAACCACGGGAACCTCTATTTTAAAAGGCGACGGGTCGGGTGGAACCACAGCCGCCATCATCGGAACGGATTTCAACAAGACTCCAAATCCAAACGCCAGTATGTGGGAGGATGAATTTCTGGATGCGGGGGCGACATCGTTGAGCGGAAGCAAGTGGACGGTGACAGTTAACAGCGGCCAATGGGCCAATCTTGCGTTAGCCGGACATTACGGCATAAAACAGTTTTCAACCCTGGCATCCTCTACGGCTGCGCCTCTCATTGCTCTTTACGCTTCAGGAATGCACTTTGGAACAGATGCCATCGAAAATGGATTTTACATCCACACTCCCGCAGCACTGAGCGACGGCACGGATACCTATATGATCTTCGTTGGTTTTGGTGATGCCACCACTTCCGCGCTCAGTGTGGATGGAGCTTACATTATCTATCGCAACGACATTAATTCTGGAAAGTGGACAGGCGTTACTTCCAATAATTCAGTCAC
>Ga0207710_10000195_pt1 | contig 57216 bp, 56 predicted proteins | sample KBSS24metaG_FD_184400 | JGI IMG/M metagenome (GOLD analysis project Ga0207710, IMG submission 184400) | Switchgrass rhizosphere microbial communities from Kellogg Biological Station, Michigan, USA - KBS S2-4 metaG (SPAdes) (version 2) | ecosystem: Host-associated > Plants > Roots > Rhizosphere...
ACGTTCCCTGCCTTCGCCGTCACCGTCTTCTGAGTGAAGGCAGGTGCGCCCCCTGGATCCGCTTCTATAGGGAGTGGCGGGCTGCCGTACTGAGCGGTCCCGGGATGTTCTTCGTCGTAGCTGCCCCCTTTCACGGGCAGTGGGAGTTGACCGTGGTTGACGTCTTCCTTCCCGTTCGATCCAGCGCTTGAGGTTTCCGACGCGGTCGATTCAGCGGTTGAGGTGCCCGCAGTCGACGTCTTGTCTCCGCTGCTACCGCAGGCGAAGAGCCCCAGGGATGCGGCGCCAATCAGGAGCAGTATCAGCAGCTGCTTGGGCAGACGAAAATTCATGCGGGCAGCATAAATGCATTTCTTAAAAAGTCCAGAGTATTTAGATAAGAAAAGGGCGGCGAGCTTTCTCGCCGCCCTTCGAGGACTGGTCTCGGCCGTGTGCCCTTACTTGACGGTGAGGGTGCCTTCCATGCCGGCTTCGCGGTGGCCCGGCACGGTGCAGAAGAAGGTGTAGGTGCCCGGCTTCAGGTCGGCCGTGGTCGAGTCGGAGCCTTCGGCGACGGTGTCGGTCTGGGCGATCGTCTTGCCGCTCGAGTCTTCGATCGCGACATCGTGCATCAGCGGCTGCGGGTTGGTGAAGTCGACCGTGACCTTGCCGGCCTTGGCGGTCGCTTTGTCGGAGGTGTAGGCGAGGCCGCCGCTGGGATCGGCTTCGAAGGACACCGCGCTGGCGCTGCCGGCCGACTTGCCTTCGGCTTCGCCGCCCGAGGCGCCGCTGCTTTCGGTCTGTTCGGTGGCGGTCGATTCGGAGCTGTCGGAGGAGCTGCTGCTACCGCAGGCTGCGAGCCCGACCGCGGCGAGGACTAGGACGAGCGCGATGGCGGCTTTCTTCATGGTGCTCCCTTTCGTGCGATGACTGGTCAGCGCTGACTGTACCCCGGATACGGGCGGCGATCGAAAGCGGTTCAGCGTCCCTCGAAGACCGGGGTGCCGCCGCCGAAGAAGGCCTCGACGCCGTTCTTGAGGTCCTCGGTCGCCATGCTGTCGGCGATTCCGTGGCGCTCCAGCTGCAGGTGCTCGGTGAGGCTGTTCTCGATGCTGACCCCGCAGAGCTGCTTGGCCATGCGCACGTAGTGCGGGGCCTTGGCCGCGAGCTCGTCGGCCTTGGCGCGGGCGGCGCCGAGCAGCTCGTCAGGTGCTACCACGGCGGAGACGAGGCCCTCCTCGAGGGCCGCGGCGGCGGTGAGGTTGGGGTCTTCGAGCAGCAGTTCGAGGGCGCGGCTGGGCCCGACGACGCGTGGCAGGAAGTAGGTCATGCCGCCGTCGGGGGAGGCGCCGATGCGGCCGTAGGCGCAAGCCAGGAAGGCCGACTCCGAGGCGATCCGGAAGTCGCAGGCGAGGGCCAGCGAGAAGCCGGCGCCGGCAGCGGGGCCGTTGAGGGCGGCAACCACCGGGTAGGGGATCCGCCGCAGGTCGACGATCGCCACGTGCAGTGCCTCGGCGCCGCGCCGCACTTCGGAGGGCAGGTCGATCTCGTCGGACTCGACCCCTTTGCGGAACCAGGTGACGTCGCCGCCGGCGCAGAACGCCTTGCCGGCCCCGGTGATGATCAGCGCCCGCAGCGGCGCCCGGTCGGCCAGCCAGGAGAAGGCGATCGGCAGCTCCCCGATCATCTCCGGGCTCATCGCGTTGAAGGCCTCGGGCCGGTTCAGGGTGAGGGTGCCGACGTCGCCGTCGATCTCGATCTGCAGGGTCTTCAGCTCCGGCGGGCTCAGGGTCTGGCTGGTCATCTCGCTCTCCGTATTGGCGTCCGTTTGGCCGAGTGGCCAGCAGCCTACCCTTTGACCCGTGGCCGACAGGAATGGAAACGGCAGCCTCTCGCGGGCGGAGCGGATCGCGCAGCAGCGCCGCGCCCTGCCCGATTCGCCGGGCGTCTACCTCTTCTACGACAAGGACGAGGAGCTGCTTTACGTCGGCAAGGCGCGCTCGATCCGCAAACGGGTCGCCTCCCATTTCTCCGGCGGCGAGACTCGGCTCACCTCGCGGGTGGACCGGATCGAGACCCTCGTCACCGCCACCGAGGCCGAGGCGCTGCTGGCCGAGCAGAGCTTCATCAAGCGCCACCGGCCGCGCTTCAACATCCGCCTGCGGGACGACAAGTCCTACCCCTACGTCGCGGTCAGCCTCGACGAGGACTACCCGCGCGTCTACTTCACCCGCGAGAAGCATCGGCCGCACCGCGCCTACTTCGGCCCCTTCTCCAGCGCCAAGCGGGTCCGCGAGACGCTCGACCTGCTCGGCAAGCTCTTCCAGTTCCGCACCTGCGAGGGGGTGGAGCCGGGGCGCCGCTCCGGCAGCCCCTGCCTCGACTACTACATCAAGCGCTGCGGGGCGCCCTGCGTCGGCCACGTCAGTCGAGACGAGTACCGCCGCAACGTCGACGCGATCGTCGACTTCCTCTCCGGCCGCTACCGCCAGGTCGAGGCCGAGGAGGAGGCGAAAATGGACTCGGCGGCGACGGCGCAGGAATTCGAGCGCGCCGCCCTGCACCGCGACCGCCTGAAAGCGATCCGCTCGCTGTTCGAGCGCCAGCGCGTCGCCGGTGGCTCGGTTGGCACCGCCGACCTGATCGGGGTCGCGGTCGAGGGCGAAGACGCCAACGCCCAGGTCTTCCAGGTCCGCGACGGGATCCTCGCCGAGCGCCAGAGCTTCTACCTCGAAAACCAGGGCGAGCGGGAGCCGGCCGAGGTCGCCGAGGAGTTCATCGCCCAGTACTACTCGGCCTCGCCGGCGCTGCCGCCGATGGTCGTCGTCGGCCCCGACCTGCGCGATCGCACCGAGGTGATCGCCGAGGCGCTCAGCGAGCGCCGCGGCTCACCGGTCGAGGTGCGGGCGGCCGAGCGCGGCGACAAACGGCGCCTGCGCGAGCTGGCCGAGCGCAACGCCCGCCTCGCCCTCGATCAGGACCGGCTGCGCCGCGAGCACCGCCGCGCCCGCCGAGTCGAGTCGCTGGCCTCGCTGGCGGAGGCGCTGGGCATGGAAGAGCTGCCGGTGCGGATCGAGGGCTTCGACATCTCCACGATCGGCGGCGAGCACACGGTCGCCTCGATGGTCGTCTTCGAGGGCGGGGCGACCAAGAAGTCCGACTACCGACGCTTCAAAGTGCGTGGCGAGATGCGCGCTGACGACAACGCCGGTCCCGACGACTTCGCCTCGATGGAGGAGGTGCTGCGGCGCCGGATCGCCCGCTACCTCGAGCAGGCCGACCTCTCCCCGCACGACGGCAAGCGCGACGCCAGCTTCGCGGCGCTGCCAGCGCTGGTGATGATCGACGGCGGCAAGGGACAGCTGACCGCCGGGCTGAAGGCGCTGCAGCCGTTCGTCGAGCGCGGCGTCACCGTGATCAGCCTCGCCAAGCGCGAGGAGGAGGTCTACGTACCCGGCCGCTCCGAGCCGCTCGACCTGCCGCGCGACTCCGAGGGCAACAAGCTCCTGCAGCGAGTCCGCGACGAGGCGCACCGGTTCGCGATCGAACACCATCGCGGCCGCCGCGACCGGGCGATGACGGTCTCGGTGCTCGACGAGCTGAAGGGAATCGGGCCGGCGCGCAAGCGGGCGCTGCTGCGCCACTTCGGCTCGCCGGAGCGCTTTCTCGCCGCCAGTCGCGAGGAACTCGAGTCGGTGCCCGGCCTGCCTGGCAAAGTAGGCCGCGAGATCCACGAGCAGCTGAACAGGATCGGCTAGGCAAATGGCGGAAAACAACGTGATGCTGGTGGTGATCACCGGCCATTCGGGGGCAGGCAAGTCGGAAGCGATCGCCGCTTTCGAGGACGGCGGCTACTTCTGCGTCGACAACCTGCCGCCGCGGATGATCGAGAGCCTCGGCGAGCTCTTCCGCCACGAGGGCAGCGGCGTCGAGCGGGCCGCCGTCGTCTGCGACGTGCGCGGCGGCGAGTACTTCGAGGACTTCGTGCAGGTCCTGGACGACCTGCAGTCGGTCGGGATGAAGCCGCAGCTGCTCTTCCTCGAGGCCGACGAGGAGACCCTGCTCGATCGCTACAAGGAGACCCGCCGCCGCCACCCGCTGGCGCCGGAAGGGCGGATCGTCGACGGGATCCGCGCCGAGCGCGAGCTGTTGGCGCCGCTGCGCGAGCGCGCCGACGTGGTCATGAACACCAGCGACCTGACCGGGGCGGAGCTGCGGCGGCGGATCGCCGAGGAGATGCTGGGCGAGGAGGACGGCGGCGAGCTGGCCCTGACCCTGCTCACCTTCGGCTTCAAGAACGGCCCGCCGCGCGACGCCGACCTCACCCTCGACGTCCGCTTCCTGCCCAATCCCCACTACGTGGACGAGCTGCGGCCGCTGACCGGGCTCGACGAGCCGGTCCGCGCCTACGTCGAGTCGGGGACCCAGGCGGGCGAGTTCTACGGGCGTCTGCTGCCGCTGCTGGAGTTCCTGATTCCCGCCTACGTGGCCGAGGGCAAGAGCCACCTGACGATCGCGGTCGGCTGCACCGGCGGTCGCCACCGCTCGGTCGCGGTGGCCGACCGGATCCGCCGCGCCCTCGCCAACCGCGACGACGTAATCGTGAGGATGAAGCACAGGGACGTCGAGCTGGACGGCAAGCGTCCATAGAATCGCCGGGCTTTGCCCACCCCTCCGGCACCCGTCATCTCGATTCGCGGCTTGCGCAAGAGCTATGGCGATGCCGAGGCCGTGCGCGGGATCGACCTCGAGGTGATGCCGGGCGAGGTGTTCGCGTTCCTGGGGCCGAACGGCGCCGGCAAGACCACCACGGTCGAGATCCTCGAGGGCTACCGCAAGCGCAGCGGCGGCGAGGTCTCGGTGCTTGGCGAGGACCCGGAGCGGGCCGGGCGCGAGTGGCGTGAGCGGATCGGGATCGTCCTGCAGAGCGGTCGCCTCGACCCCTACCTGACCGTTCGTGAGTCGCTCGACCTCTACGCGGGCTACTTCCGCTCGCCGCGGCCGACCGACGAGGTGATCGCCCTGGTCGGGCTGGAGGCGGAGGCCGAGCAGCGGGCGCGGCGCCTCTCCGGCGGCCAGCAGCGGCGGCTCGACGTCGGCATGGCGCTGGTCGGCGACCCGGAGCTGCTCTTCCTCGACGAGCCGACCACCGGCTTCGACCCCTCGGCGCGGCGCCAGGCCTGGGACGTGATCGCCGGGCTTCGCGATCTCGGCAAGACGGTCTTCCTCACCACCCATTACATGGACGAGGCGCAGCGGCTCGCCGACCGGGTGACGATCATCGCCGCCGGGGAGATCGTCGCCCGCGGCACGCCCGAGGATCTCGGCGACCGTGAGAGCCAGGCGACGACGATCCGCTACCGCTCGGAGGGTCGCGAGGTCGAGCTGGAGACGCGGACGCCGGTCGAGACCCTGCACGAGCTGACCGGGGCGGCGCTGGCGAAGGGCGAGGAGATCGAGGCGCTGGAAGTGACGCGGCCCTCGCTCGAGGACGTCTACTTGCAGCTGACCGCCTCGAGCGACGCCGAGGCGGCGGAGGTCGCCGAGTGAGCGCGCTGGCCCTCGTCGCCCACCAGTTCCGCTACGACCAGAAGGCCTTCTGGCGCAACCCGGCCGCCGTCTTCTTCACGGTGATGTTCCCGGTCGTCGTCTTCCTGATCCTTGCCGTCGTCTTCGACGGCTCGACGGTGAAGGTGGACGGCGGCGTCGAGGCGACCACTTACTACGTGCCGGCGATCATGTCGCTGGCGATCATCTCGGCGACGATGCAGACCCTGGCGATGACGCTGGTGATCACCCGCGAAGATGGGCGGTTGAAGCGGGGGAGGGGCACGCCGATGCCGGCCTGGGTCTTCATCGCCGGCCGGATCGGCAACTCGATCGTCGTCGCCCTGCTGATGATGGCCCTGCTGGGCCTGATCGGCGGCGTTCTCTATTCGGTCTCGTTCCCCTGGGGCCAGCTGCCGGAGCTGCTGCTGACGCTGGCGATCGGCGCGGCCGCCTTCAGCTGCCTCGGCATCGCCCTCACCGCGGCGATCCCCTCGCAGGACGCCGCCGCGGCGATCGTCAACGCGCTGCTGCTGCCGCTCTACTTCCTCTCCGGGATCTTCATCCCCGAGGACGAGCTGCCAGGTGGCGTCATCGACTTTGCCAACCACTTCCCGGTCCGCCCCTTCTTCGAGGCCTTCTTCGCCGTCTACGTGCCCGGGGCCGGCAACGGCATCGCCTGGCACGAGCTCGGCATCGTCGCGATCTGGGGCATCGCCGGCCTGCTGCTGGCGATCCGCTTCTTCCGCTGGGCCCCGCGCGAGGGCTGACGAAGCGGTATTCCACGGGGAGGCTCCTATAGCCTCCCCGGCCGCATGCTGCACCACGTCCTCCTCGAGGTGTCTGACTTGGAGCGAAGCGGCGCGTTCTACGACGCGCTGCTCGCGCCCCTCGGTTGGCGCCGTCATTTCGACGAGGACCGGACGGTCGGGTGGGGCATCGCCAAACCGGTCTTCTTCATCTCCTCGCACCACGAGCCCGGCCCGAGCTTCGGGCTGCTCAGCTTCTCCGGCCTCGGCATCGTCGCCGTCAAGGCGGCTTGGGAAGCCGGCGTAAGGGGCGGCGGCGTCAGCCTCGGCGACCCCGGCGAGCGTCGCTCCTATGGGTCCGGCACCTACTCGGCTTTTCTCAAGGATCCGGACGGGTACGAGATCGAGATCACGATCGGCTCGGATTAGCCCAGTCCATAAGATCGGCTTTACCCCAAACGAACCAGGAGGTAGTTCCCCCATGGCTGTGAAGGTCGGCATCAACGGTTTCGGACGCATCGGCCGCAACGTCTTCCGCGCCGCTCACGCAGCAGGCGCCGACCTCGAGTTCGTCGCCGTCAACGACCTCGTCGACACCGCGACGATGGCCAACCTCCTCAAGTACGACTCGATCCTGGGGCGCTTCCCGGGCGAGGTCGAGGTGAGCGAGGGCGGCCTGGCGATCGACGGCACGGAGCTCAAGGTCCTCTCCGAGCGCGACCCCGCCGATCTGCCCTGGAGCGACCTCGGCGTCGACGTCGTGATCGAGTCGACCGGCTTCTTCACCAAGCGCGACGACGCCGCCAAGCACCTTGCCGCCGGCGCCAAGAAGGTGATCATCTCCGCCCCGGCGACCGAACCCGACGTGACCGTTGCCCTCGGCGTCAACTTCGACAGCGCCTATGACCCGGGCGCGCACGACATCATCTCCAACGCGTCCTGCACGACCAACTGCCTGGCGCCGCTGGCGAAGGTGCTGCACGAGGCCTTTGGGATCGAGCAGGGGCTGATGACCACGATCCACGCCTACACCGCCGACCAGCGCCTGCAGGACATGCCGCACAAGGACCCGCGGCGCTCGCGCGCGGCGGCGCTCAACCTGATCCCGACCACGACCGGCGCCGCCAAGGCCGTCGGCCTGGTCCTGCCGGAGCTGAACGGGAAGCTCAACGGCTTCTCGATGCGGGCCCCGGTGCCGACCGGCTCGGCGGTCGACCTCGTCTTCACGACGCCGAACCCGCTGGAGCCGGACCAGATCAACGCCGCGCTGAAGGCGGCCGCGGATGGTCCCCTGAAGGGCATCCTCGCCTACACCGAGGACCCGATCGTCTCCACCGACATCGTCGGCGACCCGCACTCCTCGATCGTCGACGCGCAGTCGACGATGGTGATCGGCGATGGTCGCATGGTCAAGGTGATCGCCTGGTACGACAACGAGTGGGGCTACTCCAACCGCTGCGTCGAGCTGGCCGGCAAGGTCCTCGCCTAGCGGCGGGGACGCCGATCCCGTGAGCTTCGCGAAGGCAAGCGTCCGCGACGCCGAGGTCGCGGGCCGGCGGGTGCTGGTCCGCGCCGACTTCAACGTCCCGCTCGACGGCGGCAAGGTCACTGACGACACCCGGATTCGGGCGGCGCTGCCGACCCTGGAACTGCTGCGCGAGCGCGGCGCGGCGCTGATCCTCTGCTCGCACCTGGGGCGGCCGAAGGGCAAGGCCGTGCCGGAGCTCTCGCTGCGGCCTGTGGCCGAGCGGCTCTCGGGGCTGCTCGGGACCGAGGTGCGGCTGGCGCCGAGCGTGATCGGCGGCGACGTCGAGCTGCTGGCGCGGGCTCTGGGGCCCGGCGAAGTGCTGCTGCTCGAGAACACCCGCTTCGAGGCGGGGGAGACCGAGAACGACCCGAAGCTTGCGGAGGCGCTGGCCGAGCTGGCCGACCTCTACGTCAACGACGCCTTCGGCGCCGCCCACCGGGCTCACGCCAGTACGGAGGGGGTGGCCCACCACCTGCAGGGTTACGCGGGCCTGCTCCTGGAGCGGGAGCTGAGCGAGCTGGGCCAGGTCGTCAATTCCCCCAAGCGGCCGCTCGTCGTCGTCCTCGGCGGCGCCAAGGTCTCCGACAAGATCGGCGTCATCGACCGCTTTCTCGAAATCGCCGACCAGATCCTGATCGGCGGCGCGATGTGCTTCAGCTTCTTCCGCGCCCAGGGGATCGCCACCGGCAACTCGCTGGTCGAGGAGGAGGGGATCAAGCTCGCCGAGGAGGCTCTGAAGCGGGCCGAGGAGAGCCACTGCGAGCTGCGGCTGCCGGTCGACCTGACGCTTGGCCGCGAGTTCGCCGCCGACACCGAGCGCCAGGAGAGCGACGGTGTCGAGGTACCCGACGGCTGGATGGGCCTCGACGTCGGCCCGCGCACCGCCGAGTCCTACGCCGAGGCGATCGCCGCCGCCGGCACGGTGCTCTGGAACGGGCCGATGGGAGCCTTCGAGCTGGCACCGTTCGCCGCCGGCACCCGCCGGGTCGCCGAGGCCGTTGCCGCGGCGCCGGGCACGACCGTGATCGGCGGCGGCGACTCGGTCGCGGCGCTGGTCCAGTTCGGCCTCGGCGACCAGGTCGACTGGCTCTCGACCGGCGGCGGCGCTTCGCTGGAGCTGCTGGAGGGAAAGAAGCTGCCCGGAGTCGAGGCGCTGCTCGACAAAGACGCTGTCGACAAGGAGGCCAGCCATGGCTGATCGCACCCCGTACATCGCCGCCAACTGGAAGATGCACAAGACCGTCGCCGAGGCGGCCGAGTTCGTCGACACGCTGCTGCCGCGGATCGCCGCGACCCAGAACGACGTCGTCCTCTGCGCGCCCTTCACGGCCCTGACCGCGGTGGTCGAGCGGCGCTACGGGACCGCCGTCAAGGTCGCTGCCCAGAACATGCACGAGGAGGACTCGGGCGCCTTCACCGGCGAGGTCTCGGCGCCGATGCTGGTCGAGCTCGACGTCGAAGCGGTGGTGCTCGGCCACTCCGAGCGCCGCCAGTACTTCGGCGAGACTGACGAGGCGCTGGCCCGCAAGGTGCCGGCGGCTGTGGCGGCCGGCCTGGAGCCGATCCTCTGCGTCGGCGAGAGCGAGCAGGCGCGCGACGCCGAAGAGACGGAGGCGGTCCTGGAGCGGCAGCTGCAGGCTGATCTGGCGAACCTCGAGTCGAAGCAGATCGACGGCGTCGTGATCGCCTACGAGCCGATCTGGGCGATCGGCACCGGCCGCACCGCGACGCCCGAGCAGGCCCAGGAGGCCTGCGCCTTCATCCGCGACGTGCTGCGGATGCGCGGCGCCGACGACGCCGCGGTGCGGATCCTCTACGGCGGCTCGGTCAAGCCCGCCAACGCCGCCGAGCTGCTCGGCCTGCCCGACGTCGACGGGGCGCTGGTCGGCGGGGCCAGTCTCGATCCGGAGGACTTCGCGGCGATCGTGGAAGCGGCGGGATGACGGTGCCGCCAGCTCCCTCGCTGGCGCTGGTCATCCTCGACGGCTGGGGACTGGCCCCGCCCGGCCCCGGCAACGCGATCTCCCTGGCCAAGACGCCGGTCTTCGACGACCTCTGGGCGCGCTACCCGCACACCCAGCTCTCCGCCCAGGGACCCGACGTCGGCCTTCCCGAGGGGCAGATGGGCAACTCCGAGGTCGGCCACCTCAACCTCGGCGCCGGCGCGATCGTCAAGCAGGACCTGGCCCGGATCGACGACGCGGTCGCCGACGGCAGCTTCTTCGAGAACGAGGCGCTGCTGTCCGCCTGCGAGCGCGCCCGCAACAGCCCCCGCGGGCGCCTGCACCTGCTCGGGCTCGTCTCCGACGGCGGCGTCCACTCGGGCTGGGAGCACCTCGAGGCCTGCATCGAGCTGGCCGCCCAGGAGGGAGTCCCGGACCTCGTCTTCCACGCCTTCACCGACGGGCGCGACACGCTGCCGACCGGCGGCCGCGGCTACCTCGCCGAGCTGGAGCGCTGGCTGCGCTCGGCCGGGCGGGTCGCCACCGTCAGCGGCCGCTACTACGCGATGGACCGCGACACCCGCTGGGAGCGGATCAAGCTCGCCTACGACGCGATCGTCCACGCCGAGGGGCTGCGGGCGGCCAGCGCCGGCGAGGCGATCGAGGCCGCCTACGAGCGCGGCGAGACCGACGAGTTCGTCAAGCCGACCGTGATCGGCGACTACGACGGTGCTGCCGCCGGCGACGTCGCCGTCTTCGTCAACTTCCGCCCCGATCGCGCCCGCGAGCTGACCCGCGCCCTCGCGGAGCCCGGCTTCGAGGAGTTCTCGCGTGCCGGCGGGCCGGAGCTCGAGCTGACCACGATGACCTCCTACCGCAAGGGCTGGCCCTACCCGGTCGCCTTCCCCGAGCAGCGGCCGGAGACGACCCTGGCGGAGACGATCGCCGCCTCCGGCGGCCGTCAGCTGCACGTCGCCGAGACCGAGAAGTACGCCCACGTCACCTACTTCTTCAACGGCGGCCGCGAGCAGGAGCTGGGCGGCGAAGAGCACGTCCTGGTCGAATCCCCGCGCGACGTGCCGACCTACGACCACAAGCCGGAGATGAGCGCCCGCGCCGCCGCCGACGCCTTCGTCTCGCACTGGCGCGAGGGCGGCGACTACCGCTTCGGGATCATCAACTTCGCCAACCCCGACATGGTCGGCCACACCGGCGTGATCCCCGCCGCGGTGCAGGCCCTCGAAGCCGTCGATGCCTGCCTGGCAGACGTCGTCGCCGCGGTCACCGAGAGCGGCGGCACCTGCCTGATCACCGCCGACCACGGCAACTGCGACCACATGCTCGAGCCCGACGGCTCGCCGAACACGGCGCACTCGCTGAACCCGGTCCCGTTCGTCGTCACCAGCGAGGGCATCTCCCTTCGCGACGGCGGCATCCTCGCCGACGTCGCCCCGACCGCGCTCGACCTCCTCGGCATCCCCCAGCCGGCGCCGATGACGGGCCGCAGCCTGGTCGTCGAGTGATGAGTTGAGGGTGCTATAGCCCCCCTAACTCACCAATCGATCTCGATATGAGGACTGATGCCGACAGGCTCCGCTTCGAGATCGGCGCTCGCGACGGCGCCGCCCGCACCGGCACGATCCACACCGCCCACGGGCCGATCCAAACGCCGGCCTTCATCCCGCTGGCGACCAAGGGGACGGTGCGGAGCCTGGAGTCCAGCGAGGTCGCCGAGCTCGGCTACGAGCTGATCCTCGGCAACACCTACCACCTGTTCGTCTCGCCGGGGCCGGAGCGGATCGCCGCCGCCGGCGGGCTGCACGGGTTCATGAACTGGGAGCGGGCGCTGATCACCGACTCCGGCGGCTTCCAGGTCTTCTCGCTCGCCCACGGCGGCGTCGCCAACGAGGTCAAGGGCAGCGGCCGCTCCGGCGGCGAGCACGGCTCCAAGGTCGAGATCAGCGAGGAGGGCGCTCGCTTCCGCTCCTACCGCGACGGCTCCGAGCTGTTCATCTCCCCCGAGGTCTCGATGCAGGTTCAGGCGGCGCTCGGCTCCGACATCGCCCTTGTCTTCGACGAGTGCACTCCCTTTCACGCCGACCGCGAGTACACGGCGCGATCGACCGAGCGCACCCACCGCTGGCTCGACCGCTGCCTGCGCTGGCACGAGCAGGAGGGACCGGAGCGGCAGGCCGTCTTCGGGATAGTCCAGGGTGGCGTCCACGAGGATCTGCGGCAAGAATCGGCGGAGGCGATCTCCGCTGCCGGCGTGGATGGGATCGCGATCGGCGGCACCCTCGGCCGCGACAAGGAGGAGATGGCCGCCGTGCTCGCGTTCACCGCGCCGCTGCTGCCCGAGGAGGCGCCGAAGCACCTGCTCGGGATCGGCGAGGTCGACGATCTGCTCGGCGGCATCGCCCTCGGCCTCGACGTCTTCGACTGCGCGGTGCCGACCCGGCTCTCCCGCCACGGCGTCGCCCTGGCGCCGAGCCCGGAGACCCGCTGGCGGCTCGACCTCCGCAAGAGCCGCTGGGCGGGCAACCGCGAACCGCTCGTCGAGGGCTGCCCCTGCCCGGCCTGCCAGCGCCATGATCGCGACTACGTCAGCTACCTCTCGCGTGCCGAAGAGCTGACCGCTGTGCGGCTGATCTGCCTCCACAACCTCACCTACATGCGCGAGCTGACCGAGCACGCGCGGACCGCGATCGAGCGGGGCGAGTTCGCGGCGTACCGGCAGGCGGTGCTCGGCGGCGCCGCCCCCTGGGACGCTATTCGGTGTTCTTCTTGACCAGTTCCTTGACTTCTTCGACGACCTTGTCGACGGTGTCGCCGGCGACCTTGCTGACCTTGACGCCGGCGGCCTTGTCGGTGAGGGCGATCACCCCGCCGGCGACGGCGGCGGCGACCAGCACCAGCGCCACCAGGGCCAGCACGAAGCGGACGAAGCGCGAGAAGGCGCCGCGGCGGCGCGGTTCGGCGGCGCGCGGCTGGACCGGCGGGGGCGGGAGCGGTGCCGCGCGCGGTTCCGGGCGCCGGCTCGGCGATGGAGCGGGGCGGTACTCGGTCTGGGCGGTGCGGTCGAGGTGGCGGGTGGCGGCGGTCTCCTCGCCGAGCATCCGCGTCGCCGCGGTGCCGTCCTCGGGCAGGGTCACGTCCTCGCCTTCCAGCCCCAGCCGCAGCCCGGTCGCCAGCTCGTGGGCGCTGGCGTAGCGCCGGTTGGTGTCGCCCTCCAGCGCCCGCAGCACCGCGGCGCTGAGCGTCTCCGGCACTTCGTCGTTGTAGGTGGTGGGGGAGAGCGGCTTCTCGTTCTGCTGGCGGACCGCCAGCTCGGCCAGCGAGGAGCCCTCGTAGGGCAGGCGGCCGGTGAGGAACTGGTAGAGGACGACGCCGAGCGCGTAGACGTCGGTGGCCGGGGTCGCCTCCTCGCCGCGCACCTGCTCGGGCGAGAGGTAGGCGGCGGTGCCGACCACCGAGCCGACCTGGGTGATCCGGGTCTGCTCGATCGCCCGGGCGATCCCGAAGTCGGTCAGCTTCACGGTCATCTCGCCGCCGCCGACCGGGCCGCCGGTGACCATCAGGTTGCCGGGCTTGACGTCGCGGTGGATGATCCCGCGCCGGTGCGCGTAGTCGAGGCCGGCGCAGGCCTGGATGCCGATCTCCGCCGCCGTGGTTGGGTCGACGGGACCGTGGCGCTGCAGGATCTGGGCGCCGGAGCGCCCGGAGACGTACTCCATGACGATGTAGTGGCGGCCGTCGTCGACGCCGGTGTCGTAGACCTGGACGATGTTGGGGTGGATCAGCTTCGCCACCGCCAGGGCCTCGCGGCGGAAGCGGGCGACGAAGCGCTCGTCGTCGGAGAGGTGCTCGGCGAGGATCTTCACCGCCACCGTCCGCTCGAGGATGCGGTCGGTCGCTTTGTAGACGTTCGACATGCCGCCCGAGCCGAGCCGCTCGCCGGTCTCGTAGCGGCCGGAAAGGATCCCCGCCTCCATCAGTCGCCGCCCTCCACTTCGGTGCCCGGCCCGACGCCGCCGGAGGGCGGTTCGGTCAATCCGGGCGGCCCTTCGCCTTCCGGGCCCTGTCCGTTTTCGGCGCCTTTACCTTTGCCGTCCGAGGGCGGCGTCGTCGTTTCTTCCGGTTCTTCGACTTCGGTTTCCGGTTTTTCCTTATCCGCCTTCTCAGGCTTTTCGCCCTTCTCCTTCTTTTCCGGCTTTCCCGCGGGTTCGACTTCTTCTTCCGGTTCGACCGGTTCCAGTTCTTCTTCTTCCGGTTCCGCTTCTTCGCAGCCGGCGACGACTTCGTTGAGGCGCGCGGCGCCTTCGCCGAGCGCCTGCTTCAGCTTCGCGTCGACGCCGCCGAGCGCTTCGACCTCGGCGCTGACCTCCTGGGCGGCGTCTTCGGCGCCCACGCATTCGCCTTCGCCGGCGAGCCGGGCGACCTGGTCGAGGTTCGATTCGATTTCGCTCGCGGTCTTGCCCGGCAGCAGGTCGGCGCTGCTTCCACCGCAGGCAGAGAGAGCCACGGCGGCGAGGGCGGCCGCGGCTAAGGCGAGCAGGGGAGCACTCAGACGGCCCATCGGGGCGAGTCTAGACAACCTTCGGTGGGGCGGATTTTCCCTGCATTTAGGCATTACCGACCGACAGCCAACCGCTCTGCCAGGCCGACCGGCAGGCCGGCGGCGAGGATCGCCGTGGCGGCGGCCTCAACGTCGTAGGGGACGCGGTGGTACCGGGCGGCCCAGCGCTCGGTGTCGAGCTCGAGCCAGGCGGCGCGGGCGTCGCCGTCGCGGGGCTGGCCGACGCTGCCGGGGTTGAGCAGCCAGGTTCCGTCCTCCAGCGATAGCAGCGCGCCGTCGCCGGCCTGGGCGCCCTGCACGTGGCTGCGCGCCTGCAGCTCGCGCATGAAGAAGAGGGCGACGTGGGAGTGCCCGATCAGGCCGATCCGCTCGGTCTGGGCGTCGAGCGCGTCCTCGGCCTGGTCGAGGGAGAGGACGTATTCCCAGATCGGGTCGCGCGGGGAGGCGTGGAACATGCCGACGCCCTGCCGCGTCTCTGCCGGCTCCAGGCCGCGGAGGAAGTCGAGCGTCTCTGCGGCTGCCTCGCCTTGCGTCCAGCGCACCGCCGCGGCGGCCTGGTCGGAGAAGGTGGAGACGTCGAGGGCGCCGAGCACGGCGAGGTCGTGGTTGCCGACCAGGCAGACGGCACAGCGCTCCTCGATCAGCCGCGCGCAGGCGTCGGGCCGGGCGCCGTAGCCGACGACGTCGCCGAGGCACCAGATCTCATCGACCCCGGCCGCCTCGATCGACTCGAAGACGGCTTCCAGGGCCGGCAGGTTGGCGTGAACATCGCTGAAGACGGCAGCGCGCAAACGAGCAGCCTACCCCGCGCGAGCCGCGGTCCATACGATTGGCCGGTGAGCGCCACCGACTCGATCGCCGAGCTGCGCGCCGCCGTCGACGGTGCTGCCCGCGCCCTCCGCGACGGCGAGCGCACCGAGCCCGCGCCGTCCCTCGACCGGCCGCCGAAGCCGGAGCTGGGCGACTACAGCTCCAACGCGGCGATGCTGCTGGCCGGCCCGCTCGGGGACAACCCCCGCGCCGTCGCCGATCGGTTGCGGGCGGAGCTGGAGCAGGGACTCGGTGCTTCCGGCAGCGTCGACCGCGTCGAGGTGGCCGGTCCCGGCTTCGTCAACCTCTTCCTCTCCGACGCCTGGTATCGGCGCGCGGTGGCCGCTCTAATCGCCGCCGGCGACGAGCTCGGGCCGGCCCCGGTCGCAGCGCCGGAGCGGGTCCTGGTCGAGTTCGTCTCCGCCAACCCGACCGGGCCCCTGCACGTCGGCGGTGGCCGCCACGCCGCCTACGGCGACGCCGTCGTGCGCCTGCTCGCCGCCGCCGGCCACACGGTCGAGCGCGAGTACTACGTCAACGACGGGGGTGGCCAGATCGGCCGCTTCGCCGACTCGATCGTCGCCAGGATGACCGGCGGCGAGCCGCCCGAGGACGGCTACGAAGGCGAGTACGTCGGCGAGCTGGCCGAGCGGATCGCCGCCGAGGGGATCGACCCGGCCGATCGCGAGGCGGTTGGCGCTCGCGGCATCGAGCTGGTCCTGGAGCAGGTGCGGGGGACCCTGGAGCGCTTCGGGGTCAGCTTCGACAACTGGTCCTCCGAGAAGGCCCTCTACGCGCGCGGCGAGGTCGAGTCGGCGCTGGCCGAGCTGGAGCGGCGCGGCCACACCTACCGCAGCGAAGACGCGCTCTGGCTGCGGACGACTGCCTTCGGCGACGACAAGGACCGGGTCCTGATCCGCTCCAACGGCGAACCGACCTACCTGGCCGGCGACGTCGCCTACCACTGGGACAAGCTGCAGCGCGGCTTCGACCGGCTGATCGACGTGCTCGGCGCCGACCACCACGGCTACGTGGCCCGGGTCCGGGCGGCGATCGAGGCGCTGGGCGCCGACGCCGGAGCCTTCGAGGCGCTGATCATGAACCTGGTCCACATCGTCGAAGGCGGCGAGCGGGCGCAGATGTCGAAGCGCAGCGGCGATTTCGTCAGCCTCGACGAGCTGCTCGACGACATCGGCGTCGACGCGGCCCGCTGGTTCATGCTCTGGCGCAACCATGAGACGACCGTCGACCTCGACCTGCAGCTGGCCCGCAGCCAGTCGAGCGAGAACCCCGTCTATTACGTCCAGTACGCGCACGCCCGGATCGCCAGCATCCTCCGCAAAGCCGGCGCGGCCGGGGAGGCGGCGGAGAGCTTCGACGCGGGTGGCGCCAGCGCGGCGCTCGAGCCGAGCGAGAAGGCCCTCGTCAAGCGCCTGCTCGAATTCCCGGAAGAGGTGCTGGAGTCGGCCGCGCGCCGCGCACCGCACCGGATCTGCGCCTACTCGACCGCGGTCGCGGCCGATTTCCATGCGTTCTACCGCGACTGTCAGGTGGTCGGGGCGGAGGGCGAGGGGGTCGAAGCGGCGCGGCTGGCGCTCTGCCTCTGCGCGAAGCGGACGATCGCCAACTCGCTGGGCCTGCTTGGCATCTCGGCTCCCGAGCGGATGTGATGTCGAGGCGGAAGCTGCCGGTCCTGGCCGAGATCTCGGCGCCGCGACCCAGCGAGTCGCGGGCCTGGTCGCTGCGCCGTGAGGACTTCGAGGCATTGGCGGGCCTGCGCAAGCGGCTCGAGGATCACCGCGTGGTCGTCGTCACCGGCAGCGACGGGCTGGTCGCCGCCGCGGCTCTGGCGGTTGCCGGAGCGGCCAGCGCGGCCGGGCGGCGGACGGCGCTGCTCGAGTGCGACCTTGCCGCTCCCGCGGTGGCCACCGGCGTCGGCCTGGCGCCGACGCCGGGCCTGCACGAGTACCTGCGCTGGGAGGCGACCGCGCCACAGATCCTGCAGCCGCTGGTGCTGGCCGGCCCGGCCGCCCGCGGCGCCGCCGACCCGCTGATCTGCGTGGTCGGCGGGCGGCCGGCCGAGGACGCCTCGACCCTGCTCGAGTCGGAGAGCTTCAGCCACGCGACCGCCAAGCTCGGCTCCGCCTATGAGCTGACGGTCATCGTCGCGCCGTCGTTGGAGGGGGCCGACGGGGGGCTGGAGACAGTCGCCGCGCGCGGCGATGCCGTGCTCGCCTGCGTCGGCCCGGAGCAATCGGGCGGCCGGGCGCTGCGCCGCCTCGGCAAGGCCCTGCGCCGCCTGCCGACGGCGACGCTCGGCGCGATCGTCGTCGGCGAGCCGGCCGCTCAGAGGTCGTAACGGGCGAGGTCGGCGTCGAGCCGCTCGGAGTCCTCGGGGCTCGGGCCCTGGGACGGCGGTTGCGAGTCGCCATCGTCGCGGTGGTCGCCAGCGCGCCGCCAGCGAGCGACGCCGAAGCCCAGCGCCACCAGGGCGATCGCGAAGGCGATCGCCGGCACCAGATAGGCGGAGAGGTTGAAGCCCTTGCCCTTGGGCAGCGCCAGGACCGCTTCGCCGTACTCGGCGACCAGGACATCCTTGATCTGCTGCTCGGTCCTGCCTTCGCGTATGAGGCGGCGGACGAAGGCTTTCTCGCGCTGCGCCTGGGGCGATTCGGCGAGCTGCAGCAGGGTGCCGCAGACGGGGCACATCACTTCCGCTTCGATCTGGGTCTGCGAGGCCTGTGGCTGGGCCGCGAGGGCCGGGGGGGCGGCGAGCGCCGCCACGGAGACGAGCGCGAGCACGACGGCGCTCAGCCGGGCACCGAGCCCCGCCCTCGGCCTCACGACCTGCCGCCCGGCAGTTGCGGCGCGACGTAGCGTTCGAGGTATTCGGCGTCGACGGGGCCCCGCAGCAGCAGCCGCACCTTGCCGTCGGGGCCGATCAGGAAGTTCTCGGGGACGCCGGTGGTGCCGAAGGCATGGGCCGTGTCGCCGTTGCCGTCGCGCAGCTGCGGATAGCTGAGCCCGTAGTCGCGGACGAACTTGCGCCCGTCATCGGTCAGGTCGCGGCTGTCGATGCCGAGCACCGTGAACCGCGGCCCGCCGTGCTGCCGCTGGAATTCCTCCAGCTCCGGTGCCTCCTGCCGGCAGGGCACGCACCAGGAGGCCCAGAAGTTGACCAGCACCCACCTGCCCCGATAGTCCGCGAGCGAGCCGCTGCCGCCGCCTTCCAACTGGGGGAGAGGTCCGTCGGGGGCCACCTCGCCCAGCGCCACCCCCGAGGACCCCTTGCTGAGCAGCCCAAAGGTGAGCAGGCCAACGACGGCCAGCACGGCGAGCACGGCGATGGCAGAGCGAAAGCTCACGGGGCGCTGAAGGTTAGATCCCAGCCGCCCCCGGCACCCCCGCGCCATCGCACGTAGAATCCGCCCCCGCGCGGACGTAGCTCAGCTGGTAGAGCGCGAGCTTCCCAAGCTCGAGGTCGCGGGTTCGAGACCCGTCGTCCGCTTCAAACGTCCCTTTGTAGAGCCAAAAAGACGGGGGTGGTTCGAGACCCGTCCGAAATTTGGCTCTATAGCTCGAATTCTGGGCCTGCCTCGAAATACCGAGGAACAGGCAGATGAAACGCAGCCATAGCCATCGCTCAAGCTGGTCGCCGCCCGTACTTTGACTGGGTCGGCGCGTCTGAGAGGGTGGGTGGGGTGGCGATGACAGAGCCCCAGAGGCGGGTCGATGGCTGAGTCGTCTCCAGCGGCTGCCGAGTCCTCGCGGCCTGGCCCGCGGGTGCTGCTGGGCCTGCTCGCTCTGGTGGCGGCCGTGGGGGTTGTCGTCTCGCTTGCCGCCTGGGCCTTTCTCGAGCTGATCCACCAGATGCAGGTCTTCGTCTTCACCGACCTGCCGAAGGATCTCGGCTACCACGGCGGGGCGCCGTCGTGGTGGTATCTCGTCGTCCTCGCGCTGGCCGGGTTGCTTGTGGCCCTGGCGATCACGCGCCTGCCGGGTCACGGTGGGCACGTCGCGGCCGAGGGGCTCAAGGTCGGCGGGGCGCCCACCGAGCCGATCGAGCTCCCCGGGGTCCTTCTCGCCAGCCTGGCGACGATCGGGCTGGGGCTGGTGCTGGGGCCGGAGGCGCCGCTGATCGGGCTGGGAGCCGGGCTGGGGCTGTTCGCGATCCGATCGATCCGGCGCGATGCGCCGGATCAGGTGCAGGCCGTGATCGCCGCTTCGGGCAGCTTTGCGGCGATGGCGATGATCTTCAGCTCCCCGATCATCGCCGCCGTGATCCTCATCGAGGCGATGGGGCTGGACCGGGAGAAACTGCCGAAAGTCCTCGTGCCCGGCCTGCTCGCGGCTGGGGTCGGCTCGCTGATCTCGATCGGGATGGGTTCGTTGACGGGGCTCAGCACCAGCGACTACTCGCTGGCGCCGCTGCCGGTCGCCGAACTCGCCGAGCCCACCTTGGCCGAGTTCGCCTGGACCATTCCCCTCGCCGTGGCGGTGGCGGCGCTCGGATTCGTGATCCTGCGACTCGGGCTGCGGGTGCATCGAACCGTCATGACCCGGCCGTGGCTGCTGATGACCGCCGCCGGCGCCCTCGTCGCCTGCCTGGCGATCGCCTTCAACGAGATCAGCGGCAAGGGCATCGAGCAGGTGCTCTTCTCGGGGCAGGATGCCCTCCCCGAACTGATCGGCGAAGCCGGCTCCTGGTCGGTCGGGGCGCTGCTGCTCCTGCTCGCCTTCAAGGGGCTGGCCTGGAGCTTCTCCCTGGGCAGCTTCCGCGGCGGCCCGACCTTCCCGGCGCTGTTCATCGGCGCGGCGGCGGGCATCCTCGCGTCGCATCTGCCGGGGTTCGCTGAGACCGGGGCGATCGGAGTCGGGATGGGGGCGGGGATCGTCTCGGTGCTTCGGCTGCCCCTGGCGGCGGTGGTGCTGTCGACGCTCCTGGTCAGCCAGGGCGGCGCCGGGGCCGGGCCGCTGATCATCGTCGGCGTGGTCGTCGCTTACCTGGCGACGATGGCGCTGGACAGGGCCTTCGTCGATAGCGGCTCCGCATGAGCGAGGTCCTCCTCTTCGCCTGCACCGCCGCGCTCAACCCGACGCTGCTGACCGCGACCACGGTGATGCTGATGCTGCCGAGCCCAAAGCGGCTCCTGCTCGGCTATCTGCTCGGCGCCTATATGACCAGCATCGCCCTGGGGCTGGTGATCGTCTTCGCGCTGCAGAGCTCGGGCGCCGTCAGCACGACGGAAAATGCGCTCAGCCCAGCCGCGGACATCGCCCTCGGCCTGATCCTCATCGTCATCTCCCTGGTCCTGCGCAGCGATGGCCACAAGAGGCGCGCCGAGGAACGAAAGGCCAAGAAGGCCGGGCAAGCCAAGAAGACGCCGAAGTGGCAGGCCGCGCTGAGCAAGGGCTCGGCTCGGCAGACCTTCGTCGTCGGCGCCCTGCTGACCCTCCCCGGCGCCTCCTACCTCGCCGGGCTCAACCAGATCCACGACCAGCACCTGAGCACGACGGCGACCGTGCTCTGCGTGATCGGCTTCAACCTGATCATGCTGATGCTGCTCGAGCTGCCGCTGCTCGGCTACACGATCGCTCCAGAGTGGACGCCGCGGGCAGTCGACCGCTTCCGCGCGGTGCTGAACCGCAACGGAGGGCGGATCCTCTACATCGGCGCCGCCGCGATGGGGACGCTGCTGGTGGCGCGGGGGCTGATCGAGCTGCTCTAGGCGTGGCAGCTACCCGCGGCAGGGCGGGTCGGGTGACTTCGCGGCCGGGTCAGGCGACGGCCGAGGTCTCGCGGCTGGGGGTGGGTACGTATGCCGCGTGCTTCGCCGCCGGGAGGCGGTAGAAGTGCTCGGTTGCGCCGCGAACCTGGCGTTGTCCGCAGAGCTCGATCAGGCCGCCTTTGGCCAGCTCGGTGACGTGGTAGTTGGTGTTGCTGAGGGGGATCTGCAGTTCGAGGCTGAGATCGCTGGGGGAGAGGACGCGGCCGCCATCGATGCCGAGGATTTCGAGGATCGAGACCCGCAGGGGATGGGCGGTGCTCCGCGCCAAGCTCTCCCAGTCGACCGGAAGGGAGGCGCCGCTGCCACTGAGGTGGGCCACATGGCCGTTGCCGTTGGTGTGGGCGACGCCGTTGCCGTTCCCGTTCCGGTGGGTGGGGGAGAGCTCCATTGACGAGGACAATACCAAAAATTATTGATACATGTCATTAAAATCGGGTACGAATCTCCTCGGGATCAATCGGAACAGGGAGAGGCAAATGGATTTGAAATCGGGGAAATTGGCTTGGACATGGGCTTTGTCCGTATCGATCGCCCTCGCGGTCGTATATGCGTCGGTGGCTGCCCCCGCATTTGCCAGTACGGCGAGCATCATCGCCCCCAGCGATCCCCATGACCCCCAGGTGGACTCCGGCTGGCAGGCTGGCACCTGCAACGCCGAACCGCCCGAACTCGGCGCCGCAACCTGCTCGGTCGCGACGCCGAAACAGTTCTTCGAACGCGCCGCCGCCCACCCCAACTGGGGCTTCACGCAGTTCATCGTCGCCCACAAAGCGCCTGGCGAAACCCCGGTCGGCGAACTCAAGGATGTGCGCGTCGACCTGCCGGTGGGGTTGAGCGTCAACCCCGGCGCCACCGGCCGCTGCCCGCTCGACGTCTTCGAAGCCGGGGCGAGTGGCTGCGATGCCTACGGGGCGAAGGTCGGCGAAAGCATGGTGACCGCGTCGACGCCGATCACCGGCAGCCCGATCGCACCGATCCCCGGCGTCACCGAAGTCAACGTCTACAACGTGATCCCGCCCGAAGGAGAACCGGCCCGGTTCGGGCTCGAACTCGCCGGCAACGAAGTCTTCCTCAAGGCCGACGTCGCCTACGACGGCAACTACCACGAGGGCTTCACGATCGCCGTGCCTCATGCGCTACCGATCGAACTGCCGCTGCCACTGGGACTGATCAAAGGCCTGATCCTCAAAAACCGGCTGGTCTTCAACGGCCGGGCCGGCGACGGCACCTTCATCACCACCCCGAGCACCTGCCTCGGCGAGGCATTCACGCAGTCCGGCAGCCTCTACTCCACCTACCTGCTGGCCGCCTCCTACGAAGAAGAGGCGCAGGCCGGCTACACCTTCCCGGGCAGCGCCCAGCCGCCCTTCGAGTCGCCGATCCCGCCCGGCACCTCGCCGAAAGAATGCGGCACGATCCCCTACGCGCCGGGTCTCGCGGTCGATCCCAACACCGCCGACGTCAACTCCCCCTCCGGCGCCGCCGTCACCGTCTCGGTGCCGCACATCACCGGCGCCGACAGCCAGGACAGCTCCGTCACCAAGACCGCGCAGGTCTCGCTGCCGCAGGGGATGGGGATCAACCCGGCGGCCGCCAACGGGCTGCAGACCTGCAGCAACGCCCTGTTCGGCGAAGGCACCAAGAACCCGACGGGTTGCCCGCCCGCTTCGAAGATCGGCACCGTCGAAATCACCTCGCCGCCGCTGCCCGAAGGCAACCTCAGCGGCGACGTCTTCGTCGGCGAACAGCTGAGCCGCGACCCGACCTCGGGCGAGGAGTACCGGATCTTCGTCGACGCCGAGTCGGCGCGGTACGGGATCAAGGTGCGGCTGACCGGGCACGTCAGCGCCAACCCGGTCACCGGGCAGCTGACGACCACCTTCGCGGAAACGCCGCAGGTGCCGTTCACCTCCTTCGCGCTCCGCTTCAACGGCGGGGCTCATGCCGTGCTCAGCAGCTCCCCGACCTGCGGTCCCAACACCGCGACCACGGCAATGACGCCCTGGTCCGGCAATCCGCCGGCATCACCCTCCTCGCCGTTCACGCTGACCAGCCTTCCCGGCGGTGGCGACTGCCCGAAGTCGATGGCGGCACGACCGTTCGCGCCCGGCTTCTCGCTGAAGCCGGACAGCGCCAAGGCGGGCGCCTTCAGCCCGCTGCGACTCCACCTCACCCGCAGCGACGGCCAGCAGGAGCTGAAAGGCGCCGACCTGCTGCTGCCGCCGGGGATGGTCGGCAAGCTCGCCGGCATCCCCTACTGCTCGGAGGCGGCTTTGGCGGCAGCCGCCGCCAGCGGGGGACGCGCCGAGGCGGGCTCGTCGAGCTGTCCCGGCGCCAGTCTGGTCGGCTCGGCCACGGTCAGCGCCGGCACCGGGCCACAGCCCCTGCAGATCCAGGGCAAGGTCTTCCTCTCAGGCCCCTACCACGGGGCTCCTCTCTCCCTGGCAGTCGTCACCCCCGCCACCGCCGGGCCGTTCGATCTCGGCACGGCCGTGGTGAGGGTGGCGCTGTTCCTCGAACCGGAAACGGCTCAGGTGCACGCGGTCTCCGATCCGATCCCGGACGTCTTCGGCGGCACCCAGCTGAGCATCCGCGCGATCGACGTCGAGCTCGACCGCAAGGAATTCACCCTCAACCCGACCAGTTGCTCGCCGCTTGACACCACCGGCATGGCGAAGGGGGGCGGGGCGGACCCGACCAACCCGGCCGCCTTCAGCTCCTTCGCCGTCAACGCTCCCTTCCAGACGACCGAATGCGAGCGACTGGACTTCAAACCGAAGCTGTTCACGCGGCTGTTCGGCAAGCGCAAGTCGACCAGGCGCACCCAGCACCCGAAATTCCGCGCCACTCTCGTCGCCCGCGCCGGCGACGCCAACATCGCCCGCGCCGCGGTCACCCTGCCGCACTCCGAGTTCCTCGAGCAGTCCCACATCCGCACGATCTGCACCCGGGTGCAGCTGGCGGCTCAGGACTGCCCGAAGGCGTCGATCTACGGCTATGCGCGGGCGAAGACGCCGCTGCTCGACGATGAACTCGCCGGCCCCGTCTACCTCGTCTCCTCGAGCCACGAACTGCCCGACATGCTGGTCGATCTGCGCGGCCAGGTGGACGTGCGGCTGCGCGGCGTGATCAGTGCCGTCGCCGGCCGGATCAAGACCGTCTTCAACCCAGTGCCGGATGTGCCCGTCAGCAAGTTCGTGTTGACGATGAAGGGCGGCAAGAAGGGCCTGCTGGTCAACTCGCGCAACCTCTGCACCGCGCCCGCCTTCTCGAACCTCAACTTCAAAGCGCAGAACCGCAAGCAACTGCGCGTGAAGCGGCTTCCGCTGCGGGTGCCGGGTTGCAAGAAGCACGGCCGCCATCGCGGGCGTCGCTGAAGTCGTGCTGCCATGGGCTGATGGCCCAGTCGAGGCGATTGAAGAGCCTCGTGCGCGGGTAGGCCATTTGGAGCAGTCCTTCGCAGGGGAGTGCGGTCCGGAAATCGCAAACGGGGAAGGGACGGGATGAGCAAGAGGGCAGGAAGGTCGACGACCATCGCCGTGGCGGTCGCGGCACTCTCGATGTTGCTCCTGGCGCCAGTCGCCCAGGCGGTGAACATCATCGCCCCCCAGCACCAGCCGCCCACCGCCGCGGACGGCTGGCAGGCTGGAACCTGTAACAGCGACCTGCCGCCGTGCGCTCCCGAAACTCCAGGCCAGTTCTTCACCCAGGCCGCCGGGCATCCCGGCAGCGGTTTCACGCAGATCATCGTCCGCAAGGAACCGAACGCACTCAGCCTGCCGGTCCCGGTAGGCAACCTGAAAACCGTGCTGGTCGACCTGCCTGCCGGCCTCAGCGTCAATCCACGGGCGACCGAGCAGTGTCAGCTCGCCGAAGGGGCGAGCCCGGCGACCTGCCCACTCACCTCCAAAGTCGGGACCAGCAGCCTGGTCGCGATCAACCCGCTGACCGGACTCGGCCTGCCGCTGAGCGCGCCCGTGTTCAACATCGCGCCCCGCCTCGGCGAACCGGCCCGCTTCGGCTTCAGCGTCGCCGGCAACGACATCTTCCTCAACGCCGGCGTGGCCTGGGAGAGCGACTATCACGAGTACTTCACGATCCACGCCACGGCCCTGAAACTCGGCGCCGGCTTCGAACTGGCACGGATCTCCGAAAATCGGCTCGTCTTCGAAGGGGGGACCGAACTGCAGTCCGGTGGCGGTCGCTTCCTGACCAACCCCAGCACCTGCAACGACCCCAGCGTCGAACCGTTCACGAGTCAGTACACGACCTTCCTGCACGCCGACTCCTACGAGGAAGAAGCGCCGGACAACGGCTACGACCTTGCCGCGCCGGCGCCGCCGAGCGAAGCGTTCGTTGCCGGTTCTCAAAAAGTGGCGGCACCCCTGCCGCCGGGTGCGCGGCCGGAAGGCTGCGAGAAAGTCCCGTTCACGCCGTCGACCTCGGCTGACCCCGGCACGACCCAAACCGATTCGCCCACCGGGCCGACCGTGAACGTCGCGGTGCCGTTCGACCCGACGGCGCCGATCTACCAGTCGAACGTCCGGGTGGCCCGGGTGTCGCTTCCGCAGGGGATGGGCGTCAACCCGTCCGCCGCGCCCGACCTGCAGACCTGCACGGACGCCCAGTTCGGGAAGGGCACGAGGGCGCCCGTCTCCTGCCCCGCCGGCTCGAAGATCGGCACGGTCGCGATCGAGACGCCGGTGCTCCCGACCGGAACCCTGGCCGGCAACGTCTATCTCGGCGAGCAGAAGAGCCGCGATCCCGAATCGGGCGAAGAGTTCCGCATCTTCATCGACGCCGAGTCCGCTGCTCGCGGCCTCTCGGTGCGGCTGCTCGGCAACGTCATCGCCAACGCTAAGACCGGGCAGCTGACGGCAGTGGTCAACGAAGCGCCCCAGGTGCCGTTCAGCCTCGTGCAGGTGAAGTTCGACGGCGGCCCGAAGGCGACCCTGACCAGCCCGCCCACCTGCGGACCGAACGCGACCTCGCACGCGATGACGGCTTGGTCGGGGACGCCGGACAGCGGGCCGACGGACAAAGGCTTCACGCTGACCACGGCGCCGGGCGGGGGAGCCTGCGCGAAATCACTCGGGGAGCGGCCCTTCAATCCCACCTTCGCAGCGGCGCCGAACAGTGCCAAGGCGGCGACCTTCACCCCGTTCCAGGTGCACATCAAGCGCGGCGACGGGCAGCAGGAGCTGAAGGGCGTCGACATCACCCTGCCTCCGGGCGCGACCGCGAAGCTGGCCGGCACGCCGTACTGCCCGCCCGCGGCGATCGCCGCCGCGGCGGGGCGGAGCGGCGCCGATGAGAAGGCGCATCCGAGCTGCCCCGACGGGAGCCGAGTCGGCGTCGCGAAGGTCTCAGTCGGGTCCGGTCCCTCGCCGCTGGAGATCGAGGGCAAGGCCTACCTCGCCGGTCCGTACAAGGGGGCGCCGCTGTCGATGGTCGTCATCACCCCGGCCGTCGCCGGCCCCTTCGACCTCGGCATCGTCGTCGTCCGCGTCGCCCTCTTCCTCGATCCGGAAACGGCGCAGATCCACGCGGTCTCCGACGCGATCCCCGACGTCTTCGGGGGAGCCAAGCTCGACATCCGCTCCGTCGACGTCAACGTCAGCAAAAAAGAGTTCACGCTGAATGGGACGAACTGCTCGCAGTTCGCGACTACCGGAGCACTGAAGGGCGGCGGATCCGACCCGAGCAACGAAGCGTCCTTCTCGACCTTCGGCGTCTCCTCGCCCGTCCAGCTCAGCGACTGCCCGCCGCTGGCCTTCAAGCCGAAACTGAACCTGCGCCTGTTCGGGGCGACCAAGCGCTCCAAGCACCCGCGCCTGAAGGCGACGCTGCGGGCGCGCTCCGGCGACGCCAACATCGCCCGCGCCGCGGTGGCGCTGCCCCATGCGCTCTTCCTCGACCAGGCGAGCCTGACGACGATCTGCACGCGGGTCCAGTTCGCCGCCAACCAGTGCCCGAAGAAGTCGGTCTACGGCCGCGCCACGGCGACGACGCCGCTGCTCGGCAAGCCGCTCAGCGGCCCGGTCTACCTGCGCTCTTCCAGCAACCCGCTGCCGGACCTGGTCGCCCATCTCGAAGGTCAGGTCGACATCGACCTCGTCGGTCGGATCGACAGCTTCCACGGTGGCATCCGCACCACCTTCGACCGCGTGCCCGACGTCCCGGTCTCGACCTTCACGATGGTCCTGCCCGGTGGCAAGCATGGCTTGCTGGTGGCCTCGCGAAACCTCTGCCAGAAGCCGGTCAAAGCGATCGTCCGCTTCAAGGCCCAGAACGGCAAGAAAGCAAACAAGCGGCCGCGACTTCGCACCCCCTGCCGGGTTAAGAAAGTGAAGCACGCCAAGGGAAAGCACAAGGGCGCCGCGAAGCATGGGGCGAAGGACAAATGATCTTTCGCACTTGACTCGACTGAACGCCCCTGTAATGTCCCTAGTGGGAGAAGTTAGGGCGCCACGCAGGGGCGGCGAATTGATTAGCTCGTTGCGTAACTGAGGAGGGATCGATGGTTAGGCGCTTTTTATTGGCAGCCGTTATGGCGGCCTTAGGTGTCGCAGTTATCTCACCCGCGGCACACGCCGCTTTTGGCATCCAGAGCTGGGAAGCCCAGACCTGCAAAGTCGACGAAACGGCAACGGCTAATCCATGTTTGGGGACGCAGGCCGAAAAGCTCTTCACGCAGTCGTCTGCTCACCCGAACTTTGGAATCACCGCGTTCAAACTCAACTCAAAAGAAGTCGCGCCCGGATCATTCGTCCCCGAAGGAAACGTGAAAGACATCCGGGTCGAATTGCCGCGTGGGTTGGGTGTGAATCCCGAGGCGGTGCCGAAGTGCACCGTTGCGGAACTTGAAGCGCTGCCATTTGGCGCCGGTTGTCCGCCTGCATCCAAAATCGGAACCGACTTCCTTACCGCGATCGTCGCGGCGGGTCCGCCGCCAGTGGTGGCGACGATCCCGATCCCCGTCTACAACGTGGTGCCGCCATTCGGCGTTCCGTCGCAGGCAGGGTTCAGGGCCACCGGGCCACCTAGCTTCCTCGTCGGTGAACTCGATCCGATCGACCAGCACATCTCCTTCAACACCGAGGTCGAGTCGCCGCTGGCAGGCGGCCCCCCGGTGATCGGGTCGCGCCTGGTCTTCAACGGCCGAGCCGGCGACGGCTACCTGACCATGCCGAGCGAATGCGACGGCGGACAGACGACGATCCTGAAGGTCGATTCCTACCAGGAACCGGGCATCTTCCAGGAAGCGAAATCGACGACGATCCTCGGTGCCGATGGCTGCGCGGCGGTGCCCTTCAATCCGACCATTGCTGTCGACCCGACCGGGCCGAAGGCAACCGACTCACCTGAACCTGTCACGGTCGAGGTGGGGCTCCCCTACGAAAAAGAAAAACCCGAAGGGATCACCAACTCCTATCTGAAGACGGCCAAGGTGACCATGCCGGAAGGAATGGGGATCAACCCGTCCTCGGCCAACGGCCTGGAGATCTGTACGGACAAACAGTTCGCGATGGGGACCAACGATCCCGTCGCCTGTCCTGAAGCTTCGAAGATCGGCACGGTGACGGTGGAAACTCCCTCGCTGCCCGCCGGCTCGATCGGCGGCGCCGTGTACGTGGGCGAACCACTGAAAAACGGTCCGGGAGTCAACGAATCCGGTGAACAGTTCCGGATCTTCATCCATGCGTCCGGTCCGGAACGCGGCGTCAACGTGCGTCTGCTCGGCCAGATCTCGCTCAACTCGCAGACGGGTCAAATCACCGCCGTGGTCGACGAAAACCCAGAAGCGCCCTTCAGTTCCTTCCAGCTGCACCTCAACGGTGGCCCGAAGGGCACGCTGAGCACCCCGAATACCTGTGGGCCGAATACCACCACGACGGAATTCTCGCCGTGGACCGGCAACCCGGCGGCGAAACCGACCGGGACTTTCACGCTCACCAATTTCCCGGGCGGCGGTTCCTGCCCGACCTCACTCGAGGCACGTCCGTTCTCGCCCAGCTACACGGCGAAGACGGACAGCACCAAGGCCGGCTCCTACAGCCCGCTCCGCGTCCACATCGGTCGCGGCGACGGTCAGCAGGAGATCAAGGCGGTCAACGTGACCCTGCCGAAGGGGCTGACCGGCAAACTCGCCGGGATTCCCTACTGCGCCGAGTCCGCGATCTCGGCGGCGGAAGCCGCCAGCGGCAAAGGCGAGCAGGCGAAAGCCAGCTGCTCGTCCGAAAGCGCGATCGGCACGGCCTCGATCGAGGCCGGCACCGGGGCAAGTCCGCTGAAGGTCGGCGGCACGGCATATCTGGCCGGTCCCTACAACGGCGCCCCATTGTCGATGGTCGTGGTCACGCCGGCAGTCGCCGGTCCGTATGACCTCGGCACCGTCGTCGTCCGGGTCGCCCTCAACGTCAACCCGGAAACGGCGCAGGTGAACGCGGTCTCCGATGCGATCCCGAACGTGTTCGGGGGCGTCAAGCTGGACATCCGCTCGATCGACGTCAACGTCGACCGCAGCAATTTCATGCTCAATCCGACCAATTGCGAAGCCGGCGCCATCGCCGGGACCATCAGCGGTGGCGGCTCCAACCCCAGCAGCTCGGGGTCCTGGAGTTCCTACGCGGTCACGGCGCCGTTCCAGGCGATCGAATGCAACAAGCTCGGCTTCAAGCCGAAGCTGCACACGCGGATCTCCGGTCCGACGACGCGGGCCAAGAACCCGCAGATCCGGGCGATCCTGGAAGCGCGTGAAGGGGACGCCAACGTCGCCCGCGCGGCGCTGACGCTGCCGCATTCGCTGTTCCTCGACCAGAGCCACATCAAGACGGTGTGCACGCGGCCCCAGCTGGCCTCGATGACTTGCCCCAAGGCGGCCATCTACGGCCACGCGAAGGCCAACAGCCCGCTCCTCAGCAACCAGCTGAAGGGCCCGGTCTACCTGGTCTCGTCCAACCACCAGCTGCCGGATCTGGTCGCTGACCTCCGTGGTCAGGTCAGGATCCAGCTGCACGGGGTGATCAGCTCCAAGCACGGTGGCCTGAAGACGGTGTTCAACCCGGTGCCGGACGTCGCGGTGAAGAAGTTCATCCTGACGATGGAAAAGGGCAAGAAGAGCCTGATCGTCAACTCGACCAACCTCTGCACCCAGAAGCAGAAGGCGGTCCTGAACATCAAGGGCCAGAACGGCAAGAAGGTCAAGAACAACAAGTACGGCCTCAACGTCAAGGGCTGCAAGGGCAAGAAGAAGAAGTAGCCCGCCCGACCGTCGCGCACCGGCGCCGGAGGCCGAATAGCCTCCGCGCCGGTGCGTCCGACTCTCTCAGTCGTAATCGTCGCCTGGAACAGTCGCGACGAGCTGGCCCGATCGCTGCCGGCACTGCTGCCGGAGCTCGGGACTGACGATGAGTTGATCGTCGTCGACAACGGCTCCTCGGACTGCATCGCGGAGATCGTCCGGGATCTGGCTCCGCGGGCGCGGCTGGTGCAACCGGGTCGCAACCTCGGCTTTGCCGCCGGCGTCAACGCCGGAGCGGACGAGGCAACCGGGGAGCTGCTGATCATCCTCAACCCCGACGCGGCTCCGCAACCGGGCTGGGGGGAGGGGATCCGGCGGCCCTGGCTCGACGACCGCGGCTGGTCCGCCTGGCAGGCACTAGTCGCCGATGGCACCGGAACCAAGATCAACTCGGCTGACAACCCGATGCACTTCACCGGGATTGTCTGGGCCGGCGGCCACGACCAGCCGATCGCGTCGGCGCCGGCGGCCAAAGAGGTCGTCTCCCTCTCCGGGGCCTGCCTGGCGATCCCGCGGCGGATCTGGGAAGAGGTCGGCGGCTTCCCGCCCGAGTACTTCCTCTACCACGAGGACGTCGACCTGGCCCTGCGCCTGCGCCTCTTCGGCCGGTGCGCCGGCGTCGAGCCCGCCGCGGTCGTCGACCACGACTACGTCTTCGACGGCAGCGTGGACAAGTGGCGCTGGCTGGAGCGCAACCGCCTCGCCTTCCTCGTCCGCATCTACCCGGGCACTCTGCTCGCCCTGCTGGCGCCGGCCCTGCTGGCGACCGAGCTGGCACTGCTCCCGATCGCTGCCGCCGGCGGCTGGGGGAAGCAGAAGCTCCGCGCCGACCTCGAATTCCTTCGCTGGCTGCCGCGCCTGCTGCGCGAGCGCCGCCAGCTCCAGGCCCACCGCGCCGTCAGCGCCGCCGAGTTCGCCGCGCTGCTGACGCCGGACCTCGACTCGCCCTTCATCTCGCCGCTGGCCCGCTCGCTGCCGGCCCGTCTCATCCTTCGCGGCTACTGGCGTGCGGTCCGCCTGCTTCTCGATCGAGTGGTCAGTTGAGTGGGCTATAGACCCCACAACTCCCCACTCGATCGAGCTAGTCTCGGGCCGGGCCGCTGTAGGTGAACATCCGCTCCGCTTCGATTCGCCAGTAGACCGGGCCGCTGTCGAGGAAGTCGGTCTCCCACTCGGGGCCGTAGCGGGGCACGTAGATCTCCAGCAGGGTCGCTCTCAGCTCGGCTCCCTCGGCAGCGCCGACGTCGACCGGGACCGCTTCGCCATGAACGGTCACCGCCAGCTCCTCGCCAGGCAGGTGCGTGGCGCTCACCCAGGGCCGCGCGGCGATGTGGCGAGCCCGGGCCGAGTCCGGCGCCGAGCCGAAGTGGAAGCTGCCTCGCAGGAAGATCCCGTCGACAGGGCCGACCACGGGGTGCCCGGCGGTGCTGACCGTGGCGAGGGCGAGCAGTCGCATGCCGGCCAGTCGCGCCGCGACCTGCTCGGCATCGAGGCGCCGCTCCGGGGTGTGGATCCGCAGCAGGTGCGGTCCGGCGCCGGCGTAGCTGCGATCGAGCAGCGCCTGCAGTTGCGCCAGATCCTCGGCCGTCTCCCGCACGGCGTTAGATCGGCTGGCTGGTCGGCCGGATCAGGATCTCGTTGACGTCGACGCCCGGGCGCTGTTCGAGCGCGAACATCACCGCCTTGGCGATGTCCTCGTCCTCGAGCGCGCCGGGGCCGGCGCCGTTGTCGAAGAAGGGGGTGTCGGTGATGCCCGGCTCGATCAGGGTGACCCGGATCGCCTGGTTGTCGTGCATCTGGCGCAGCTCCGCCCGCAGCGACTCGCCGATCGCCGTCGCCGCCCACTTGGTCGCCGAGTAGAGCGAGCCGGGCAGGGCGCGGCGGCCGGCCACCGAGCTGGTGACGACGAAGTGGCCCTCGCCGCGCTCGAGCAGGTGGGGGAGGGTGGCGCGGATCGTCAGCGCCACGCCGTAGACGTTGGTGAGGATCATCGAGCGCCAGTGCTCGACCGACTCCTCGAGGAAGCCGCGGCTGGCGCCGAAGCCGGCGTTGGCGAAGACGGCGTCGATGCGGCCGAAGTGCTCCAGCGCGGTTGCCGCCAGCGCCTGCACCTCGTCCCACTCGGTGACGTCGCAGCGGACCGCCAGCGCCCGCTCCTCGCCGCCCAGCTCGGAGGCGAGCTCGCGGAGCTCCTCCTCGCGGCGCGCCGCCAGCACCAGCCGGTAGGAGCCGGCGGCGGCTCGCGCCGTGGCGGCGCCGATGCCGCTGCTGGCTCCGGTGATCAGCAGGACTGGATCTGGACCCTCCGTAGGCGTCATGTGGCGATTCTCGCAAAGCCGGGCGCTTGGCAAGCGGCCGGGATTGCGATAATCCGCAGCGCTCGTGAACCCTGACCGCAAGCGGAAGATTCGTCTCGTCGTCGCGCTCAGCGTCGCGGTGCTGCTCTCGGTCGCGTTGATCTACACCTCGTTCACGGCTTCGACCCAGGCCAAGGAGCCGTCGGAACTGCTCGCCGCCGCGCCGGGGACCAGCTACGACATGACCGGCAAGGTCGTGAAGGGGTCGATCGCGCACCAGGGCAGTGGCATCGCCTTCCTCGTCAAGGATCGCGACGGCAGCGGCCGCGCCCTGCCGGTCACCTACACCGGCACGATCCCGGATCCGTTCCGGGGCGGCCGCGAGATTGTCCTCACCGGGGAGATGAAGTCGGGCACCTTCGTCGGCGAACCGGAAACCCTCGTCACCAAGTGCCCATCGAAGTTCACCACCAAGAGTGATGGCTAGCCTCGGCAGCGTCCTGCTGGCGCTGGCCTTTCTCGCCGCGGTGGTCGCCGCGGCGCTGGCCCTGCTCGGGCGCGACGGAGAGCGCCGCTGGGTCGACCGCTCGCGGCACACCGTCTACGCCTTCTGCGCGCTGCTGACCCTCTGCGTGGCGATCATCGAGATCGCCTTCGGCAGCAACGACTTCTCCTTCAACATCGTCCAGCAGCACTCCTCGCGGGAGACGCCGCCCTTCTACAAGATGGCGGCGATGTGGTCGAGCCAGGAAGGCTCGCTGCTGCTCTGGGCCTGGGTGCTCTCGCTCGCCTCCAGCGCCGCGCTCTATGCGACCCGCAACCGGTTGCGGGAGATCGTCCCCTGGGCGACCGCGGTGATGATGGGCGTCGCCGCCTTCTTCACCGGCCTGATGCTGTTCGCGCCCGACGTCAACCCCTTCGCGGCGACCCCCAGCCCGGTGCCGAGCGACGGCGTCGGCCTCAACCCGCTGCTGCAGCACCCGAGCATGATGATCCACCCGCCGATGCTCTACTCGGGGTACGTCACGACGACGATCCCCTTCGCCTTCGCGATCGGCGCCCTGATCACCCGCCGGCTCGACGCCGAATGGATCCGCTCGATCCGCCGCTTCGCCCTGATCAGCTGGGCCTTCCTCGGGCTCGGCCTGCTGCTCGGCGCCCGCTGGTCCTACACCGAGCTCGGCTGGGGCGGCTACTGGGCCTGGGACCCGGTCGAGAACGCGGCCCTGATGCCGTGGCTGGTCGGCACCGCCTTCCTGCACTCGATCATGGTCCAGGAGAAGCGGGGGATGCTGAAAGTCTGGAACGCCTGCCTGGTCGTCGCCACCTTCTCGCTGGCGCTGCTCGGCACCTTCCTGGTCCGCTCCGGCGTCCTGCAGTCGATTCACGCCTTCGGCGACAACACCGTCGGCCCCTACATCCTCGGCCTGATCGCCGTCGTCCTGATCGGCTCGACGGCGCTGATCGTCTCCCGGCTCGACGACCTGCGCTCGCCGAAGCGGATCGACTCGCTGATCTCCCGCGAGGCCGTCTTCCTGGTCAACAACCTGCTGCTGGTCGGGCTGACCGCGGTGATCTTCTGGGGCACCTTCTTCCCGCTGATCTCCGAACTCTTCACCGGTGAGAAGGCCTCGCTGGCGGCGCCCTGGTTCAACCGCTACACGACGCCGTTGGCGATCCTGCTGGTGCTCTTCACCGGGATCGGGCCGCTGCTGGCCTGGCGCCGGGTCAGCTGGGCCTCGGCGCGGCGGATCTTCCTGGTGCCGCTGGCGATCGCCGCCGTGGCGACCGTGGCGCTGCTGCTCTTCACCGACGCCGCCCACAAGCCCTGGGCACTGGCGCTCTTCTCCTTCGCCAGCTTCGCCCTGGCCGGGCTGGGGCAGGAGTTCTGGCAGGGGGCGGCGGCCCGCAAGCGCCTCTCCGGCGGCTCGATGGCCGGCGCTCTGATCGCGCTCGTCTCCCGCAACCGGCGCCGCTACGGCGGCTACATCGTCCACGTCGGCGTCGCCGTGCTGCTGATCGGCATCGCCGCCTCCTCGAGCTTCCAGACCAACCGCGACGTCACCCTGCGGCCCGGTCAGAGCACCGTCGTCGACGGCCGCACCGTCACTTACGTGCGCCCGACCGTCGCCGTCGACAGCGAGAAGTTCACCTTCGGTGCGTTGGTCCGGGTCGAAGAGGACGGCAAGCAGACGGCGCTGCTGCACCCGAGCCGCCGCTTCTTCCGCCCGACCGGGGTGCCGAGCGGGACCATCAGCAGCTACTTCGCCGGTGAGGCGACCAGCGAGGTCGGCCTCAACGCCGGCTTCGCCAACGACTTCTGGATCGCCCCCCAGCCGGACATCAGCAGCGTCCAGCGTCAGGTGCGCGCAGCCGACAAAGGCTTCGCGGCCTGCGTGCGCGCCGGCCCGGGGACGCCGCCGGAGTGCAAAGCGATCGCGACGATGATGCGGGCGGCCGCCGCCAACCCGCAGCTGGAAGCGACGGCGCTCGCGCAGATATCCGCGCTGCAGGCGGCAACCGCCGACCGGATCGCCCGTGGCTACGTGAAGGCCGGGGCGCCGGTCACCTTCAAGGTGATCATCAACCCGCTCGTCACCTGGATCTGGATCGGCGGCCTGATCGCCCTCTGCGGAGCCCTGATCGCGATCTGGCCGAGCCGCGTCCGCCGGCGCGGCAGCCCGGTGCGGACCGAAGCCGACGCGCTGAAGGAAGCCAAATACCGAGAGATCCGCGACGCCGAACTCGACCACGCATCCGGCAAGCTCTCCGACGAGGACTACGCGATCCTCGACGCCGAGCTCCGCAAGGAGGCGGTGCGGATCCTCGACGAGGTCAAATCGGGCTAGAATGCTCGGACCATGTTTGCCTTCTTCAGCGTCCTGCAGGTGATCATCGCGGTCGTGCTGATCTTCCTGATCCTCCTGCACTCGGGCAAAGATGCCGGCCTCTCCGGCGCTTTCGGGATCGGCAGCGGTGGCAGCTCGATCGGCGGTGGCTCGATGGTCGAGCGCAACCTCGATCGCGCCACCGTCTTCTTCGCCGTCCTCTTCGCGCTGAACACGTTTCTCCTGCTGAAGATCTAGAGCAGGCCCGCCTTCCTCCTGTCGCTTGTGGCCCAGGGGCGACAAGCGACAGCAACGCCTGGCGTCATCAGGCGTCAATTCTGCCCGCGCTGTAACCGTGGTTGACAAACTGGCTACATCTGTCAACCTCTCGTACTCGGGATACGGATTTGACAAGGAGGAGCAGCAGTGGAGGCTCACGCCGAACACGCGCATCACCATCACCACGACCACGAGGACGTCGATCTAAATCCGGCGGCCTGGACGGACGGCAAGCGCTACGCCTGGCTGCTCGGGATCATCGTGCCGCTGGCGCCGTTCATCGCCTACGGCTTCGTCTCGGCTTCGGGCTGGGGCGGCTTCTACTTCTTCGGGCCGCTGCTCGTCTTCGTCGCCTTCCCGATCCTCGATGTCGTCGTCGGCATGGACTCCTCGAACCCGCCCGACAGCATCCTCAAGTGGCTCGAGCAGGACCGCTACTACCGCTGGTGCACCTACATCTTCATCCCGGTCCAGTACGCCGGCCTGGTCCTCGCATGCTGGCTGTGGAGCAGCGGTGACCTCTCAGTCCTGGAAAGCATCGGCCTCGCCCTGACCATGGCCGTGGTCGGCGGCATCGCCATCAACACCGCCCACGAGCTCGGCCACAAGCGCGAGAACAGCGAGCGCTGGCTGAGCCGCGTCGCCCTCGCCCAGACCGGCTACGGCCACTTCTTCATCGAGCACAACCGCGGCCACCACGTCCGCGTCGCCACTCCCGAGGATCCCGCCAGCTCGCGGCTGGGGGAGAGCTTCTGGGCCTTCCTGCCGCGCACCGTCGCCGGCAGCGCCAGCTCCGCCTGGGAGATCGAGGCGAAACGGCTCGACCGGCTCGGCAAGTCGCACTGGAGCCTCAGCAACGACCTGGTCAGCGCCTGGCTGATGACCGTCGTCCTCTTCGCGGCGCTGACCGTCGTCTTCGGCCCGGTCGTGCTCCCCTACCTGCTGATCCAGGCGGTGCTGGGCTTCTCGCTGCTGGAGGTCGTCAACTACCTCGAGCACTACGGGCTGCTGCGCCAGAAGAAAGAGGACGGCCGCTACCAGCGCTGCCTGCCCGAACACAGCTGGAACAGCAACAACGTCGCCTCCAACGTCCTCCTCTACCACCTGCAACGGCACAGCGACCACCACGCCAACCCGACCCGCCGCTACCAGGCGCTGCGCCACGTCGACGAGGCGCCGCAGCTGCCGACTGGCTACGCGGGGATGATCGTGATCGCCTGGTTCCCGCCGATCTGGCGGCGGGTGATGGACCCGCGCCTGGTCGAGCACTACGGTGGCGACCTCAGCCGCGCCAACATCCAGCCGCGCAAGCGCGCGAAGATCCTCGCCCGCTACGGCCGGCCCGGGGCGGCCTCGTGAGCGCCTTCCGCTGCCCCGCCTGCGGCTACGTCTACGACGAGGCGGCCGGGCACCCGCGCGAGGGCTTCCCGGCCGGCACCCCCTGGAGCGAGGTGCCCGACGACTGGGCCTGCCCGGACTGCGGGGTTCGTGACAAGGTCGACTTCGAGCCGGTCGACGCAGCCGAGTGACCGCTCGCGGTGCGACGATGCCCGCCATGGCAGGCGCTCGCACCCCCTACCCGGAGGCTGCCCGGGAGCTGCTCCGGCAGACCCTCTTCGGTGCCGCCCGCGACCAGCTCGAGGTGCGGGCCTGGTCGGAGATCACGATGTCCGACATCGCCGCCACGGCTGGGGTCAGCCGCCAGACCCTCTACAAGGAGTTCGGCAACCGCAACGAGTTCGGTCTCGCCTTCGTAATCCACGAGGGCGAGCGCTTCCTCGACGACGTCGAGGCGGCGGTGCTCGAGCATCGCGACGACCCGCGCGCCGCGGTCGGCGCCGCTCTGGAGCTGTTCCTACGGACCGCCGGCGAGGACCCGCTAATCCGCATCCTGCTCAGCGACGACGGCACGGGCGGCATGCTGCCCTTCGTCACCACCCAGGGGATGCCGGTCGTGCAGTGGGCGACCGCCCGCCTGGCGGCGACGATCGAAGAGGGCTGGCCGCAGGCCCCGCCGAGCGATGTCCGTCTCCTCGCCGAGTCGCTGGTGCGGCTGGCGATCAGCTACATCACCGGCCCGAGCGACTCGCCGGAGGCGACCGCGGCCTCGGTCGCCGACCTGCTCGGTCCGTTTATCGACAAGGCCCTCGGCGCCAGCTGAGCGGAGCTCAGACCGTCTGCTCAGCGGCGCCGGCACGCAGCGGCGCCGCGCCCTTGATCAGGTCGGCCGCCCGCTCGGCGACCGCGATTACCGGCGCGTTGGTGTTGCCGCGCGGGACCGTCGGCATCACCGAGGCGTCGACGACGCGCAGCGCCTCCAGGCCCTCGACCCGGAGGTCGGCATCGACGACCGAGCCGATCGCGCAGGTGCCGACCGGGTGGTAGATCGGGAAGGTCGTGCGGGCGATGTGGGCGCGGATCTCCTCGTCGGAGTCGCCGGCCGGGACCGTGAAGGGCTCGGCGCAGTAGGGCTCCAGCGCCGGTTGGGCGCAGATCTCCTGGGCGAGGCGGACGGCGGCGATCGCCCGCTGCATGTCGTCCGGCTCGGCGTAGAAGTTGTTGCGGACGACCGGCTTGGCGCTGGGGTCTTTGGAGGCGAGCCGGACCGAGCCGCGGCCCCGCGGGGTGAGCAGGCAGGGGGAGATCCAGACGCCGTGGGCTTCGGGGTCGCCCATGCCCTCTTCGACGATCTGGATCGCGGCGACGTGGAACTGCGTGTCCGGCGCCTCGGCACCGGCACCGACCCGGGCGAAGCCGCCCGCCTCGGCGAGGTTGGAGGCAAAGGGCCCCGTCTGGGTCGCCGTGAACTCCTCCAGCGCCGCCGGCTCCAGCGCCAGCAGCAGGCTCTCCGGCTCGGGCGTCGTCCAGACTTCGTAGCTGGCGGCGTGGTCGCTGAGGTTCTCGCCGACGGCGGGCTGGTCGAGCAGCACCTCAACCTCGCGCATCGCCAGATGCTCGGCCGGGCCGACGCCGGAGAGCATCAGCAGCTGCGGCGAGTTGTAGGCGCCGCCGCAGAGGATCACCTCGCGCTCGGCCCGCAGCTCCTGGTTCTGGCCGAGCTGGCTGGCCTCGACGCCGACCGCGCGCTTGCCGTCGAAGAGGATCCGGTCGACGCGCATGTACGGCAGCACGGTCAGGTTCGGTCGCTCCAGGGCGGGGTGCAGGTAGGCGACGGCGGCGCTGGCACGCATGCCGCCGCGCTGGGTCACCTGATACATCCCGACCCCGTCCTGCTCGGCGCCGTTGAAGTCATCGTTGCGGGCCAGGCCGGCTTCGACCCCGGCCTCGACGAAGGCGGGCGGGATGCGCAGGCCGGAGCGCTGCTCGGAGACCGGCAGCGGCCCGCCGGCCCCGTGCCACTCGGAGGCGCCGCGCTCGTTGTCCTCGGCGCGCAGGAAATACGGGAAGAGATCGTCCCAGGCCCAGCCGTCGACTCCCCAGCCGTCGTAGTCGGCGTGGTTGCCGCGGATGTAGACCATCGCGTTGACCGAGGAGGAGCCGCCGAAGACCTTGCCGCGGGGGAGGGGGAGGCGGCGGTAGTCGCAGTGGGGTTCCGGCGCCGTGTCGTAGTCCCAGTCGACGTCGGTGCGCGCCAGCTGCAGGTAGCCGAGCGGCACGTGGACGTTCTCCTTGACGTCGGGCGGCCCCGCCTCCAGCAGCAGCACGCTGGTGTCCGGGTCCTCGGAGAGTCGCGCCGCCAGCACGCACCCGGCCGAGCCCGCACCGACGATCACGTAGTCGTACATCGGGACCTCCTCCTCGTTCGTGCCGACCGCTCCCATGCGACCGCTGGCCAGAGCCTAGCTCGGGTTTGGCCGTCTGGCCAGTGACTACCCTGGAGGGCGTGGCCGACGAGCACCCGCTGCGCGAGTTGGAAGCCTGGATCGAGGAGGCGCGCGCGGAGGGGCTGGCGCAGCCGGCCTCGGTCGCCTTCGTGACCGCCACGCCGGATGGGCAGCCTTCAGCCCGCACCGTGAACCTGAAGCGGCTGGAGCCCGAGGCGCTGCTCTTCACCTCGGCGCTGTGGACCCGCAAGGCGCGGGAGGTCGAGGCGAACCCGCGGGTCTCGCTGCTCTTCCACTGGCCGTCCTTGGGGCGCCAGGTTCACGTCGCCGGCGAGGCCGAGCTGGCCGAGCGTGCCCTCGCCGAGGAGCTGTTCGAGGAGCGCGACGCCCTGCACCGCTTCCAGACCGTCGTCTCGCGCCAGGGCGAACCGATCGAGAGCCTCGACCCGCTGCGCGACCGACTCGCCCATCTCGCCGAGGTGCAGGAGACGCCACCGGTCTGCCCCGAGGGCTGGGGGGCGCTGCGGGTGCGGCCTCGGGCGGTCGAGCTCTGGGCGGAAGCCGACGACCGCCTGCACGAGCGCCGGCTCTTCGAGCGCGACGGCGAGGGCTGGTCGCTGACCCTGCTCTCGCCCTAGCGGCGCTCGGGCTCGCCTGCCCGGGCGGCGGCGCCGACCGGGCCACGCAGCGCGTCGGGCAGGTCGCGCTCGTCGATCACGATCGGTTCGAGGTCGTCGCCGCCGTCGAGCGGCGCGATCTCGTAGCGGAAGCCGTCGGGGGGCGGGGGACCGGCCGGGGCGTGCCCGGCCAGCTCGCGCAGCGCCCTCTCCGCGGCGTCCGCGGCGTCGGGGGGCAGCTCGCCGGTATCGAGCTGCCCCGCCATCGTCAGGCCGGCGATGCCGCCGGTCCGCTTGATCGCGAGCTTCACCTCGCCAACGCTACAGGGGGACTTTGACCGCTTCCCAACCGGCCTTGACCGCGCCGGCCTCATTGCTGGTCTGCCCGTAGGCGCGCTCGGCCGCGATCAGGGTGCGTTTGGCGAATTCGGTGAAGGTCGCCCGCGAGGAGAGGCTGGGGTCGCAGAGGGCCGCGTACCAAATCGGCCCAGCGGCGTCCCAGGCGTGGCCACCCAGCGTCGTCGCCACCACATAGAAGGCGCGGTTGGGGATGCCGGAATTGGTGTGGACGTCGCCTCCGTCCACGTACCCGTCCATGTCGGCCGGCTGGTCGTCGTAGGGGTTCGCTTTGCCCGGTTCTTTCATCGAGCGCAGCGCCGGGCTCAGTTTCGGGCCGACGATGTCGGCGCCGATCAACCAGTCCGACTGGGTCACGTCGAGGCTCAGCGCTCGCTGCTTGACCTGGATCCCGAAGACGTCGGAGATCGACTCGTTGAGGGCGCCCGACTGCCCCGAGTAGACGAGGTTCGCCTCGTGCTGGGTGACGCCGTGGCAGAGCTCGTGGCCGATCACGTCTTTGCCTTTGGTGGTCTGTTTCAGCATCTGGCCGTCGCCGTCGCCGAAGAACATGTGGCCGCTGCCGTCCCAGAAGGCGTTGTCGTATTCGCTTCCGTAGTGGACGAGGCCGAGCAGCGGCATCCCCTGGCCGTCGATCGAGTCGCGCTGGAAGAGCGACCAGAAGAACTCGTAGGTCTCGCCGAAGCCGTCATAGGCGGCGTTGATCGCGTCGTCCTCGACCGGAGCCTGTCCCTCGGCGCGGGCGACTGTGCCCGGCACCTGCAGTTCTTCTTTGTGCTGGTCGTAGATGGTGCGCTGCGGTTTGCCGCCGACCCGGGCGAAGGTGAGCGGTTTGCTGGCGCGTCCGCCGGTGCGGGCGGCGGCCTCGGCGCGGGCGACGCGGAGGCGATGGTCGAGGGCCAGGGTGTCGAGGGCGGAGCGGCGCACCTCCTCGGCCTCGTCGACGGCGAGCTTCTGCAACAGGCCGGGGGGCAGGATGCAGTGGAGCGAGCAGTGATGACTCATGGCGTTCCTCTCAGTGGACTGGGCAAAGAGGGCGCCGAGACTAATCACTTATCGGCGTAATGGTGTGTATTTCCTGTCTAAAAGCGAACCACGCTGTCGGCGGACGGAATCGGCCGGGCGGAGGGGACTCAGCCCTGCGTGGCCAGCGAGGCGGCGAGCTTCGGTAGGACCTCGCGGCCGTAGACCTCGATTGCCGCGTGCGGGTCGGCGCCCGAGTTGTTCATCAGGGCGACCGTGGTCGCGCCGAGGCGTTCGACCTCGCGAATGCGCTCGGCGTGCTCCTCGGGGCTGGCGGAGATGATCATCGCTTCGCCCAATTCCTCGTCGGAGACTTCTTTCTCGCCGTGTCGGCGCATCGCCGCCGGGTCGTGCCAGTCCTCGCGGTAGAACTCGTCCGGCTGCGAGCCCTTCCAGGGCCGAGCCCCCTCCAGGGCCGCGTCGTCGTCGGTCGCCCAGGAGAAGGCGGCTTGGAGGACGATCTCGCCCGGCTCGCGGCCGGCGTCCTCGGCGGCGCCGCGATAGGCGTCGATGACCTCCGGTGCCGATTCGGGGTCGGCGAGGGTCCAGAGGCCGTCGCCGAGTCGGCCGGCGATCCGAGCCGCTCGCGGCCCGAAGGCGGAGACGTAGATCGGCGGGCGCCGCTCGGGCAGGGTGTGCAGCCTGGCGCCCTTGGTGGCGAAGTGCCTGCCCTCGCCGCTCAACTCCTCGCCTTCGAAGAGGGCGAGGATCATCTCCAGCGCTTCCTCCATGCGCCCGACCTGCTCGCCGACCGGCGGCCACTCGGCGCCGAGCGGCGACTCGTTCAAGGACTCGCCGGAGCCGAAGCCCAGATAGGGGCGGCCGGGAAACATCTCCTCCAGGGTCGCCCAGGCCTGGGCGATCAGGACGGGGTGGTAGCGGGGGCCGGCGGGGGTCACCCCGGTGCCCAGCGAGACGCGCTCGGTGGCGGCGCCGGCGGCGCCAAGCCAGACCCAGGCGTTGCCGGACTCGCCCCCCTCCCACCAGGGCTGGAGGTGGTCGCTGCAGCCGATGCCATCGAAGCCGGCGCGCTCGGCCTCGACCGCCTGGCGCAGCAGGTCCGATGGCGGGAACTGCTCGTGCGCGCAGAAGTGGAGATATCTCATTGGACTGCGCCTACCCGCCGGGGCACGGTCCCGAAACTCAGGAAAGACTAAATATCTTCAACGGCGTCGAGCGGGTGCAGCTCCCCGCGCTCGAGCGCCTCGCTGCGCAGGTGCGCGATCTCCTGGTATTCCGGCGAGGCGACCATGTCGAGGAACGCCTGCCGGGTCGGGTACTCGATCAGCAGGACCAGGTCCCAGGATTGCTCGCCGAGCACGACCGGCGCTGCCTGTCCGGCATAGGCGACTCGCCCACCGGCCTTCTCGAGCAGCGGTGCGACCGCCACCCCGTACTCCGCGTAGCGCTCACGGCCACTCTCCGGCTTGAACAGCAGCAGGTTCAGCATCGTCACCGGCCCCTCGCCGGCACGGTCGGCCAGAGCCTTCAGTCCCGCCGCGTTCGGCATCTCCGGTCCGCTCTCCGCCATGGCGCCATTCTGGCCGCCGCCGAGGACGGCGTTGCTCGCCGGTCTCTCCTAGCCCTCCAGCTCCGGCGCCCCGGGCGCTGCCGTGGGCATCCGATCCAGCCAGCGCAGCACCAGCAGCGACGCCGCCGGGATTGCCAGGGTGGCGCCGAGGACGAGGAACCAGATCTCGTTGGCATCGCTGCCGGCGCCGATCGAGTGGCCGATCGCGAGCAGCCAGAAGAGCGCCGTGAGGCGGTGCAGGCGGCGCCAGCGGGCGGCGCCGATGCGATCGCGCAGGTAGTAGGTGAGGCCGAGTGCGGCGAGGCCGTAGCCGGCGATGATTCCCGCTCCCGTCCAGAGCGGCCGATAGGCGCTCGCGAAGGGCACGGCGATCCCGATCGGGCCCGGGTTCAGCCAGGCGTCGCCGAGCAGCGCCAGGCCGTGCAGGGCGACCATCGCCAGCGTCGTCAGCGAGAGTGCCTCGTGGACGGCGCGGAAGTCGCGCTTGTTGGCGCTGCGCCGCTTCGAGCTCATCATCAGGCCGACGGCGACGCTGGCGCTGGCCAGCAGCATCGCGGCGCCGCCGGCGGCGCGGCTGGTGATCCAGAAGAGGTGGGGAGCGACGTTCACAGGCCCACCTCCACGACGCCGCCGTCGTCGAGGACGAGGACGCCTCCGTGGGGCAGGTGGGCCGCCGCATTGCCCGGCCCCGCCAGCAGCGCCGCCTTGGCGTAGACCTCGGCCAGGAACGCGACCGGCGCCCTCGCGGTCGCCTGGACGACGCCGGTGAAGGCCGGCTGCCCGGTCGCCGGGTCGAGCAGGTGGTGGGCGGGGCCGTCGGGCCCGTCCCAGGAGCGACGGCCGATGCCGCTGGTGGCGACCGCGCCGTCGACGATCTCCAGCTCCCGCAGCGGCTCGCCGCCGGCGGGGTCGTCGACGAGGACCGGCCGTGGCCGCTGGGCGACGCCGCCAATGCGGACGTCGCCGCAGCAGTCGACCGCGAAGCCGGCCAGGCTGGCCATCGTCTCCCCGACCAGATCGGCCAGCAGGCCCTTGGCGATGCCGCCGCTGTCGATCGCCAGGCCGGGCGGTCGCGAGACCGTGTTGGCGGTGCGGTCGACGACGATCTGGCTCCAGCCCCGGCTCTGGCTCGCGGCCGCCACGGTCGGAGGACCGCGCAGGGCCGTCGCGGTGGGCGCGCCGCCGGGCGAGTTCGCGATCTCCTCGCCGGCCAGCGACTCCCGGTAGCCGGCTCGCCCGATCTCGTCGACCAGGGTCGCGTCGACCAGCCCGTCGCTGAGCAGGCCCGCCCAGCGGGCGCCGGCGGCGACCTCGAGCAGCAGCCGGCTGACCGGGACGGTGTCTCGCGGGTCGCGATTCAGCCGGCAGAGCTCGCTGTCGGGCAGGAAGCGCGAGAGGCGCGCGTGGGCGTCCAGCAGGCGCGTCTCGGCGGCGACGACGGCCGCGTGCGCGCGCTCGGAATCGGCGTCGCCGCCGAGGACCGTGACGGTGCCGCCGAAGCAGGCGAAGGAGCGGCGCGCCTCGCCGCTCACGACTGTCCCGTCACGACCGCTTCCGGTTCCGGTTCGAACAGTTCTTCTTCTTCGACCGGGACCGCTTCTTCTTCCGGCAGGACTTCTTCTTCAACCGGAACGAATTCTTCTTCGACCGGGACTTCTTCTTCGATCGGCACCGCGGCTTCTTCGCCGCTGGCTTCGGGCTGGGCCCGTGGCTGCTTGGCGGCGCCGGCGCCGTGGCCGTGGCGGCTGGAGCCACCACTCAGCACCGGGTCGTTGCCGGTCGCCATCTGCGTGAAGACGATCCCCCAGAGCAGCACGAAGCAGATCAGCGAGGCGGCGACGACCCGGCTCTGCAGGCGGCCGCGGCGCTCGCGCTGGGCGCGCAGGCGATGGCGCGAGGCGCGCTTGCGCTCGAGCTGCTCGAAGGCGTCCATCAGAGCCACGCTCCCGCCAGCGAGACCGAGACCGCGGCGAGGGCGACCCCGGCCGCGAGGGCGCCGCCGAGCAGGCCGATCCGCGCTCCCGCACCGGTCAGGCGCGCGGCCGGCGGGCCGTGACGGCGCCAGTCGGGCAGGGCCAGCCGCGGCAGCTCCAGGAGGTGGCCGAGCACGTGGATCGCCATCAGCGCGAACCAGGCGATGAAGCTGGCCTTGTGGAGGAAGGAGAGGGTGCTGCTGGGCGGGCCGACGAGCAGCAGGGCGACCCCGGTCGCGAAGAGGGCGACGGTGGTGAGCACGACGCCGGGGGCGAGCAGGCGCAGCAGGACCGGCGGCGGCCCTTTGCGGACGTAGGCCGGGCTGTGCGTGTAGTAGCGGGCGAAGCGGTAGCCGGTGCTGCCCATCTTCAGCATCACCGGCGGGATCAGCAGCATCCCGATCAGGATGTGCTCCTCGCGAAGGGCGCCGATCAAGGGGATCGTCAGCCCCTCGGCCGCCAGCAGGACCAGCAGCATCACCGCGGTGCCGCCGGTCAGGCGCGAGTTGCCCGCGACACCTGCCGGGGCGGCGTCGGCGTGGGACGAGGGGGCGCCGGCCCTCTCGCCGAGGGCCGCTTCGGCGGCGTCGTACATGCCAGCATCGTCGGCACCGCTGCTTGCCCGAGCCTAAGGCCCGGGTGAGAGATCTCTAATTCGCCTTATTTGCAGGGGAGAAACCGGGAAGCTCGAAGGCGACGCGGGCGCCGCCGAGGGGCGAGCGCTCGATCCAGATGCGGCCACCGTGGGCGAGCACGATCTCGCGCGCGATCGCCAGGCCGAGGCCGCTGCCGCCCGAGGCGCGGTCGCGGGCTTCGCCGTGGCGCTGGAAGCGTGCGAAGACGCGCTCCCGCTCGGCCTCCGGGATGCCCGGGCCGTCGTCGTCGACGGTGACCGTGAGCCGATCGCCGCTGCCCGCCGCCGCGAGCAGGACGCGCCCCGTGGGGCCGGCGTGCCGGCGCGCGTTGGCGAGGAGGTTGCGGACGACCTGGGCGATCATGTCGGGGTCGACGCGGACGCTGCCGGCGGGGACGGGGCCGAGCTCGGCGACCCCGGGCAGCGCCTCGGCCAGCTCGCGTAGGAGGGGCTCGACCGCAACCGCCCGGGTGGCCGGCCCGACGCCCTCGTCGAGCCGGGCCAGGGCCAGCAGGTCGTCGACCAGCCGTTCCAGCCGCCGCATCTCCGTCATCGCCGTCGCCTCGACCCGGCGCACGTCCTCGGCGCTCGGCCGCTCGTTCCGGGCCAGCACCTCGAGCTGGCCGCGGATCGCGGTCAGCGGCGTGCGCAGCTCGTGCGAGGCGTCGGCGACGAAGCGGCGCTGGCGGGCGAAGGCGAGGTCGAGGCGGTCGAGCATGTGGTCGAAGGACTCGGCGAGGGTGCGGACCTCGACCGCGGCCCCGGGTTGCGGGCCGAGCCGGGGGGAGAGGTCGCCGGCGTCGACGTTGGCGGCGGTGCTGGCGATTCGCCGCAGCGGCGCCGCCGTCCGTGCCGCGACCAGGTAGCCGGCGATCAGCGCCGCGACCAGGGCGGCGCCGCCGACCAGGAGGAAGGTGCGCTCGACGTTCTCCTGGGCCTCCTCGATCGGCGAGGCGATCGAGCGCTCGCCGGGATCGGGGCCGCCGGCCCCGGGGCTCCGCTCGCGGCCCTCCTCGTGGTGGATCACCGCCGTCTCGTCGGTCATCTCGCGGTGCACGGCGACGAAGACGATCGCGAAGGCGCCGACCACGATCGCCCCGATCGAGACCGCCAGCCGCCCGCGCAGACCGAGGTCGTCCCAGAACCGCCTCAACTCGTGACCAGCCTGTAGCCGGCCGAGCGGACCGTCTCGATCGGCGCCGGCGACCCCGGTCGCTCGAGGCGGCGGCGCAGGTAGCCGATGTAGACCTGGACGACGTTGGTGCCGGGGTCGTGGTCGTAACCCCAGACGGCGGCGAGGATTTCGCGCTGCGAGCAGACCTGGCCGGCGTGGCGCATCAGGAAGGCGAGCAGGGTCGCCTCGCGCTCGGGCAGCCGTTCGGCGCTGCCGCCACGCTCGACCTGGCGGCTGACCAGGTCGAGGCGGATGTCCGCCGCCTCCAGCGTGGTCGCGGATTCGGCGCCGGCCTGCCGCAGATGCGCCCGCACCCGAGCCAGCAGCTCCTCGAAGGCGAACGGCTTGGCGAGGTAGTCGGTGGCGCCGGCCTCGAGGCCCTCGACCCGGTCGGCGACGTCACCGCGGGCGGTCAGCAGGATCACCGGCAGCGCCGCCTTGGCCCGCCGGATCGCGGCCAGCACCTCGAGCCCGTCGCGGCCCGGCAGCATGCGGTCGAGGATGACCAGGTCGAAGCCCTCGCCGAGCGCTCGCCGCTCGCCGGCGACGCCGTCGCCCTCGACCTCGACGCCGAAGCCCTCGGCGGCGAGCCCACGGGCGAGGAAGTCGGCGATCGCCGGCTCGTCCTCGACGATCAGGATCTCCACGGGCCCGATGCTAGCCGCGCCGTGCGGCCGGTCAGGCGAGTGCCAGCACGCCCAGCGCCAACACCGAGGCGGCGATCAGCGCGAAGACGACGCCGGTGACGATCCGCCCGGTTCGGCTGAGCCGGTGCTCGCCCATCAGCTCGCCGTCCTTGGCGAGGGCGCGGATGAAGGGGAGGACGAAGAGCAGCAGCACCGCGTTGAGCGCCTGGCTGAGGAAGAGGATCGGCACCAGCGGCGCCCCGGGGATCAGCACGATCGCCGCGGAGACGGCGACGACCGCGGCGAAGCTGAGGTAGAAGGAACGCGCCTCGCTGAAGCTGTCGTTGACGTCGGCGCGCCGCCCCAGCGTCTCCGAGATCGAGTATGCGGTCGAGAGCGGCACGATCGCCGCCGCCAGCAGGGCGGCACCGAGGAAGCCGAGGCCGAAGAGGGTCGCGGCGAGGCTGCCGGCGAGCGGTTCCAGCGCCTTGGCCGCGTCGCTGGCGTCCTTGACGTCGATTCCGGCCGGGTGCAGGGTGGCGGCGCAGGCGACGACGACGAAGAAGCCGATCACGCCGGTGAGGACGGCACCGGTGATGACGTCGATCCGCTCGTATCGCAGGTCCGCCGGCCGCAGCCGCTTGTCGACGGCGTAGGACTGGATGAAGGCGAGCCCCCAGGGTGCGAGCGTGGTGCCGACGGTGGCGACCGCGACCAGCAGGGCGTCGCGGTTGAGCGGGATGCTCGGGACGATCAGCCCCTTCGCGGCGGCGCCCCAGTCGGGCTTGGCGAGGAAGCCGGAGACGACGTAGGCGATGAACACCGAGCTGAGCAGGAGCAGGAAGTGCTCGACATGGCGGAAGCTCTCGCGCAGCACCAGCGCGGAGACGCCGATCGCGGCCAAAGGCACGGTGACGTAGCGGCTGGCGCCGCCGAGCAGATCGGCGCCGGCGGCGACGCCGGCGAACTCGGCGCAGAGCGTGCCGGTGTTGGCGACCACGAGGGCGGCGAGCACCAGCCAGGCGGTGCGGGAGCCGAAGCGCTCGCGCACCAGGGTCAGCAGCCCTTTGCCGGTGACGATCCCGAGCCGGACGCCGAGCTCGTGGAAGACGATCAGCGCCGCGGTCGAGAGGGCGAGGACCCAGAGCAGCTCGTAGCCGTAGCGGGCGCCGAGGATCGAGTAGGTGGCGATTCCCGCCGGGTCGTCGTCGGACAGGCCGGCCAGCAGCCCCGGCCCGACCACGGCCAGCAGCGCCACCGCGCCGCCACCGCGGAGCAGCAGGCGCCGGCGCCGCGCGAGGCGCCAGTGGGTGTGTCGTCCGGGGACGCGATGGGCGCGAGGCTCCGCCAAGGGCGGGGATAGTCTGGCTGGCGTGTCGGTTATCGAGACGCAGGGGCTGACCAAGCGCTACGGAGCCTCGCGCGGGATCGAGGACGTGACGCTCAGCGTCGAGGCGGGGGAGGTGTTCGGCTTCCTCGGTCCCAACGGGGCCGGGAAGACGACGACGATCCGCACCCTGCTCGACCTCCTCCACCCGAGCGGGGGAAGCGCCCGCATCTTCGGCCTCGACAGTCGCCGCGACAGCGTCGCGATCCGCGCCCGGCTCGGCAACCTGCCGGGCGATTTCGGCTTCGGCCCGGCGACGAGCGGGCGCGAGATGGTGGCGCTGCTGGCACGGCTGCGTGGCGTCGACGGGCTCGGCCGCGCCGAGCAGCTGGCCAGCCGCTTCCGGGCCGACCTCGACCGACCGCTGGGTGAGCTCTCGCGCGGCAACCGCCAGAAGATCGGGCTGATCTCGGCCGCCTTCCACGAGCCGGAGCTGCTGATCCTCGACGAGCCGACCGGCGGCCTCGACCCGCTGATGCAGGAGGAGTTCCTCGCCCTCGTCGCCGAGGAGCGCGAGCGCGGGCGCACCGTCTTCCTCTCCTCGCACGAGCTCGACGAGGTGCAGCGGGTCTGCGACCGGGTCGCGATCGTCCGCGGCGGCCGGCTGATCGCGACCGAGCGGATCGACGACCTGCTCGGCAGGGCGCGCCGCCGCGTCAGCGTCGAGCTGGCCGAGCCCGCCGACCTCAGCGCCGAGCTGCGGGCGCTGCCGGGCGTGGACGACGTCACCGCCGACGGCCGTCGCCTCAGCCTCACCGTCGCCGGCGACGTCGACCCGCTGCTGAAGGCGCTCGCCGCCCACCACGTCACCGACCTCGAGGTCTCGCGCCCGAGCCTCGAGGAGGTCTTCCTCGGCTACTACCGGGGCGACGGAGAGGGACGGTGAACGCTCAGGTCGTCGCCCTGCTCGGCGCCCACCTCTCCGACCGCCGCCGCTCGATCCTCGCCTGGGGACTGCCGCTGGGCCTGATGTCGGCCTTCATCGTCGCGATCTTCCCCTCGGTCCAGGAACCGATCGAAAAGGCGGTGAACAGCTACCCGGCCGGGCTCAAGGAAGCCTTCGGAATCGGCCAGCTGAGCAGCGTCGAGCAGTACCTGCACGCGGAGATGCTGAGCCTGATCGTGCCGTTGGCGCTCGGCTACCTGGCGGTGCGGGCGGTCGCCAGCGGCCTCGCCGGGGCCGCCGAAAGCGGCCGCCTCGACGTCCTCCTCTCGGCCCCGGCCTCGCGCTCCCGAATCGTCGCCGCCGGCTTCCTGGCGACCGCGGCCGAGCTCGCCGCCGTCCTCCTCGTCACCGGCCTGCTGACCGCGCTCGGCAGCCTCCTCGCCGGCGCCGGCCTCGCCGCCGGGCCGGCCGCGGCGGGCTTCGCCAACGTCTGGCCGCTGGCCCTGCTCTTCGCCGGCCTCGGCATCGTCGTCTGCGGCTTCTCGCTGCGGACCAGCGTCGTCACCGGCTCGGTCGCCGGCGTGCTGGTGGCGATGTACGTCATCGACCTGGTCGGCCGCCTCGACGACGGCCTCTCCTGGGTGCGCTACGCCTCCGTCTTCAAGTACTACGGCAACGCGATCGAGGACGGCATCGAACCGCTGGCCTTCCTCGGCGTGACCCTCGTCGCGGTCCTGCTCGCCGCGCTCGGCGCCCGGCTCTTCGAGCGCCGCGACGTCGCGGCCTGAAGCTGGCCCGCCGAATCCTTGACGAGGCGTCGTATCTCAGTGGCTGTGCCCATGCCCGCGCACGGTGCGCCAGGAATCCCAGGTGATCTTGAGGATCACGGCGGTGATCGCCAGGCCGATCAACGGGTCGGCGACCGCTATGCCGAGCGCGACGGCGCCGGCAGTCGCCACCACCGCCAGGCTGACGTAGGAGTCGGCCCGGGCGTGGTTGCCGTCGGCGATCAGCGCCGGGCTGTCGAGCCGGTTGCCGGCGCGGGTGCGGATGCCGGCGGCGAGCCAGTTGCCGGCAAACCCGATCAGCCCGGCGGCGGCGAGGGCAAGGAGGTGGGTCGGCGTCTGGGGGTGGATCAGCCGCGAGATCGCCTCGACCCCGGCGACGCAGGCGGAGACGAAGATCGCCGCGACGACGAAGAGCCCAGCGACCCGCTCGGCCCTGGCCGAGCGCAGCAGGAAGGCGACGCCGAGCGGAATCGCGGTGCTGGCATCGCCGAAGTTATGGATCAGGTCGGCAAGCAGGGCGACGCTGCCGCTGGCGAGGTAGATCGCCAACTGCGCGACCGCGGCCACCCCCAGCACCGCCAGCGAGAGCCCGACCGCCTTCAGCCCCTCGCGCGAGCGCTTGATGCTGTCGTCCACGAGGCCATGGGAGTGGCCGTGCCCGCCGTGATGATGATGAGCGTGGGTCAGGCCCAAATCATGCCGGTGGCAGTCGATGCGAGCCCCCGGCGCCGCTCTTGTAGCTGCTAGCCTGTACTCCATGACGCTACATCAGTCCGCCAGCGAAGTTGGTGTTCGCGAGCTGCATGATCGCCTCAGCGAGTACTTGGATCGAGTGGAGGGGGGCAGCGAGATCGTCGTCACCCGGCGCGGGCGACCGGTGGCGCGCCTCAGCGGACTTGGTGAGCGGCCGCTCGACGCTCTCTCGCGCCGTGGCTTGGTGCGGATGCCGCAGGGCGAGCGCTCGTCTCGCTCGGCGCGGGTGCAGGGGGACGGATCGGTCTCCGACCTCGTCGCTGAGCAGCGCGCCTGATCTTCTACTTCGACACTTCGGCGCTGGTCAAGCTCGTCGTCGTCGAGGACGGCTCGGAGCTGGCGGCCGAGCTCTGGGGGAGTGCCTATCCGGCAGCGTCGAGCACCCTTGCCTATCCGGAGGGCCGGGCGGCCCTCGCGGCTGCCCGGCGCCTGGATCGACTCGGGGCGAATCAGCATCGCATGGCGCTTGCGGACTTCGAGGAGCGGTATGCGGACCTGATTACGGTCGGCGTCGATGAGGAGCTTGCGGTTCGCGCTGGGAGGTACGCCGAAGACCTCGGACTGCGCGGTTACGACTCGGTCCACCTGGCGACCGCGCTCGAACTGGGGGATGACGAAGTCGTCGTGGTGACCTGGGACCGCGATCTCGCCCGGGCGACGGAACGGGTTGGCTTGGGTGTGGCTGGCTCCGAAGGGGACCCGTCTTAGAAGGCCCTCGACGCCGATTGAGGAGACACCATAGGGTGTATAGTGATGCTATGAGCAGGACGCAGGTCTACCTGGGCGAGGGGGAGTTGGAGCTCCTCGATCGCGCCTCGCGCGCCACGGGCGCATCTCGCTCGGAGCTGATCCGCCGCGCGGTCCGCACAACCTTCGGTGAGCAGGGGGCGGACGAGAAGCTCCGCGCCCTCAAGGCCAGCGCTGGTTCCTGGAAAGGCCGACGCAGCAGCGGCACCGAGTACGTAGACGCGATTCGCGGCGGGGATCTCAATGATCGCCTGGCCCGGCTCGGCGTCAAGTGAAGCTGCTCGACACCAGCGTCGCAATCGACCACCTACGCGGCTCGTTCCCCGCTGTCGATCTCCTAACCGACCTGCTGGAGGCCGAAGAGTCCATCTTTGCCAGCGAGGTCGTGCGCTTTGAGTTGTTGGCTGGCGTGCGCGAGAAAGAGGTCGACGCACTGGAGCAGTTCTTCTCGGCGATCTCCTGGGTGCCGGTAGGGGAGGAGGTAGCCCGGGCTGCTGGATCGCTTGCTCGGCGCCACCGCCGCTCCCACAGCGGCATCGACGATGCCGACTACCTGATCGCCGCCACCGCGCTCCTGCTCGAGGCCGACCTGCTGACGACCAACGTGCGCCACTTCCCGATGATCACCGGGCTCAAGGCCGCCTACTGAGCGTCGGAGAACTTCAACGGCTCCATCCACGCAGAAACCCCGCCGTAGCGGGGCTTCCGAGAATGCGGCTGAATGGAGTCGAACCATCACGGGTGTTTCCACCCACAAGGCCCTCAACCTTGCGCGTCTACCAGTTCCGCCACAGCCGCAGAGGGCGGTCGATTCTAGATGGTCGGGGCGGGAGGGGGCTTTGGTTGCGGCTATCCGACCCAGCCGATAGGCTTTTCCGAACAGGTGTTCGAACGCACTTGGCCACTCGGCATGGAGGGAATACGGAAAAGCCATGGTTGACCTGGATCTGACCAAGCGCCAGAAGGAGATCTTCGACTTCATCGGCAAGTACGCCGCGAAGACGGGGTATCCACCGACGGTGCGGGAGATCGGCAAAGCGGTGGGGCTGCACTCGTCCTCGACCGTGCACGCGCATCTCGCGAATCTGGAGAAGATCGGGCTGCTCCGGCGCGACCCCTCGAAACCGCGGGCGATCGAGCTGCTCTTCGACAAGGCGAAGAAGACGATCCGGCCCGAAAGCGGCCTGCCGCTGGTCGGTCAGGTCGCCGCCGGCGCGCCGATCCTCGCCGAGGAGAACATCGAGGAGTACCTCGAGATTCCCGACGTGATCGGTGGCGAGGAGGGCGACTACATCCTCCAGATCCGCGGCGAAAGCATGAAGAACGCCGGCATCATCGAGGCCGACTACGTGGTCGTGCGCCCGGCCGACGACGCCAACGACGGCGAGATCGTCGTCGCCCTGATCGGCGAGGAGGCGACCGTGAAGCGGATCTACCGCGAGAAGGACCACGTCCGGCTCCAGCCCGAGAACGAGGAAATGGAGCCGATCCTGACCTCCGAGGCCCGTGTCCTCGGCAAGGTCGTCGGCGTCTTCAGGGCCGTCTGACGACGCCCCAAATCTCGGTACCAGGCTTTTAGATACCCCGGCTGTTTCTCGATATCCTGCGGGGGTGAGTCAGGGGCGGGGAACTCGGAGGTTGCTTGCATTGCTGTGCCTCGTCGCGGCGCTGGTGGCTGTGACGACCTCACTGGCGCGGGCCGAGCTGACCGCCAGCGGCAACCTCTTCATCAACTTCAACGGCGACATCGAACCGGAAGTCCTGCCGCGCGACGAAAGGGCGCCGGTGACGGTCTGGATATCGGGCCAGGTCCGCACCCTCTCCGGCGAAAAGCCGCCTTCGCTGCGCGAGATCACGATCGGCATCAACCGCGACGGTCACCTCGAGACTCGTGGCCTGCCGGTCTGCCGGCTGGCGCAGATCAAGCTTGCCTCGAGCAAGGACGCGCTCGAAGCCTGCGGCGACGCGCTGGTCGGCGAAGGCCGCTACAGGGCAAGGTCCACCTTTCCCGAACAGGCCGATACCTCGATTCAGGGCAAGATCCTCGCCTTCAACGGCAAGGTCGGCGGACACACGGCGATCCTCGGCCACGTCTACAGCGACAGCCCGGCGCCGAGCACCGGGGTCATCACCTTCCAGATCACCCACCCGAGCGGCACCTTCGGCACGGTCCTGACCGGATCCGTCCCGGAAAACCTCACCCGCTGGGGATACCTGAAACGGATCAGCCTCAGCCTGCACCGGGACTACACCTACAAGGGCAAGCATCTCAGCTACCTCTCGGCTCCCTGCCGCGCACCGCGCGATCTCCGGAGAGCGGCCTTCAAATTCGCCTTCGCCACGATGCTGTTCGACGACGGTCGCACCCTCTCGTCGACTCTGACCCGGACCTGCAGAGTGCAGCCCGAAGCACGATGAGCGCCCGGCCGGTCTGCCTGGCCCTGGCCGCGGCGGCACTGGCTCTGCTCTGCGCGACCAATGCGTCAGCGGCGCCACTGCCGCTGACGCCGGCCAACCTCTCCGCCGGCGGTCAGGACGCTGCCGGTCCCCAGGTCGCGGTCGACCCCGCCGGTGACGCGGTGGCGGTCTGGTCCCGTTTCAACGGCGCCAACCAGATCGTCCAGGCCGCGAGCAGGCCGGCGGGCGGGGCCTGGTCAGGGGCCGCCGACATATCCGTCGCCGGCCGCGACGCGGTCGAACCGCAGGTCGCGATCGACAGCGCCGGCAACGCGGTCGCGGTCTGGTCGCGCTCCGACGGCTTGCGGACCGTGGTCCAGGAGGCGACGCTGGCGGCCGGTGGCGGCTGGTCCGCACCGATCGATCTCTCCAATGCCGAAGGGAACGCCGCGGCGCCGCAGGTCGCCGTCGACGTGGCCGGTGACGCGGTGGTCGTCTGGTCCCGCTTCAACGGCCTCAACCAGATCGTCCAGGCCGCGAGCAGGCCGGCGGGCGGGGCCTGGTCGGGGGCCGTCGACCTCTCCCTCGCCGGCGGCGACGCGGTCGAACCGCAGGTCGCGATCGACGGCGCCGGCAACGCGACCGCGGTCTGGTCCCGCAACGGTGGCGCGAACTTCATCGTCCAGAGCTCGACCCGCGCTGCCGGCGGGCCGTGGTCGAGCCCGCCGAGCGACCTCTCGATCGCCGGAGGCCCTGCCGGGGAACCGCAGATCGCGGTCGGGGCCAGCGGGGAAGCGGTCGCGGTCTGGTCGCGCAACGATGGCGCCAACCGAATCGTCCAGAGCGCCGCCCGGGCTGCCGGCGGCCCCTGGTCGGGAGCGGTCGATCTCACCGCGACGGGCAGCGACTCGGACAAACCGCAGGTGGCCCTCGCGCCGGGAGGCGAGGCGGTCGCGGTCTGGGCCCGTGACACGGTGGGCTTCAACACCGTCGCCCAGGCTGCCCTGCGATCCCCGGGCGGGAGCTGGTCGGCGGCGGCCAACCTCTCGACCGGCGCATCGATCGCCGAGGCGCCCCAGGTCGCGGTCGACCGGGCCGGGGACTGGATCGCCGTCTGGTCGGACAGCGCTGCCAGCCCCTCGGTGATCCTCAGCGCGACCCGGCCCGCCAGCGGCGGCTGGGAAGGCATGCGGCGCCTCTCCGAACAGGGCGAGAACTCCGTTGGAGCCCAGATCGCCCTCGCCCCCGACGGCAACGGCGTCGCGATCTGGACCCGCGAATCTGGCTCGCACCCGATCGTCCAGGCGCTCGGCTTCGACGGCACCCCGCCGCAACTGCGGGCCGTCTCGATCCCGGCGGTGGCGACGATGGGGAAGCCCGTCTCCTTCTCGGCATCCGCCTTCGACGTCTGGTCGCCGATCGCCTCGATCCGCTGGTCCTTTGGCGACGAAGCCGGCGCGACCGGCCCGGCCGTCACCAACTCCTACGCCCGCCCAGGCACCTACCGGGCCTCTGTGGTCGTCGCCGACGCGCTCGGAAGGAGCTCGGAAGCGAGCGCCACGGTGACCGTCTACCCGCAGGCCCGGGCCGGGCGCAACGTCCTCGTCAAAGGGCGTCGCGCCAAGCTGCGCGTCCATTGCGCCAGCCCGGCCGGTTGCGAAGGCACGGCCAAGCTGATTGCCGCGGTCGAGCTCAAGCGCGGCGCCCGCGTCATTCGGAAGCGGCTGTCGATCGGCACCAAGCCCTTCGCGATCCCGGGCTCGACCTCCGCGACGCTCTCGATAAGGCTCACCAAGCCGGGACTGGCCGCGGTCCGCGACGCGGGGAAGCGACGGGGACTGAAGGCGCAGCTGACCGGCCCGGGCATCAAGCACCGCCTGGTGGCCCTCTTCGCGCGTCCCTCAGGGCCACCTGCCTGACTCGATCAGCTTCTTGTAGCGCCGCTGCCGCCGCCGGGCGTCCCACATCACCAGCGGCAGCAGCCGCAGCCCGAGGCGCGGGAAGAGGTCGAAGCCGCGGAGGAGGGGACCGCGCCAGCGGGGCAGGATCAGGATCGGGCGGGGTCGCTCGGTGAGTCGGCCGACCTCGCGGGCGACCTGCTCTGGAGTCAGCAGCTGGCCGGAGAAGGAGCCCGCGGCGTCGGGGTCGTCGAGCTTGTCCTCCAGCATCGGCGTCCAGATCCCGTCGGGGCAGACGGCGGAGAGCTCGATGCCGCGGTGGCCGGCGCGGCGCAGGTCGAAGAGGGTGCCGAGCGTGAAGGCCATCGCCGCGTGCTTGCTGGCCGAGTAGGTGACCTCTCCCGGGGCGGCGACGATCCCGGCCAGGGAGACGACGTTGACGACGTGGCCGCGGCCGGCCGGGACCATCTGCTCGATCGCGGCGACGGTGCCGTTCATCGTCCCCGCGGCGTTGATCGCCAGCATCGCCGCGCGGGTCGGCTCGTCCTGCTGCCAGGAGTTGCCGGTGACGAGGATGCCGGCGTTGTTGACCCAGAGGTCGAGGCCGCCGGCCGCCGCGACCTCGGTGGCGAGCGACCGGCAGGCCGCCTCGTCACGGACGTCGAGTGGGGAGGAGGTGGCGCCGGCGCCGATCTCCGCGGCGACGCCGGTCGCCCGTTCGGCATCGACGTCGGTGACCCGCACGGCGAACCTGCGCGCCGCCAGCTCGAGGGCGATCGCGCGGCCGAGCCCGCCGCCGGCTCCGGTGACGACAGCGTTGCGCATGGCCTCCACCATATCCGCCCGGAATTTGGCCCCAAGGGCCGTGGCGGCGTACCATCGGCAGGCGGGCCGAGCGGACCGCGGGGGGAGAGAAAACCCCTCGAGGAAAGTCCGGACACCACAGGGCAGGGCGGTGGGTAACGCCCACCCGGGGAAACCCGCGGGAAAGTGCCACAGAAATACACAGCC
>Ga0207710_10000196_pt1 | contig 57024 bp, 44 predicted proteins | sample KBSS24metaG_FD_184400 | JGI IMG/M metagenome (GOLD analysis project Ga0207710, IMG submission 184400) | Switchgrass rhizosphere microbial communities from Kellogg Biological Station, Michigan, USA - KBS S2-4 metaG (SPAdes) (version 2) | ecosystem: Host-associated > Plants > Roots > Rhizosphere...
GCCACCCTGGTCCAAGCCGCTCGACATCGACCGGCTGGCTGACGGCGAGGCCGACATCGACTTTGCTGTCCCGCTCGCCGAGCTACCTCGTTTGCGCTCGCAGCTCGCAAGCGTCGAGGGAATGGTTCGCGGGCGCGTACATTTTACGCGGCAGTCCGGCCTCGCGGTGGCCAGTCTGACAGTGAGCGGTGCAGCAACTCTCGCGTGTCAGCGGTGTCTGCAGCCGATGACTGAGCCGGTGGACAGCTCGGTGGACGTGGCATTGATTACCACGGAGGCCGATGCGAGCCGTGTGCCGGAGCACCTCGAGCCCGTGTTGGCTTCGGGTGGCCGGATCACGGTGGGTGAGTTGGTCGAGGAAGAATTGTTGCTTGCACTGCCCATCGTGCCCTTGCACGCGCAGGCGAGCGATTGTGCTGTTCCGGTTGATGTCCCGGCGGCGAGCGGCGCGCTGTCTGAGTCAGGCGCGCCGGAACAGACGACACAGAAACCGTTTGCGCAGCTGGACAAGCTGCTCAAACGTTGAAGTAACACTAGGAGCTTGAAAAAATGCCTGTGCAAAAAAGCCGCAAGACGCCTTCACGGCGCGGCATGCATCGATCGCACGACGGGCTCGCGAAGCCCGCTCTCTCAACAGATCCGCAGTCGGGTGAGACGCACCTGCGTCACTGCATCACCCCGGATGGTTTCTATCGCGGCAAGCGAGTGATCGAGAAGCCCGACGAAGTCGAAGAGCAGGAATAGCACGTAAGCCGGAGCTCGCAGGCGCTTGCAGCGCCACCATCTTTCGCGGGTTGCCTCGTGACAACTATCGCCATCGATGTGATGAGCGGCGACAACCCGCCGCGCGAGTATGTTACCGGGTCGCTTCACGCGCTCGGTCATGACGCCGGACTGCGCGCGCTGCTCGTCGGCCAGGCCGATCAGATCGAGCCGCATCTCGCCGGTCTCACCGACTCGGTGCGTGAGCGGCTCGAGATCGTTCCGGCCGCGACCGTCGTTGCGATGGGTGATACGCCGCGCGAAGCCATCCGCCGCAAAAAAGACTCGTCGATGCGCATCGCCATCGACCTCGTCAAGGAAGGGCGGGCGGCCGCGTGTGTCAGCTCCGGCAACACCGGCGCGCTCACCGCAATGGCGCACTTCGTTCTCAAGACCATTGATGGTGTCGAGCGTGCGGCCATCATCTCCGCCATCCCCGCGGCTCACGGCCACACCCAGATGCTCGATCTCGGTGCAAATACCAAGGCGACCCCCGAGCAGTTGCGTCAGTTTGCCGCCATGGGCGCCATCATCGCCCGCGATATCCATGGCCTGGAAAAGCCCCGCATAGGGCTGCTCAACATCGGGGAAGAGGACATCAAGGGTCACGAAACAGTGCAGGCGGCGCACGCGCTGCTCGGATCCACACGGCTCAACTATGTCGGGTTCGTCGAGGGCGACGATATCTTTTCCGGCGATGTGGATGTCGTGGTGACGGACGGATTCACCGGCAATGTTGCACTCAAGACCATGGAGGGCGCTGCCCGGTTGATCGCCAATCGGATGCGCCAGGAGTTCCGCGCCTCCTGGCTCGATACTCTCGCCGGGCTCATCGCGCGCCCGGTGCTGCGCCGGGTAGCCTCAGGTCTCGATCCCAACCGTTACAACGGGGCATGCATGGTCGGCCTCGCCGGTATCGTGGTAAAAAGTCACGGTCGGGCGGACGGCGTTGCATTCTCGAGAGCGATTACGACCGCAGTCGTAGCCGCACGACGCGGCCTGACCGAGCACATTGCACAAGCGCTCTCGGAGTCCAAAATTTGATCTATTCGCGCATCGTCGGCACGGGCTCCCACCTTCCCGAAAAAGTCCTCACGAACTTCGATCTGGAGAAGCTGGTTGATACCAGCGATGCCTGGATTCGCGACCGCACCGGGATAGAGCGCCGTCACATCGCCGCCGAGGGCGAGACGACCGTGGATCTCGCCGAGCACGCCGCGCGGCGTGCGCTCGAGTCAGCCGGCCTGCGGCCCGAAGATGTCGATTTCATCGCGTTTGGCACGACCACGCCGGACTTGGTATTTCCCAACTGCGGAGTGCTCTTGCAGGAACGCCTGGGCTGTCGTGGCGGGCCGGCATTCAGCGTCGAAACCGCGTGCAGCGGGTTCATGTATGCGCTGTCGATCGCTGACAAGTACGTGCGTTGCGGCGAGGCAAAACGCGCGCTCGTCGTTGGCTCGGAGACCCTCTCCCGGATTACCGATTGGACCGACAGGTCAACCGCGATCCTGTTTGCCGATGGTGCGGGTGCGGTGGTTCTCGGTGCATCCGAGGAGCCCGGCATTCTCTCGACCCACCTGCATGCCGACGGCCACTATAAGGACATGCTCTATTGCGGCAGCGGCGTGTCCAAGGGCTTTGGTCCCGACAAGGTCAAACTGTCCATTTCCATGGTGGGCAGCGAAGTGTTCAAGGTGGCTGTTACAACTTTGGGCAAAGCGGTGGATGAGACTCTGGCCGCCAACGGGTTGGACCGCTCGGCCATCGACTGGCTGGTGCCGCACCAGGCCAACCTGCGAATCATTCAGGCAATCGCAAGAAGGCTGGAGTTGCCCATGGAGCGTGTAATTCTCACTGTCCAGGATCACGGCAACACGTCGGCCGCCTCCGTGCCTATCGCTCTCGACAGGGCCGTCCGGGACGGGCGCATCAAGCGCGGGGACATGCTGCTGCTGGAGGCCTTCGGTGGTGGTTTTACCTGGGGCTCCGCGTTGGTCAAATACTGAAAAAGAACGCCTGAAAAGCGAACGCCGCGCATTGAGCGCGGCGTCCGTATCAGTTCAAGCCGATAGGCTCTTACTTCGAGATCGACCGCTTGAACATCCTGTCGATCTTCTCGTTGGTGGCATCAACGGCCGACTGGCTGGCCTGAGCGGCAGCCAACGCCTGGTTCGCAGTGCTCTGCGCGCTGCTGGCAGCCTGGTTGGCGGCCGACGCTGTGCTGTTTGCCTGATCCGCGGAAGACTTAGCTGCCGCCACATCCGACTGCAGCTTCGCTACCTGTGACTTGAGGTCTGCGACATCCGCCTGGAGGGGCTTCAGATCCTGACAGCCTGCAAGTCCCGCCACGACTGCCACGGCAGCCACCTTCAAAACGATCGCGCACTTCATAAACGTCCCCTTCTGGGTTGTTGATTCGGGAGGTCCCTGGAACGAATGCGAATGTAGCACGCAAGTTCCATGCCCCATTCACAAGCGCGCAATGGCATCAAATTTATCAACGGATTGCAACTGCAGACATCATCGATGTCTGCCAGGTGCGACATCGGATGTTGCAACGAGAAAATAAATCATCGATGGGGACGCGTGGTTCATGACCGGTTCAGTCAACTGTCGTTCGACTTCGCGCATACGGACGTTTTCACTGGCGTGCGCTTCCTACGCATACATGCGCGCGGTTGGTGCAGCGGGCTGATTCACTTTGGATGAGTCTCGAGTGGCACTGTTGCGCCGCGGCAGCGAACCTAAGCAGCAAGAGTTCCCCTTGCCTCCGGCATTGATCTGGATATAATCACAGTAACTGTATAGATGAACAGGGTGGCCGAAATGTCCGATCTGACACCGCGCCAGACGCAGATTCTGCGCCTAGTCCAGCGATTTATCTCTGAAACCGGCATGCCGCCGACCCGGGCGGAAATCGCGCGGGAATTGGGCTTCAGATCCGCTAATGCAGCCGAAGAGCACTTGCGGGCGCTGGCCCGTAAAGGCGTCATAGCCCTGGTACCCGGGACCTCCCGCGGCATCCAGCTCAAGGACACCATTCGCGAGCAGATGGGCTTGCCGCTCATCGGCCGGGTTGCGGCTGGCCGTCCCATTTTCGCCGAGGAGAATTTCGAGGCACGGCTGCAGATCGATCCGTCGCTGTTTCAGCCACGGCCGCATTACCTCCTCAAGGTCACCGGCATGAGTATGAAGGATGCCGGCATCCTCGACGGTGACCTCGTTGCCGTGCATCGCACCTCGGAGGTGCGCAGCCGCCAGATCGTGGTCGCTCGCCTGGAGAACGAGGTGACGGTGAAGCGCTATCGGCAGGAAGGCACCGTCGTGTGGCTCATGCCCGAGAACATCGAGTTCGAGCCCATCAAGGTGGACCTCAAGGAAGAGCCACTACTCATCGAGGGCATTGTCGTGGGCGTTCTCAGACGCGGCAAGACGACCGGTCTCATGTGAAGGCGGGTGCCCCAGAGGGCGTGCCCAGCGCGCCTCGGGGCCCATACAAGTTGGGTCACATAGATTGGTGTTCATGAGCACTCCTCATGTCGGTCAACTCCGAATTGGCTCGGCTGCTCGAGCATCCGGCCATCTGGCGCGGGACCAGTGTCGCGCGGACGGAAACCCTTCCCACGGGTTTCCGTGCGCTCGACGAACGTCTTCCCGGCAGGGGTTGGCCGCGTAGCGGCTTGATCGAAATCCTCGTTTCCCGCTTCGGTGTCGGCGAGCTGACCCTGCTGCTTCCAGCGCTTGCCGCGCTGACACGCCGCCCAATGGCACGCTGGTGCGTTTGGGTGGCTCCGCCCCTCGAGCCCTTCGCACCCTCCCTGGCGGCGCATGGAGTCCTCCTCGAGCGTCTGCTGGTCGTACGGACCTCGGCTAACCACAAGCGGGAGAGGTCGAACGGGATCCCGCTCGCGCGCGCCGCGGGCGCGATCTGGGCTTTCGAGCAATCACTGGGCTCTGGCGCGTGCGACATCGCCATGGCCTGGGCTAAGCGGCCCCGGCCGAAGGAGATCCGGCGGCTGCAGCTTGCGGCTGAGCGCGGCCGCACCCTGGGTGTGTTGTTCCGGCCGCAACAGGCGGCCCGGGAGTCTTCCTATGCCGCGCTGCGAATGACCATCAACCCTTGCGCCCACGGAGTGCGGGTTACGTTGTTGAAGAGCAAGGGTGGGGTGCGCGGCTCCGTTGAGCTCACCCTGCAAGGCGCGAGTTGAGTATGAAACCGCGAATCGCTCAGCGGATGAAGGGGACTGTCAGCAAGCTTCCGGCAGGCAATGCTTCCCCGGAAGCAACCCTGCTGCGCTCCGTAGACGCCGCCGGCACGCCGGTTGATTCGCCGGAGCTTTGGATGGGGGTGCACATCTTCGCGCCGGGCACGGTGTCACTGGAGCGTCTGGCCAGGAGCGCCCAGCGTTTCACTCCGCGCGTGAGCCTGGTGGCACCCGATGGGCTGCTGCTCGAAGTGAAGGGAAGCCTGCATCTGTTCGGCGGTTCGGACGGACTGATCCGGGCCTTCGCGAAGGAATGCGGCGCAGTTGGAATCGAGCCCGCGATCGCACTCGCACCGACACCGCTCGCTGCTACGGCCGCGGCCCGTGTTGGCGAGCCTCACGGCGAGCCATTCATCGTCACGAACCAGGCACAGCTCGTCGGCAGGTTGTCATCTTTGTCCCTTGCGCCACTGCGGTGGCCACAGGATGTTGTAGAGCGGCTTGCGCGGATGGGTGTGCGCACCATAGGTCAGGCATTGCGTCTGCCGCGCGCTGGCTTTGCCCGCCGTTTCGGCCCTGAGCAGCTCTCTGAGCTGGATCGCCTGATCGGCCGGAATGCAGACCTGCGTCATCATTTCCAGCCACGTGAGCGCTTCCGGCGCCGCCGCGAGCTGACCTACGAGTTGGAAAACAACGAAGCTGTGCTCGCGGTGCTGGCGCCGCTGCTGACGGATCTCGGTAAGTTCCTCCAGGAGCGGCAATGCGGTATCACCGAGCTCGAATGCCGATTGCGGCATCGGCACGCGCCGCCTTCCACCTGCGTTCTGCGCCTGGCAGCGCCGGTGGCGGAGGTTGCTCGTCTGACGGAGTTGCTGGGCGAGCGGCTGAGTGCACTCACGTTGCCCGAGCCGGTGCGCTCCTGCGAGATTCGTTCCGGCCTGCCCGTACTGAGGGTACTTGCTTCAAACCCGTTGTGGCAGCCCGGCGAATATGGTGGCAGTGGTGGCCCCGAAGCGCCGCAGCTCATTGAGCGGCTGCGCGCCAGGTTGGGACATGAAGCCGTTTACGGCCTGCAGACATTGGCAGGACATCGTCCCGAGAATGCCTGGAGCATGCGCGAGCCATCGTCGAACGGCTCAGGATCCCGACTGGCCGTGCCGCCGCCACCATCACCCTGGCCGGCATTCCGCCGCCCTCTATGGCTGCTGCATGCGCCCCAGCAACTCGAGGAAATCGATGGCGTGCCACGCCGCCGCGGCACGTTGCGTTTTTTTGGTGATGTTGAGCGAATCGAGACGGGTTGGTGGGACGGAGGTGATATCGGCCGCGATTACTACACGGTGTTTGATATCTACGGTGTGCAGCTGTGGATATTCCGTGAGCGCGCCGAGCCGCACCGTTGGTTTTTGCATGGAGTGTCCGGGTGACGGCCCTTTCGGCTTTCGTGGGGTCGCGGCGTTTTCTGCGGAAATCCCGTGCGCCGGCCTAAGCGTAACGGAGTGCGCTGCCGTGGGTGGGGGAAGCCACCCAGACGCGCGCGTTATGCGCGCGCGGCAAAGTCGCATAGGACACCCGTGGAACATGGTTCGCCATGAGCCGCGACCCCACGAAAGCCGCAGACGCCTCAGCCGCGTGCGCCTCGGGCCCGCTGACTGAAACGCATCCGCCGACATACGCAGAGCTGCATTGCATCAGCAACTTTACTTTCTTGCGCGGCGCTTCGCACCCACAGGAGCTCGTTGAGCGCGCCAGTACTCTGGGTTACAGCGCGCTTGCCATAACTGATGAGTGTTCCGTTGCCGGGGCTGTACGGGCTCACATGGCGGCCAGGCTGTTGCGGCTGAAGCTGTTGGTGGGCGCTGAGTTTCGTCTCGAATGTGGCCTCGAGTTTGTCGCCATCGCGATCGATCGGCACGGCTATGGCCGGCTTTGCCGCCTGATCAGCCGCGGACGGCGCGCCGCCCCCAAGGGAACCTATTCTCTTACCCGGGAGGTCGTGGAAGCCGCAGGCCTCGAGCAGTGTTTCATTCTCTGGGTGCCGGCAACACAACCACTGAAGGAAGAGGCGCAGTGGTTACGTGACAGATTTGGGACCAAGGTCCGTATCGCCGTCGAGCTGTTCCTCGACGGCACGGACAAACAGCGGCTGCGCACGCTCGAGGCCATAGGCTGCGAGCTTGGGCTGCCACTCGTCGCGAGTGGCGATGTTCACATGCACGTGCGCGAACGGCGCACGTTGCAGGATGCGCTGACTGCCATACGGCACAATGTTCCCATCGCGGAAGCCGGTTGGCATTTGTATCCCAACGGTGAGCGTCATCTGCGCGAGCCGGCCCGGCTTGCGCGGCTCTATCCGGCACGGCTGTTGGCAGAAACAGTGGCCGTTGCCGAACGTTGCACCTTCTCACTCGATGAGCTGCGGTACGAATATCCTCACGAGCTCGTCCCGCAAGGGCAGACGCCCACCAGTCATTTGCGCAACCTCGTGGAGGAGGGCATCCAGCGCCGCTGGCCGCGCGGCATTGATCCCGAGGTACGCGCGAGTATCGAGAAAGAGTTGGCCCTCATTGCCGAGCTTCGCTACGAGCCGTATTTTCTCACTGTGTATGACGTCGTCGCGTTCGCCCGTGGCGAGCGCATTTTGTGCCAGGGCCGCGGTTCCGCGGCCAACTCGCTGGTTTGTTATTGCCTCGGAGTTTCCGCTGTGGGCCCTGAGCGGGGTGCGGCGCTGCTTTTCGAGCGCTTCATCTCGCGCGAGCGCAACGAACCGCCTGACATCGATATCGACTTCGAACATGACCGGCGCGAGGAGGTGATTCAGTACATATACAGGAAATACGGCCGCGAGCGGGCAGCGATCGCGGCAACGGTCATCATGTATCGACCCCGCAGCGCGTTGCGCGACATGGCCAAGGTGTTTGGCCTGGATCCGGCCAATGCAGGCCAGCTCTCGAAGGTCATGCAATGGTGGGACGGCGGCGAGACGCTTCCCGAGCGGGTGCGCGAGGCTGGCTTCGATACCGACGATCCGATTCTGAATCGCATCGTGACGCTCGCGCGTCAACTGGTCGAGTTTCCTGGCTTTCCCCGCCACCTGTCCCAGCATGTGGGCGGATTCGTGATCTGTGAGGGCGTGTTGGAAGAGCTCGTACCCATCGAGAACGCCACGATGTCCGAGCGGACCGTGGTGCAGTGGGACAAGGATGATCTCAACGATCTCGGGCTGCTCAAAGTCGATGTCCTGGGGCTTGGAATGTTGAGCGCACTGCGGCGGGCCTTTGCTCTCGTGAATGGCTTCCGGGGCACAAACCACACGTTGGGATCTCTGCCGGATGCTGATCAGGACGTGTACGCAATGATGTCGCGCGCTGACACGGTCGGGGTATTCCAGATCGAGTCACGCGCTCAGATGTCGATGCTGCCGCGCCTGAAGCCCAAATGTTACTACGACCTCGTGGTCGAGGTCGCAATCGTGCGCCCCGGGCCCATCCAGGGCGACATGGTGCATCCGTATCTGCGCCGTCGGGCCAACAATGAGAAGGTTGACTATCCCAGCCCCGAAGTGGCCGCGGTGCTCCAGCGAACCCTCGGCGTACCCATCTTCCAGGAACAGGTGATGCAGCTCGCCATCGTCGCAGCCGGCTTCTCACCCGGCGAAGCCGACCGGCTGCGCCGCGCCATGGGCGCCTGGAAACGCAGCGGCGGTATCGAGCACTTCAAGCAGAAGCTGCTCGGCGGCATGGCCGCGCGCGGCTACAGTGAGGACTTCGCGCTGCGGATCTACAAGCAGATGTTGGGATTCGGCGAATATGGCTTTCCGGAATCGCATGCCGCCAGCTTCGCATTGTTGGTATACGACTCATCCTGGCTCAAGTATCACGAGCCGGCGGCCTTCACCTGCGCGCTTCTCAACAGCCAGCCGATGGGCTTTTATGGCCCTGCGCAGTTGGTGCGCGACGCCCGCGCCCACGGGGTGGAAGTGAGGCCGGTCGACGTGCAGGCGAGTGCATATGAATCGACTCTCGAGCGGCGCGAGGATGGCGAGCCGGCATTGCGGCTGGGAATGCGGATGGTCAAGTCACTGTCCGAAGCTGCTGGTATGCGAGTTGAAGCTGCACGCAGCGAGCGGCATTTTGAAAGCGTCCAGGATCTCGGGCGGCGCGCGGCGCTCGATCGGGGCGATCTGGAGGCATTGGCTGCGGCTGGCGCGCTTGCCGCGCTGAGCGGCAATCGCCATCTCGCATACTGGGAGGTGGCGGGTACCGAACGATCTCTGCCCCTGGCTCCCCAAGGCGAGCGGGCGGGGAGTCTCGAGGAAGGGCGGCCATTGCTCGAAGCACCGACGGAAGGGCAGCGTATCGTCGCTGACTATGCCTCTGTGGGTCTTACGCTTGGGCGCCATCCAATGGCGTTACTACGTGACAGGTTGGTGCGCGGCAAGTTGCTTACCGCGGGCGATCTCAAGTGTGTTGCACATGGCAAGAAGGTACGCACTGCCGGAATCGTCCTCATGCGCCAGCGTCCGCAAAGTGCCAAAGGAGTTACATTTCTGACGCTCGAAGACGAGAGCGGGCAGGTCAACGTGATCGTCTGGGAGAGTGTTGGACGGGAGCAGCGCCGCGCAATGATCGAGTCGCGGCTGCTCGAGGTTCAAGGAGAGCTGCAGCGCCAGGACGGCATCATGCACGTCATCGCCAGGCGGCTCATCGACCGCTCCGCGTTGCTGGGTGAGTTGCTGACACGCTCACGAGACTTTCACTGAGAGTTAGCGCTATCCCTGGCGCACTGCCTTCCAAGCCCAGGCAGATATCGCATCTGATATATCCCGCAGTTGCGCAAAATCCTACAACTGAACGTATACGTTACAGTTGGATTATAGTGCGTCGCATGGCGGACAAACGCCGAGCGGTCAACAGGGGTCTGCAAACGCGCCTCGCCGGGCGAATCCTGATCCACGCGCGGGAGCGGGGATTTGGCCCTGGGGCATGGTTGAGCGAGAACGCACTCGCGCAGACCTTCGGCGTGTCGCGAACGCCAGTTCGAGGCGCGTTGGCCGTGTTATCCACGCGCGGTTTGCTCAATGCGGTGCCGCGGCGAGGTTATGTCTTGAAGCGTGCCGTCCGGGATCAAGATCTCGAGCCCTACGCCGACTTTGCAAGCGACGATGACAGGCTGGTGCAACGCATGGCAGCCGACCGATTTACGGGCGTCCTGCCCGACAGTGTGTCGGAAACGGATCTCATGCGGCGGTACTGTGTTGCCCGCGGGGCATTGGCCCGTGTTTTGAACGGGCTGGCCCAGGACAATGTGATCGAGCGCCGCAGCGGTAACGGCTGGCGTTTCCTTCCCGCCATCAATGCAACGCAGTTACACGAAGACAGTTACCGGTTTCGCCTTCTGATCGAGCCGGCGTGCGTCCTGGAGCCGAGTTTCCAGCTGGACAGGGCGCGCGCGCAACGGTTGCGGCAGACACATGTCGCCCTGTTGGCCGACGGGCTGGAGAAGCTGAGCAGCATCAAGTTCTTCGAGCTGAATGCCGAATTCCACGAATTCATCGCGGACTGCTCCCGGAATCGGTTCCTGCAGCAGGCGGTGATCCACCAGAACCGCTTGCGGCGATTTTTCAGCTACATAGCAGTCCTGGGCACGGAGCGGATGCGCGTGTGCTGCAGCGAGCACGTAGCCGTCCTGGACCGTCTCATGGCGGGTGAGCGCGAGCATGCGGCGACGCTCCTGTGGCGTCACCTGCTGGGCTCTAGCCGCGTGCGACCGCGATTTCAGTAGCGGGGTGCCTGGCGGCGACCGGCTTGTCGATCAGACGCTCCGGCCAGCCAATCGCGCGGGCGGCGCGCCCAAATAGTCTCGCGGCTCGGGCGGCCGCGGTGCGCTTCATTCCAGCCGAGGTGGCCGGCGCCGGGCTGTGCCCGAGGAGCCTTCCTCGTCCTCCTCATCGAGGCCGATGTCGTAGTCCTCGAAGTCGCTGGTGAGCTCGGCCGTGCGTTTGTCTTCGAGCAGCCGCTCGAGCCGGCGCCACGCAGGGTCGCCAGCCTTCTGACCCCGGCGCTTGGCCATGTCGAGGTCTTTGATGACCTGGTCGAGATCCACATCGGCATCTCCGACCACCGGCTCGTCAGCCTCTTCATCTTCGAATTCGTCTGATTCGGGTTTCTCGCTCATGCGCAGCGCTAACTGAGTCGAAAAAGACGGCGCGAACTTAAATCAATTGGGTGCTGGTAAGCAACGGCCCAGTTCACTTGATTAGCTGGTTCATCTCGAAGATGGGCAGCAGCATGGCGAAGACGATGGCCATGACGAAGCCGCCCATGCCCACGATGAGCATCGGTCCCAGCAGACCCACCATGCCCGCCAGAAGGCCATCCAGCTCCCGTTCCTGCGCGATCGCAGCGCGTTCCAGCATGCTTTCCAGCTCGCCGCTGGATTCGCCGCTGGAAATCAGATGGATGGTCATGGGCGGAAACAACTTGCTGACGCCCAGGGAGCGGCCGATGGCGGCTCCTTCACGCACACGCGCTGCCGCCTCAGCCACGGCATCGCGCATGGGAAGGTTTGTCACCACTTCACCGGAAATTCGCAGTGCTTCCAGCACGGGGACCGAGCTTGCGGACAGGATGCTGAAAGTGCGCGTGAACCGCGCAGTGTTAAAACCGCGTGACAGCTTGCCAATCATGGGCATACGCAGCTGGGTCCGATGCCAGATTCGCTTGTTGGCAGGATTGCTCAGCCAGCGCCTGAACAGGAATACGGCAAGTCCGGTCCCGATCAGCATGTAGATGCCGTAACTGCGGATGAAATCGCTGGTTGCGATGAGGAGCTGTGTGATCAAGGGCAGCTTGCCCTTGGCGGATTCGAACACCGCGACCACCTTGGGCACCACGTAGACCATCAGGCCGCAGACGATTGCAAAACACATGACCGACAGGACGATCGGATACAGCATGGCCGCGAGAACCTTCTGCCGGATCACCTCACGCCCTTCGGTGTAATCGGCCAGGCGTTCCAGGATACCGTCGAGCTTTCCCGACTGTTCGCCTGCCGCGACTGTGGAGCGATAGATCTCGGGAAATACCCGCGGAAACTCGGCCAGACCATCCGCAAGCGGATGGCCTTCCATCACGCGGGCACGGACTCCCAGGACGATGCTCTGGACGCGGGGCTTCTCAGTCTGCTGTGACACGGCCAACAGGGATTCTTCCAGAGGAAGACCCGCGCGCACCAACGTCGCCAACTGGCGAGTAAAGAGAGACAGGTCTGCAGTGGAGACGCCGCGTGCCAGTGAGAACGAACGCTGACGCTTCGCTTCCTTCTGGGCCACCTCGTTGACGGTGACCGGCAGAAGCTGTTTCTCACGCAAGAGCTGGCGTATGTGTCGGGGCGTATCTCCTTCGAGGATGCCTTTCCGTTCCTTGCCACCGTTGTCTAGAGCTGTGTATTCAAATGCACCCATGAAAAGCCGTGGTCCTGGCGCGAGTCGAGCGTGATTCTACTTCGACTCAATCCTCGCGCGTCACCCTCAGCACTTCCTCGATCGTTGTTTCACCACGAAGCACCTTCGCGCGACCATCGTCGCGAATGGATGGGGTGGCATTGCGGGCGTATTTCTCCAGCTCTTGCTCGCTCGCGCCGTCGTGAATCATGGTGCGCATCTGGTCATCGACCACAATCAGCTCGTAAATGCCTGAACGGCCACGATAACCGCTGCCGCCGTCCCTGCCAGGACGGTACAGGATGGGCGAGGGGTCCTCGGGACGCAGGTTCAGAAGGCGGCGCTCGTACTCTCCCGCCTGAAAAGGTTGTTTGCTCTCCGGGCTGAGCACGCGCACGAGCCGTTGCGCAAGCACGCCGACCAGGCTCGATGACAGGAGGAAAGGCTCAATGCCCATGTCACGCAGGCGGGTGAGGGCACCCGCCGCGGTGTTGGTATGCAAAGTTGACAGCACCATGTGGCCGGTCAAGCTCGCCTGCACGGCGATCTGGGCTGTCTCCAGGTCACGGATTTCGCCGACCATCACTACATCGGGATCCTGGCGAAGGATGGCGCGCAGGCCGCGCGCGAAGGTCATTTCGACCTTGCTGTTGACCTGCGTCTGGCCGATACCGTCGATGTAGTACTCGATCGGATCCTCGACCGTCATGATGTTGCGCGTGTTGTCGTTCAGGCGCTCGAGGCCCGCGTACAGCGTCGTCGTCTTGCCCGAGCCGGTGGGGCCGGTGACGAGCAGAATCCCGTGCGGCTTGTGGATCAACTCGTCAATGAGCGCCTCGATCTGGGGAACCATGCCCAGCGCGCCCAGGTCGAGCCGGCCTGCCTGCTTGTCCAGGATACGCAGCACGACCCGCTCGCCATGCCCGGAAGGGATGGTGGATACGCGGATGTCGACCGCCCGTCCCGCGATTCTCAGGCTGATACGGCCGTCTTGCGGGAGGCGCTTCTCGGCGATGTCGAGCTTCGACATGACCTTGAGGCGCGAAACCACCAACGGCGCGACCGCACGCTTGGACTGCAACACCTCGCGCAGTATTCCGTCCACCCGGAAGCGCACTACGAGCCGATTCTCGAAGGGCTCGACGTGGATGTCCGATGCATTCTCTCTGACAGCCTGCGTCAAGACGGCATTGATCAGCCGGATGATCGGCGCATCGTCATCGCTGTCGAGCAGGTCGGCCTGCTCGGGCAGATCCTGCGCCAGGTGGGCAAGATCGGTCGTCTCATCGAGACCCTCGACGGCCTGCATCGTGTACGAGCCGCCTTCGTAGGCCAACCGCAGCAGGGTGTCGAATTCCGCTTCGGGCACGCGCTCGAGTTTGAGTGGCACCCGCATGTAGCGCCGCACCTCGGCGATCGCCAGCGGCGTAGCGTTCTCACGGCAGGCGCACTCAGCAACACCTTCCACGACTCGCTTCACGAGTACGCCGTGGCGCTTCGCGAAAGCGAAGGATGGCCTGCGATCAACCGGTGTTGCCGCAGGAGCCTCGGCGACTGCGGCGTCGTTCACGGCTTGCCTCCCTCAGGTGGCGTGGTGGGGGGCGGCGGTGATGTCGGTGGCATCAGGACACCCGGCGGCTCGGTTGCATAAGGCGGCTCACCATCCGGGTGAGTTGTCGCCCCCTGCGGAGGAGCGGTGTAGCCGGGAGGCTGTGATGTGTTGGACCTGGCCGGCTGCTGCTGTTTGCGTGCAGCGGCGTCGGCCTCAGCCTGCTTCTTGGCCAGTGCCGCCTTTTCGTCGGGCGATGCACCTGCCTGGCCGCTGCCTGGCGGCGGTGGCGGCGGGGCGGGCGGGGCCGGCGGCAGCAAGGGCTTCTTGACTCCGGGTATCATGGGTAACAGCTCGCGCCTGTTGTATTCCCGCTCCTGGTCGATCATGTAGTTGTATTTCGAGTCCGTCTGGTACGCGGCCTGCGCGTCGTCGCGCAGAATCTTCGGCCGGATGAAGATCATCAGGTTGTTCTTGGTGGAGCCGCCCGTGCGGGTCTTGAAAGCCAGACCGATCAGCGGAATGCTGCCCAGGAACGGCACCCGCGACTCGCCTTTGTCCGACTGGTTCTGGATGAGGCCACCGAGCACCACGATCCCGCCGTCTTCGATCAGAACGTTGGTGGTGATCGTGCGCTTGTTGGTCGTGATGTCCACGGTGGACACTTTCGCGCCGACACTGGAGCTCTCGATGGAGATCTTCATGACGACCGAATTGCCCTCGGCGGCGATTGTCGGGGTTACCTTGAGAATGGTGCCGACTTCCTGACGTTGCACTGTCTGGAAGGGATTGACACCGTTGACCCCGCCGCCCGCGCCCGTATTCGTGAACGAGCCGGTGATGAAGGGAATTTCCTGCGCGACTTTGATCTCGGCCTCCTGGTTGTCCATGGTCATGGTCGAGGGAGTCGCAATCACGTTGGTATCCGTGTCGTTGCGGATGGCCCTGAGCATCGCCGCGAAGTTCAAGCCGCCCGCGGCGATGCGCCCGAGGGCGATGGTGGTACCGGCTGGAAGCGTGGCTGTCGTGCTGCCGTTCTGAATGGCAGCGACATTCCCGGCCAGGTCAACGATGGAAGAGCCTCCCACGGGGTTCACGAATGAGGCCGCCGGCACAGTGCCGTTGCCCCGGCTGAATTCCGCCCAGTTCACGCCCAGTTCCGCCGACTTGTTCGAATTGACCTCGACGATGAGTGCCTCCACGAGCACCTGGCGGCGGCGGATGTCGAGCTTGTCAATGATGCTCATGACCGCGCGCATGATTTTCGGAGGCGCGGTGATCACCAGCGCGTTGTTCTGCGGATCAGCCCAGACCATGGCGCTCTTCTCGGCCTGTGCCTGGGGAGAGGCGGCACCGGCGCCGCCGCCGCCGGCCCCGGCAGCCGCCTGCGCCACACCGGTGATCTGCTCCTTCAATTTGGGCGCGATCTTCTCCGCGTCCGCATAACGCAGGTAACGCACCTGAGTGTCGCCACCCGACTCGAGCGGAGTATCCAAATGGGCAATGAGAGCCCGGATCCGCAGCCGCTGGGATTGATCGCCGCCGACCAGCACGCTGTTGGAACGGTCGTCGGCCACGACCTTGGCCGCAGTGCCGCCTTCGGCAGCGGCTTGACCCTGATACAGAGAGTTGATGACGCGCACGATTTCCGCCGATGACGCGTTCTGCAGCGGAATGACCTCCACATCCTGGTCGCCGACCTGATCGATCCGGCGAATGATGCGGATGATGCGATTCACGTTGTTGGCCCGATCCGAGATGATCAGGATGTTGGAAGCAGGGTAGGCTGCAAGCTGACCGTACTGCGGGATCAGTGGGCGCAGGATGGGCACCAACTGCGCCGCACTGACGTTCTTCACGTCAATGACCTGAGTGACGATCTCGTCGGAGGTCGCACTGACATGGTCAGGCAGATCCACCGAGGGGATCTGCCGAGCGTTCGCATCGGGGAGGATCTTGATGACCTCGCCGGACTGGACGGCAATGAAGCCGTGCACCTGCAGAATCGCAAGATAGGCTTCATAGAACGCCGGCGGCGACATGGGTGTGGACGAGATCATCGTCACCTGGGCGCGCACGCGCGGATCGACGATGAAGTTTTTCCCCGTTGCGGCCGCGACCGCTTCCGTGATCTGCGTGATGTCCGCGTCTTTGAAATTCGGCGTGATGCGCCCGGCTTGCTGGGCGGATGCGATGGATACCATCGCGGCCAGCACCGGCGCGCAGCGGACCAAGAAACGAAAACAATTCACTAGAGATTCCCCCGAGGGCCGGCGACCGGCGCTACTGCGATGTATCAGGTTGCTCAGCCGGTTGCGGTGGCTGCGCCTGATCGGGCGGGGTTGCGCCCTGGCCGACCATACCTTCGGCTTCCTGCGCGACCTGCGCTATGTTCAATGTCAGATCCTGCTGCTGCCCGCTGCGCATGACTGTGATGTGTGCCTCACTGGAGGAACCGAGAGTGCGAAAGATTTCCTGCCCGCGCGCCGGGTCATCCAGTGGGGTCCCGTTGATGGCCATTACCAGATCCCCCGGCCGCAATCCCAGCCGGGTGAACGCCTGTCGATTGCGGCCGGGGTACACGCGGTAGCCTTTCTGCTTACCCTGCGCGAATACTGGTTGCGGCCGCATGATGTCAGCCATCAGACCCGGATCCTCACTGATGAGTTTCCGCATACGGTCCCCAATTGGCGTTTCCGTCTGCAATGCGGTGGTCGAAGGCGGTGCGGTGCCGGGTTGCAGCTGCCGCGGCAGCATCAGCGATTCGAGCGTGCCGTTGCGGTCGATGATCACTTTGTCGGTGAATACCTTACTGAGCTTCGCGCCGCCGGGGATGTTGTCTCCCACTGCATACACTTTCGCGCCCTGGGCATTCTGGCCGAGGATGGCCAGGCCGTTTTCCGGGTCGTCGTCGGCGATGATCCCAACCAGCACCAGCGGCAGGCTGGTCTGCTGTGCATTCGCAGCATCCTGCGCAGGCTGAGTGACGGGCGTAAAGCCGAACAGGTGCGCCTCCACAATTGCAGCCACGTCCACGCCCTGGCTACGCTGCATGGCTGGCGGCGGTGCGGCTTTCGGGGCCCGCCTTGAACCGGCCAGATTCGTCACGATGACTGCCGCCTGCACCGCGAGGGCGAAGGCCAGCACCCAAGTGGCGATGCGTGGCCCGTGCGTGAGCACGAGTGTGCGCCATTTGTCTGGCGGCGGCAGTCCTTCGAGCCAGGAAGCAGCATTCATGAGCTGGACGAGTCCTAATCTAAAGCGGGCGGACGACTCAAAACGCAAGTGCGTCCTTGCAAACATCGGCGCCGCGATGCAGCCTTGCGGCTAGCGCCACGGCAATCATACGGGGCTGTTGAGCACGCTCTCAAGCAATTGTTTCTGTTGAGCAAACCACGACCATTCATGACAGGCTTGTGTTGCCGTTTGGCGACCCATATAAAGACGTAATGCCCGATCCGCATCCCGCTCGTCCCGACACCGGCGTAGTCGTCGAGGAGTCGCGGCCGCAAGTCAAACAGCCACCGCTGTACCAGGTAGTCTTGCTGAACGATGACTACACCCCCATGGAGTTTGTGGTGGATGTGCTGGAAAAGTTCTTCAGCCTGAACCGGCCCACAGCTACTCGCATCATGCTCGAGGTACATACCAAGGGTAAGGGCGTGTGCGGGGTCTTCACATACGAGATTGCAGAAACTAAGGTGGCACAGGTGACCACGTATGCACGCGATCACCAGCATCCGCTGATGTGCACACTGGAAGAAGCCTAACGGCAAGCGCCTTGGCGACTTGCCGCAATGGAATATAGACGAGAGGTCCGACGAAAGTGCTGTCAAACGAGCTTGAATACTGTCTCAACGATGCGTTCCATCAGGCGCGTGAGGCACGTCACGAATACCTGACTGTCGAGCATCTGCTGCTCGCGATCCTGGACACGCCGAAAGTGCGCGAGATCCTGCGCGCGTGCGGCGCCGATCTGGGCAAGTTGAAGCAGGAGCTCAAGGAACATATCGATCAATCGACTCCCCGGCTCGAGGAGGGCGAGGAGCGCGAAGTGCAGCCGACGCTGGGATTCCAACGCGTGTTGCAACGCGCGGTGTTCCATGTGCAGTCGAGCGGTAAGAAGGAAGTGGGTGTCGCGAACGTACTGGTCGCGATCTTCAGTGAGAAGCAGAGCCACGCTGTGTTCCTGCTGAATCGTCAGCATGTGACACGTCTCGACGTTGTCAACTACATCTCCCACGGCCTGTCGAAAATCGCCGAGGAGAAGACCACGGACAAGGAAGAGGCCCAGGCGGATGGCGAACGCGACCCCGAAGGTGGCAGTGCGCTGGAGAAATACACCAGCAATCTGAACCGCATGGCCCAGGAAGGCCGCATCGACCCCCTGATCGGACGCAAGCTCGAAGTCGAGCGCACGATCGAGATCCTGTGCCGCCGGCGTAAGAACAACCCGCTGTACGTGGGTGAGGCCGGCGTGGGCAAGACCGCGATTGCGGAAGGCCTGGCCAGGCTGATCGTCGAGGGCAAGGTGCCGGAGGTTCTCTCGGATTGCACTATCTATGCGCTCGACATGGGCGCGCTGATCGCGGGCACCAAGTATCGCGGTGACTTCGAGAAACGCTTGAAGGGCGTGATCACGGAGCTGAAGAAGCAGCCCGGCGCCATCCTCTTCATCGATGAGATTCACACGGTCATTGGCGCGGGTGCTGCCTCGGGCGGCGTCATGGACGCCTCCAATCTCATCAAGCCGGTGCTGACGAACGGCGAGATCCGTTGCATCGGCTCGACCACCTACCAGGAATACCGGGGCATCTTTGAGAAAGACCATGCCCTGGCGAGGCGTTTCCAGAAAATCGACGTCGTCGAGCCCTCCGTTGCTGAGACGGTTGAGATCCTCATGGGACTCAAGCCTCGGTTCGAAGAGCATCACGGCATCACTTATGCGAACGATGCATTGAAGGCCGCGGCCGAGTTGGCTGCGCGGCACATCAACGAGCGGCATCTGCCCGACAAGGCGATCGATGTCGTTGACGAGGCGGGTGCGCGGCAGCGTCTGAAGCCAATTGCGGAACGCGAGCCGGTCGTCGAAGTCCGTCACATCGAGGACATCGTGGCCCGTATGGCGCGTATTCCGCCGAAGAGCGTTTCGACTTCGGATCGTGAAGTACTGCGCAACCTCGAGCGCAATCTCAAGCTCGTGATCTTCGGGCAGGACAAGGCGATCGAGTCCCTGGCGGCTTCCATCAAAATGGCGCGCTCGGGATTGGGCGACCAGCGCAAGCCGGTGGGCAGCTTCCTCTTCGCAGGGCCGACCGGTGTCGGCAAGACCGAGGTTACGCGGCAGCTGGCAATCGCGATGGGAGTGGAGTTTCTGCGCTTCGACATGTCGGAGTACATGGAGCGGCACACGGTCTCGCGCCTGATTGGTGCGCCCCCGGGGTACGTGGGTTTCGACCAGGGCGGATTGCTGACCGAGGCGATTACCAAGCACCCGCACTGCGTGCTGCTGCTCGATGAGGTCGAGAAGGCCCACCCGGACGTGTTCAACCTGCTGCTGCAGGTCATGGACCACGGCACTCTGACCGACAACAACGGCCGCAAGGCAGATTTCCGGCACGTCATCATCGTGATGACCACGAATGCGGGAGCGCAGGAGATGAGCCGCCCGGCAATTGGCTTTACGAACGCGGACAACACCAGTGACGGCATGGAAGCGATCCGCAGGATCTTCACGCCGGAGTTCCGCAACCGCCTGGATGCCGTGATTCAGTTCGCCTCGCTCGATCCGATTACCATCGAGCGCGTGGTGGACAAGCTGATCGTGGAAGTAGAGATGCAGCTCGAGGCGAAGGGCGTGAATATTACGCTGGACGACGCAGCTCGCCGCTGGGTAGCCGAGAAGGGCTACGACCCGAAGATGGGTGCGCGCCCCATGGCGCGGCTCATTCAGGAGTTCATCAAGCGTCCGCTGGCGGAGGAGCTGCTGTTCGGCAAGCTCGTAGGCGGTGGCTCGGTGACCGTGTCCGTCAGCGAGGACGGCACGAAGCTGAAGCTGGATAGCACGCCGACGCAACTACCCGAGGTCACGGTATAACCGCAGCGGATAGGTGGGTCGCCCGCTCGTCACACGGTGGGCGGCTCGCGAGTTTCTTCTCGGCGCGCAGCGCCGCTACTCTTCGCGGGTCGCCCCGGCGATCCCGCTAAGGCGTGGGGCGCAGCCCCTGATAAGCGCGTTAGCGCCCGCGATAAATGATGCGACCCTTCGTCAGATCGTACGGGGTCATTTCCACGGTCACGGCATCACCCGTGAGGATGCGGATGTAGTTTTTCCGCATTTTCCCTGAGATGTGCGCGGTCACCACGTGACCGTTCTTGAGTTTCACGCGGAACGTCGTGTTCGGCAGGGTCTCTACGACCTCGCCTTCCATCTGCAGTGCATCTTCCTTAGACATACGGCCTTTATCGACTTGAGGGGCGCGAATTCTGCATAAACGTGGAGGGCAATGCAATTTTGTCGGGGGCCCGGCGATGCGGCCGGGTCTAAGCGCCTCAGGGGGCGAGTGCCCGTGGCGCCAATTCGATGTGCTCACGCAACAGGGACTGGAACTGCGCTCGCGCGATTGCTCGGGCACCTAAGCTTTCCAGGTGGCGCGTGGGGAGCTGGCAGTCGATGACTGCAATCGAATTGCGCTGGCAGATTTCCACGAGATGGGCTAGAGCCACCTTTGACGCATCGCGCTCGCGGCTGAACATGGACTCGCCAAAAAAGACGCTGCCCATCCTCACGCCGTACAGGCCACCCGCCAACACTCCATCGCGGTAAGCCTCGATGCTATGTGCGTAGTGAAGGCGATGCAGGTGCAGGTAAGCGTTGCGCATTTCCGTGGTGATCCACGTGCCGAGGCTGTGCGACCTGGGCGCGGCACAACTGTCGATGATCGCCGCGAAGTCGCGATCAACCTCAACTGAAAAACCACCGTTGCGCAGTGTTTTGCTCAGGCTGCGCGTGCATCTGAATTCTTCAGGAAAGAGCACTGCGCGTGGATCGGGTGACCACCAAAGCACGGGTTGACCCGGGGAATACCAAGGGAAAATTCCGCGTTGATATGCAGCTAACAAACGCGCCGGCGACAAGTCGCCGCCCGCAGCAAGTAGCCCCGCAGGGTCATCCAACGCCTGATCCGGTGGAGGAAAACAATCCGGAGCATCCTGCGGTGAGAGCCACGTGATGGATTTCACGCGTTGTCCTCGCCGGCGGAATTTCGCTTGTAGGGCACGTGTGCTTGGACTTCTTCGGCGTAGGCATCGATTGAAGCCCCTTCGCGTTCCAGGTAGTCCTCGATGGCCGCGCGGAAACGCCGATTGGCAATGAAATGCGCCGACCAGGTGAGCGTGGGCTCGAAGCCGCGGCTGACTTTGTGCTCGCCCTGGGTTCCGGGCTCGAATCGGGCCACCTGGTGCTCGATGCAGAACTCGATTCCCTGGTGATAGCACGCCTCGAAATGCAGGCTGTTGTAGTCGGCGGCCGCTCCCCAGTAACGCCCGAACAAGGCCTCCTTGGACCAAAAGAATATTGCGGCAGCAACCGGTTTTCCCCCGTGCATCGCCAGCTTCACCATCAGTGACTCGCCCATGGTCCGTGCCGCTTCGCTGAAGAATGCTCTCGTCAGATACGGCTCGTGCCCATGCCGAAGAAACGTATCGCGATGAAACGCATACACGCAATCGAGAGTCCGCTCGTCGAGCTGCGCGCCCACGCGTGTTTCGAAGACGATACCTGCTTCCGCGACGCGCCGGCGTTCACGCTTGGCCTTCTTGCGTTTGTCAGCGGTGAACGTCTGCAGGTAGGCATCGAAGCTCGCGTAGCCGTGGTTGGTCCAGTGAAACTGACAGTCGCGCCGGATCAACCACCCCGCTTGTTGACACGCCAAGTGAGCTGACCCATCGAGAAACAGCGCGTGCACGGACGAGAGGCCATGACTCGAGGTATAGGCCTCGATGTCGGCGAGCAGCCGACGTGCAACAGTCGATCGGTCCAGATCCGCGCGCACCAGTAGCCTCGGGCCAGTCGCGGGAGTGAAGGGCACTGCGACAGTCAGCTTGGGGTAATAGCGGCTTCCGAAGCGAGAGTAGGCCTGCGCCCAGGCGAAGTCGAATACGAATTCACCGTACGAGTGCGCCTTGCGGAATGCAGGCACAGCCGCTGCCAGTCCCTGGCTGTCCCGCAGAGTGAAATAGCACGGATCCCAGCCGGTTTGGATGCCGATGCAGCCGGTGTGCTCCAGAGCTGCGAAGAACTCGTGACGTAGGAAGGGATTGCGGTCGCCGCCCAGCGCATTCCATTCGCGCGCATTCAGCTCATCGATGCTCTTGTGTACGCTAACCCGCATGCTTGGTTTATTGGCTGAAATCGTCTGCGCCGATTTCAGACTCCACGAAGATCGAGCATCTCCAGGTATTTGTCGGCATCGAGGGCAGCCATGCAGCCCGCGCCGGCGGAGGTGATGGCCTGCCGGTATACATGGTCGGCTACGTCACCGGCTGCGAATACACCCGGAACGCTGGTAGCGGTGGCATCGCCGTCAGTACCGCTTTTGACCTGGATGTAGCCATCGCGCATCTGCAACTGGCCCGTGAAAATGCCGGTGTTGGGCGTGTGTCCGATCGCAATGAACAGGCCCGTTACCTCGAGCTCACGGGGTTTGTGCCCCTCGACGGAGCCCAATCGGACGCCGTTGACGCCGTGCTGATCGCCCAGCACTTCGTCCACGGTGTGATTCCAGATAACGGACATCTTGCCGCTCTCGACTTCGCGGAACAGCCTCTCCTGGAGAATCTTCTCGGCGCGCAACCGATCCCGCCGATGGATCAGGGTGACGTGCTTGGCAATATGCGAAAGGTACAGCGCCTCTTCGACGGCAGTGTTGCCGCCGCCGGTGACCGCAACTTTCTGGCCCTTGAAAAAGAACCCGTCGCAGGTGGCGCAAGCCGAAACGCCACGGCCACGGTATTTCTCCTCGGAGGGCAGCCCCAGGTACTTGGCGGTTGCCCCCGTGGCGATGATCAGCGCATCGCAGGTGTAGTGATGGGTATCGCCCCTCAGCCTGAAGGGTCGGACACTCAGATCGACGCTCTGCACGTGGTCATTGACTATCTGGGTGGAAAAACGCTCGGCGTGGCGGCGCATCCGCTCCATTAGCCCGGGTCCCTGCAGTCCCTCCACGTCGCCCGGCCAATTGTCGACCTCTGTAGTGGTCATCAGCTGACCACCTTGTTCGACGCCGGTGATGAGGACGGGTGCGCGGTTCGCGCGGGCGGCGTATATAGCCGCGCTGTATCCGGCGGGCCCGGAGCCAATGATGATCAATTTATGATGCCGTGCCGTCATGTAACCCTATCTCATTGATTCGAGTGAGCCATGGTAGCAAGCCTGTCAATTGGCCTGCTGTGCTCCCATGGGGGGAGCTCCCAGGCACTATAATGGCTGCTGCTCGTATTTTTGCCAGATGGAGCCGTCAGGATTGGCCGACACGACCGCGCAGGTGCGCAATACATTCCGAATCACATCGGCCGTAGCCCGCGGGCTGCGCGAGAGCGCGATCATCGCTCTTGGCGTAGTGGCGCTCGTGGTGTTCACAGCGCTGGTGAGCTATAGCCCGGATGACCCGGGCTTCTCCTTCACCGGTAACTCGTCGGTCGTGCACAACCGGATCGGGCCTATCGGCGCATGGGTGGCCGATGTCCTGTTCTTCCTTTTCGGCCGTCCCGCTTTCCTGTTCCCGGTAATGCTGGGTGGGGCCTGCTGGCTGCTGTTCCGGCGCGATAAAGCGGAGCAGACCTCCAAGCTGAATACCGCCGTACGTATCGCAGGCTTCGTTCTCGTACTGGTGACCAGCTGCGGTCTGGTGACGCTGCATTGGGATGCCGGCTCACTCCGCCAAACAGCGGGAGGAGTGGTGGGAAGTCTCGTTGGTAAGGGACTGGCCTCCGGGCTTGATTTTCTGGGAGCGACGTTGCTGATGATGGCCGCGTGGATGGCGGGACTGTCACTCGCATTTCACGTCTCCTGGTTCACCATCATGGACCGCATCGGCGCCGCTGTTTGGGACGGTATCTCATGGCTGCGCAGCCGTTCGGCCACCAAGAAGGATGTAGCCGAGGGACGCGAGCGTAAGCAGGCGCGTAAGGAAGCCGTAAAGACGGACCAAAAGAAGACCGGTGCCCGAACACCGCCACGCATCGAGCCGCCGACACCGATCGTCCAGAAGAGCGAGCGGGTCGAAAAGGAACGGCAGGTCGAGCTGTTTGCAGCTGTCAAAGCCAACGAGCTGCCACCCCTCAACCTGCTGGATGATCCGCCGCCACACGAGCCGGCGTATTCCGCAGAGGCGTTGGAGGCTTTGTCGCGCCTGGTGGAGATGAAGCTCAAGGACTTCGGCATCGAAGCTGAAGTCGTCGCCGTCCAACCGGGGCCTGTGGTGACGCGCTTCGAGCTGCGTCCTGCACCGGGCGTGAAGGCGAGTCAAATTACGAGCCTGCAGAAGGATCTGGCGCGCGCGTTGTCGGTGCTAAGCGTTCGCGTCCAGGAGGTCATCCCGGGAAAAAGCGTGATGGGCCTCGAGATTGCGAACGAGAAGCGCGAGGTCGTGACGCTTGGCGAGATCCTGCGTTCCAAGGCGTATGACGAGACTAACTCTCCCATCGCACTGGCACTCGGCAAGGACATTGGCGGGCAACCGATGGTTGCCGACCTCGCGCGCATGCCGCACCTGCTGATCGCCGGCACCACCGGCTCGGGCAAGTCGGTCGGCATCAACGCGATGGTGCTGTCGCTGCTTTATAAGTCGACCGCAGAGCACGTGCGGTTGATCATGATCGATCCGAAGATGCTGGAGCTCTCAGTGTACGAGGGTATCCCCCATCTGCTTGCGCCGGTGGTAACCGACATGAAGCAGGCAGCGAATGCGCTGCGATGGTCAGTTGCCGAGATGGAGCGCCGCTACCAGCTCATGGCAGCTCTTGGTGTGCGCAACATCGCCGGTTTCAACCGTAAGGTGAAGGAGGCCAACGATGAGGGCAAGCCGATCCGTGATCCGGTGATGACGCTCAAGGCTTCCAACGATCCGTCGTTTGACCAGAGCACCATCCCGAACCTGACACCGTTACCCTACATCGTCGTAGTCATCGACGAGTTGGCCGACCTGATGATGATCGTCGGCAAGAAGGTGGAGGAGCTCATTGCACGTCTCGCCCAGAAAGCGCGTGCCTCGGGCATCCACCTGGTCCTGGCCACGCAACGCCCGTCGGTGGACGTCATCACGGGCTTGATCAAGGCCAACATTCCGTGCCGGATCGCCTTCCAGGTGTCGGCTAAAGTGGATTCGCGCACCATCCTGGACCAGATGGGCGCCGAAACACTTCTGGGACACGGCGACATGCTTTACCTGCCCTCCGGCACGTCAATGCCAACACGCGTGCACGGCGCATTCGTCTCGGATGCCGAAGTGCATCGTGTCGTCGAGGTACTCAAGAAGGCAACGCCGCCCGACTACATCGACGAGGTTCTGTCCGGGCCGAAGACACCCATCCCGGGCTTCCCGGCGGAAGAAGGCGAGGGTGGTGCGCCCGCGGATCCGGAAGCGGATGAGCTGTACGACGAAGCCGTCAGGATCGTTACAACGGAGCGCAAACCCTCCATCTCTTACGTCCAGCGGCGCCTGAAGATCGGCTACAACCGCGCGGCGCGGCTGCTCGAAGCGATGGAGAACGCAGGCCTGGTCGGACCGCTGCAATCCAACGGTGCCCGCGAAGTGCTGGTACCGGTTCCCCCGGAAGGATGATTTCGTAATGTCGAAGCTGCTACTGGCCGTCCTTGCGATGGTCGCGGTAGTGCCTGCTGCTTTCGCGGCCGGCGCAACGCCGCTGGACAGCTTTCTCGATGACATGAAGACGTTGCGGGCAACATTTCTGCAGACGCTCGTCGATGCGCATGGCAAGGAGATAGATCGCTCGAACGGCACATTGATTGTCGTTCGGCCCGGGAAGTTCCGTTGGGAGGTCCACCCGCAGGGGAGCAGCGCGGGTTCAGGCGCCAGCGCAGGCGGTCCGCCGGGCGCGAGTGCAGGTCAGTTGATGGTCGCCGACGGCCGCAACTTGTGGTTCCTGGATCGTGATCTGCAACAGGTTACCGTCAAGCCAGCCGATGCAGCCCTGTCCGCCACGCCGGCAATGTTGTTGTCCGGCACCGTTGATGTTCGCAAGAACTTTACGGTCACAGCGGCGCCCAAGCGCGATGGACTGGAGTGGGTTTTGGTCGAACCGCGGGGCAGCGAGGCGGATTTCCGCCGTGCGCTGCTGGGTTTTGCGGGCAACGAGGCTGGGGCGCCCCCTCTCAAACGCATGATCCTGGAGGACAAGCTCGGTCAGACCGCCACCGTGCTGTTCGATCATGTCGAACGCAATGGTCCTGTCGCACCCGAAGAAGTCGCCTTCACGCCCCCACCGGACGTGGACGTCATCGGAACACCCAAAAAATGAGCCCGCCGAGCGGGCGTGAGCCTCTGCGGCCGCTCGCCGACCGTATGCGCCCACGCTCTCTGGACGAGTTTGTCGGCCAGGGCCATGTGTTAGGTTCGGGCAAGCCGCTACGCCAGGCGATCGAGGGCGGGCAGCTTCACTCGATGATCCTGTGGGGGCCGCCGGGCACCGGCAAGACAACGCTCGCGCGGTTGATTGCGCAGCGTGCGGACGCCCACTTCATTGCACTATCCGCCGTCATGGCGGGTGTGAAAGATATTCGCGCCGCCGTCGAGACCGCGCGTGCCGCTCGTGAGAGCAGCGGGAAGCCGACACTGCTGTTTCTCGATGAGGTGCACCGGTTCAACAAGACACAGCAGGACACCTTCCTGCCGTTTCTCGAGGACGGTACGCTCATATTCGTCGGTGCCACGACGGAGAATCCATCCTTCGAAGTCGTCAGCGCGTTGTTGTCACGCGCCCGCGTTTACGTATTGAAGTCGCTTTCCGTTGAAGACATCGCGGCTTTGCTGCGCGCCGCGTTGGCAGATGAGCAGAGGGGTCTTGGCAAAGAACATCTCAACGCGGAGCCGGATGCCCTGGACCTCATAGCACGCGCTGCTGACGGGGATGCCCGGCGCGGGCTGAACATGTTGGAGCTGGCGGCAAGTCTGGCCGAAGCTTCGGCCGGCTCGCATTTGCTAACGCTCGCTATCGCAGAGGAAGTGGCGAGCGGAAGCCGCCGCCGGTTCGACAAGGGCGGGGATCAGTTTTACGACCAGATCTCGGCTGTTCATAAGGCTGTTCGCGGCAGTGATCCTGATGCGGCGCTGTATTGGTTGTGCCGGATGCTCGATGGGGGCTGCGATCCCTCGTATGTCGCCAGGCGGGTGGTGCGTATGGCGATGGAGGATGTCGGGCTTGCAGACCCGCGCGCGTTCGCTCTGACACTCGATGCGTGGGAGGCCTACGATCGGCTTGGAAGCCCCGAGGGCGAGCTCGCCATTGCCAATGCGGTCGTCTACCTTGCGTGCGTGCCCAAAAGCAATGCTGTTTACGTTGCGATGGGCGAGGCCATGGAAGATGTGGAACGATTCGGTACTCTGGACGTGCCCCTGCGCTTCCGCAACGCCCCGACCCGGTTGATGAAAGGTCTTGGATACGGGCGAGAATACCGATATGCGCATGATGAGCCGGACGCGTACGTGCCTGGCGAGCGCTATCTGCCGGATGAGATGCCTGATCGGCGATACTACCGTCCGGTACCCCGGGGGCTGGAGCTGAAGATAGGTGAGGCGCTGGCACGCATGCGGGACAAGGACAGGAAGTGAATTTCCCCAAGGGCCTCGGCTCTGGGCTTACTCGTGAGAATCGATTGTGATTGACCCAAAGCTGCTGCGCTCAGATCCCGAAGCCGTTGCCCGTAATATGGCGCGCCGCGGTATGGTCCTCGATGTGGAGGCTCTGCGAGCTCTCGAAGAGAAGCGCAAGCCGTGGACGGTGGAGGTCGATCGGCTGCGCTCGGAGCGCAATGCCAGCGCCAAGGCCGTCGGGATGGCGAAGGGCCAGCGTCAGGATGCGACCGCACTCATCGCCAAGGGCGAGGCCCTGACCGAGGATCTCGCCAAGGCCGAGCAGGCTCTGGCTGCAGTCACGGAGGAGCTCGAGCAGTGGCAGTTGAGTCTGCCAAACCTGGTGCACGACTCGGTGCCGGATGGCGCGGATGAAAAGGCCAATGTTGAGGTGCGCCGCTGGGGGCAGCCACGGGCATTGGAGTTCCAGCCGCTCGATCACATTGCCATTGGCGAGCAGCTCGGTGGCCTGGATTTCGAGGCGGCCACGAGGATGTCCGGCGCGCGATTCGTAGTGATGCGCTCGCAGGTGGCACGGCTGCATCGTGCGCTGGCGCAGTTCATGCTCGATCTGCACACGCGCGAGCACGGCTATACCGAAGTGTACGTGCCGTATCTCGTGCAACCCCAGGCGTTGTATGGAACCGGGCAACTGCCGAAGTTCGAACAGGACCTGTTCGCGGTGAAGGGGGAGCAGAGCTTCTATCTCATCCCCACGGCCGAAGTGCCCGTGACCAACCTCGTGCGTGAGCAGATTCTCGCAGCGGATCAGCTGCCCCTGAAGTTTGTCTGCCACACGCCGTGTTTCCGTTCGGAGGCGGGGGCCGCCGGTAAGGACACTCGCGGCATGATCCGCAACCACCAGTTCGACAAGGTGGAGCTCGTACACATCGTGAAGCCCACCGCATCCTACGAAGCGCTGGAAGAGCTGACTGCAAACGCGGAAGCGGTGTTGAAGCGCCTGGAGCTTCCTTACCGGACGGTGGTGCTCAGTGCCGGCGATATGGGGCGTAACAGCTCGAAGACCTATGACCTGGAGGTCTGGTTGCCAGCCCAGGGCCAGTACCGCGAAATCTCCTCCTGCAGCAATGTCGAGGCGTTTCAGGCGCGGCGCATGCAGGCGCGCTGGCGCAATCCTGACACTGGCAAACCCGAGCCGGTACATACGTTGAACGGCTCGGGGCTTGCCGTTGGACGTACCCTCGTGGCTGTTCTGGAGAACTACCAGAACGCCGACGGCTCTGTGAACGTGCCGTCGGCGCTGGTTTCGTACATGGGCGGGGTCGCTAAGCTGACCCCTACGAAGTAACGTCGAGAGTCACGGTTTTGAGATCAACCGAGTTGGGTCCCACCATGATCTCGAATGCACCCGGCTCCACGATGCGCTTCATATGCTCGTCCCATAGTGCGAAGGCTTCGCTGTCCAGTGTGAATTGAACTGTCGTACCCTGACCTGGCGCGAGCGTCACGCGCCGGAATCCCTTCAGCTCCTTGACGGGACGTGTTACGGAGCTCACGACGTCATGCACGTAGAGTTGCACGACTTCGTCGCCAGCCACCTTGCCGGTGTTCCGCACATCCACTGACACCGTGACAGTCTGATCTGTTTTGATCTGCGCGGCCGACAGGTGGGGCGCGCTGAGCTCGAACGTCGTGTAGGACAGCCCGAATCCGAACGGGAACAACGGATCCTTGGAATCGAACAGGTAGCCGCGGTGGGCGCTGGGTTTCTGGTTGTAGAACAGCGGCAGCTGCGCGGTCGAGCGCGCGATGGTCACCGGCAGCTTGCCACCCGGATTCGCATCGCCGAACAGAATGTCAGCGAGTGCCGTGCCGCCTTCCTGGCCGGGGTACCAGGCCTCCACCAGGGCGTTGGCATTCCCGGCCACGTCGGGAATGGACAACGGCGCGCCGTTGATGAGTAGCACGACTACCGGCTTGCCAAGGGTGAACAGGGCCTGGGCCAGCTCATCCTGCTGCGCAATCAGACCGAGGTTGGCGCGATCGCCGAGGTGTGATTTATCCCAGCCTTCGCGGCTCGTCGCGCTGCTGCCGCCGATGACCAGAACGATTTCATCCGCGCCCTGGGCAACGCTGACGGCCTCCTTGATTCTGGCGAGGTTGTCTTCGCGCTTGGCAAGTACGACTTCGTCGGTGTACCAGTTCCCCTTGTCCGTGATCCGTACACCCTCTGCGCTCACGATGTGCACGCGATTTCCAACCTTGGCCTTGATGCCATCCAGAATGGTTACCGTGTGAGCGGGTACGTTGGAATAACCTCCGAGATCCACGGTGGCCGCATGGGGTCCAATGACGGCGAGTGTTTTCAGACTCGCTGCGCGTAGCGGCAGAGTACCGTCATTCTTGAGGAGTACCGTCGTCTCGCGCGCGGCTTGTTCAGCGACAGTCCGTGCCTCGGCATTGTTTGTAATGCGTTGCGCGTAGCTGGCATCGGCGTAGGGTTTCTCAAACAGGCCCGCGAGGAATTTCATGCGCAGCATGCGCCGGACGGCAGCGTCGATTTGCGCTTGAGTGACGAGTCCGGCAGCCAGGGCGTCGGGCAATTTCGCGTAGGCCTCGCCATCCGGCAGATCGAAATCCACGCCCGCTTGCAGTGCTCGCACGGCCGCGTGCAGCAGATCAGGTTCAACGTGGTGCAGTCGCTGCAGTTGCTCGATCCCTTCATAGTCGCTGACGACGGCGCCGGTGAATCCCATCTCGCCGCGCAGGATGTCGTGCAACAGCCAATGGTTGGCGTGCGACGGAATACCGTCGATCTCGTTGTACGAAGGCATGACATTCAACGCATGCGCCGAGTGGATCGCCGCTGCAAACGGAGGGAAGAACACTTCGCGCAGCGTCCGTTCGGCGAGGCTGGCCGGACCGACGTTGGTACCACCCTCGGGCTGGCCATGGCCTGTCATATGTTTGAGAGTGGCAAACACCTTGCCGTCAGCGAGCGGCAGGGAGTCGCCCTGAAATCCACGCACCGCCCCGATTCCCAGCTGGCCCACGAGATAGGGGTCCTCGCCGTAAGTTTCCTCGATCCGTCCCCAGCGCGGGTCGCGAGCTACGTCGACAACAGGTGCCAGCACCATTTGCACGCCACGCGCGCGGATTTCACGCCCGGCAATCGCGAAAACGCGAGTCAACAACGCGGGGTCCCACGAGCTCGCGAGCGCAATCGCCTGCGGAAAGCTGGTCGCATCCCGCGCGGCATAGCCATGCAACCCTTCCTCGTGGAACAGCGCGGGAATGCCCAGCCGCGTTTCTTTTACAGCGTAGTGCTGAATGGCATTCACCAGCGCGACAGTCTCGCGGGCATTGCGGAACGGGTGCTCGAACGGGTCGCTGCCGGCTCCGTGCAGGTCACTCGGCCGCGTGATATGCCCGACGCCGGCGGGGAACACCTGGCGCGCCTTTGCCGCGTCGAAGTCGTTGCTGGGAGTGAAGATTTCCTGCTTGCGATTCCACACCGCGGTAATTTGAGCGATTTTCTCCTCGAGGGTCATGCGCGCGAGCAGGTCTTCGACCCGTTGCTCCACGGGGGCGGAGGAGTCGAGATAGACGGGCGCCTTTCCCAGCGCCGTCACCGAAAACAGCCCCGTGATTCCCAATAGTGCGGCGATCGCCGCCTGGACAGCCCGTACCCTCATCGGAACACCCCCCTCATGACATGCCGGAACAGCGTGGTATTGCGTCGGTCAAATTGGTAGCGCTATCATAACTCGCGCTTCGCTGGTGCGCTCAGCTGATCGGTATCTCGAACGGTCCGGCCGGCAGGCCGAACCGGTCGTAAAGGGTGCACACCGGGCTGTCCGCCCAACAGAAGCGCACGCGCGTAGGCGCAGGCGCGCCGTGCACGGGCTCGAGGATCACCCGGTCCGATTGCAGCGTTGCATCAACGAACCGGCATGAAGCCTGGTCGGTACCGCACAGCTCGAAACCCAGCGGCCGGTAGGCGCCATAAGCCACCAGGCTTGTCCCTGTAATGTCCTTGAAGCTGACGACGACGTGTGCACCTTCTGTATGTGCCGCGGTTGGAACCGGGCCGGAAGGCGCGATGGACTCGCCGTACACGACGTGGCGCGCGGCCCGCGCCAGGCGCCGACCGAGTTCTTGTTTGTTGGCGGGATGTATGTCCGTCCGCTCGCCAATGTCAATTGCCACAGCAAGCCCCGCGTGGGCATCCTGCGCCACAGCCAGGCGTTGCGCCTCGCGCAACGTCGCCCAATCGCTGGCTGCTGGCGCTGTCGAGGCAGGCCCGTAGTTCGCAAGCTGGACGACCAGGAAAGGCAGGCCGGCGCCGAATTGGTTGCGCCAATCGGCCATGAGGCCCTCGAGCAGGGACTGGTAGTGCGGCGCATCGTCCGCGTTCGATTCACCCTGGTACCAGATGATTCCACGCAGCCCATAGCTGCCGAGGGGAGCGATCATCGCGTTGTGAACGAGGGTTACGCCTGCAACATCTTCCCACGGCGCGCGTAACGGGGGTCCGATGGAGGAGGGCACTATCTGGTAGCGCCATTCCTGATCCAACTGCACCGCAGTACCATCTGCCAGATGAAGCGCGCGCTTGTCTGCGGGCCCGTAAATCCCGCCGTACGAATACGTATCGAGTACATTGACTGCGAGTGTGTTCTGGCCCTTTTTCAGAATCCTGGCCGGAACGGTATAGGCTCGCTCCTTGTTGGCTCCCGAGGTCGTTCCCAGCCAACGGCCGTTCAGCCAGGCCGCATCGATCTGGTCAATGGCGCCGAGCGTGAGAGTTGCGGGCTGCGCCGCCTGGGTGGCTGTCAGTGTGACTGTCGTTCGATACCACATCTGGCCATCGAAGTCGGCAAGCTCGGGCACACCCCACAGCTCCCAGTACCCTAGCGGGCGGGGCGCGACGCGCCAATCCGCGGTATCAAAGGTGACTCGCCAGGGCTCGGTGTGCATTTGATCGCGCCACCAACTTTCCCACACCTTTCCCCATTGTTGGCTTGCCGCCTGTGGATCATTTGCGAATTCGTGCAACAGCTCGAGCTTACGGTCATACCCGCCGATCGCCCGCAGAGCGCCGTCGCTCATCCACGGTTGGATCAGCGTGCCACCCCACGCCGAAGTGATGAGACCCAGCGGCACATGTACGGTCTTTTGCAACTCGCGCGCAAAGTAATAGCAGGCACCTGAAAACTCGGGCACTGTGGCGGATGTGGCCGGCTGCCACTTCACGGGCTCAGCAAACGTCTCGAGCGGGGTCATGCTGATCGTCAAAGGGACGGTCAACATCCGAATGGTGTCATTGTTGCCCTCCAGGATCTCCACACGCGAGTTCAGCGTTCGGTGCACCGGAAGGACCATGTTCGACTGCCCCGAGCATAGAAAGACATCTCCGATCAAGACGTCATGCGCCGTCTGTGAGCTGCCACTGGCGAGGCGAGCAGTCAGATCATAGGGGCCGCCCGCGGGCATCGCGGGCAGTACTGCCGTCCAATGGCCCGATGGACTCGCCGTCCGTGTGGTGATGGCAGCCGAGCCCAGGGAAACCGTCACTGTCTCACCGGGTGCGGCCGATCCCCAGACCGTTATCGGTTTGTCCCGCTGCAATACAACATGGTCCTGGAACATGGGATTCAACAACACAGCTGCGGCCTGCGGCTGTGCGGCAGCCGCCCAGAGGCCCAGTAACACCACTACAGCGCGCATTACTGGCACGTTTGCGGCGAATTCCCGGGCACGTACGGGAAACACAGCGCCTCGTAGTATTGGAGCTCGTGCTGCGGAGGCTCGTAGCCGGCCGGTAGCGGGCGATGGGAGAATGTCTGGAAATACGCGATGCTCGCGTCGCGCCACCACCTGGCTTCTTTTTCCTGAATGGCGAGGAATGCGCTCACTTGCGCGTAGCGCTCCGGATCAACGAACGCGGCAAGTCCGGCCCAGGTCTTGCGCATCGCGGCAACGGTCTGCACGCCATGCGAGTAGTGCATCACGAGCTCATCCCACAACGTGCGGCCCGAGGAGAGGCGATAGTCCCAGGGGACATGATGAAACCAGAGCAGGTACTTCTGTGGCACGCGTTTGAGATCCGCAAACTGCCGCGCCACCCGCGGCGCATATTGTGCGGTCGCGTTACTGCCAGAGGACGTCCGATCGAAGCCGATTCCCTGTGCATCGGCACGGTTGAAGTACACGGACGTCCAGTCGGCGCGCGCACCGCCGCTTACCCAGGGGCCCGGGCCGTAGTGGCCGTGGCGTGACATCTGGTGATGCAGGCCCAGGGGCGTCATGTAGTCTACCGCCGCCTCGCGCGACTCCATCATCATCCCCAGAACCGGCAGGACAAACGCCGGGTCATTCGAGAACGTCATTTTCAACCATTCGGCGGCAATGTCCGCCGAGGAGAGCGTGGGATCCCACGCCAGGCGGCCGAAGACATACCAGTTGGCCTGATCGAAGTGCGAGCCGGTCCAATTGCGGTCGGAGCCGATGTTGGCCACGCCCGCCATACCGGTCGTGCGCGGATCATGCACGGACAATGAGCCATCGATGACCTTCGCGACCGTCGAATCACTGCCCTGGGCGTAGGTGTCGGATCGAAGAGTCTCCTCGAACAGCGGCCCGAGATACACCAGGTGGGTTGCGAATCCCAGGTACTCCTTCGTGATCTGTACTTCCAACATCAGCGGGGTCCGCGGCATCGCTCCGAAAAGGGGATGGAAGGGCTCCCGGGGTTGGAAATCGATCGGGCCGTTCTTCACCTGCAGGACGACGTTGTCCCGGAACTTACCATCCAGCGGCACGAATTCCGCGTACGCCTGTTTCGCACGATCATCGGGTTGGTTCTGGGAATACACGAATGCACGCCACATGATGATGCCGCCATGAGGTGCAACGGCCTGCGCCAGCATGTTGGCGCCATCGGCATGCGTACGGCCGTAATCCTGCGGGCCGGGCTGACCCTCGGAGTTGGCCTTGACCAGAAAACCGCCGAAATCCGGGATGAGTGCATAGATCTCGTCCGCTTTGGCTCGCCACCAGGCACGCACGCCCGCATCGAGAGGGTCGGCCGTCTTGAGACCCCCTGACTCGATGGGCGCACTGAAGCGCGCCGTCACGTAGATGCGCAGGCCGTACGGCCTGAAAACATTGGCCAGGGCTGCATATTTTTCCAAGTAGGGCCGCGTGAGGCCGAGCGGGCTGGCGTTGACGTTCGTGGGAACGGTGCCGTTGATACCCAGCGAGGCGCAGGCCCGTGCGTAGTCAGTGTAGCGGGGGTCCAGGTAGTCCGGCAGCTTGTGCCAATCCCAGATGGATTGGCCCGCGTAGCCCCGCTCGACGGTTCGATCGAGATTGTCCCAATGGTCGAGAACTCGTCGCTGGATGCGGGGCACGGAGACGATGTCGAGATGCTCGAGCGGCTGCTGTGTTTGCAGCAATCTCAGGAAATGAAAACTACCGTAAAGAACTCCAATGTCCGTATTGGCGGCAATGACGGTAACGCGGTGACCTTCATAGTTGAGGCTGCGGATCAGATAGCCCTCGCTGCCGGTCCCCTGCAGGCCGGCGGCAGGCCCGGCTGTGGCGCCCGCGGCTGAGGCGCCCCCGGCTGTGGCGCCCCCGGCTGAGGCGCCCCCATCCAACTTCAGGTTCGCGATCAGCGCCGACGAGGCGGGTGTACCAAAAATGATGCTGCCATCCCGGGTCGGTTGCGCGGCGAGGGGCAGTGCCACTTGCAGCATTCCAGCCAGACCGTGCGCCAGCTCCGCCTGCGCAATGCTCAACGTTGCAGACGGTGTACCCGGCACGAGCTCACGGGCCGCCTCGCGGTAAGCCTTCAGCCATTCGCCACTCAGCGGCCGATAGCGCAGCCACAGATCGTAGCCATCTTCCGCGCGCGCCCCGGCGGCCGCGGCCATCAAAGCCGCCAGCAGCAGCCCGGAGAGAAATTTCATGGATTTGATGGTAACGCTACCATACGGAGCATGCCAGCGGTGGCGGCCGGGCTGCCGGCGTTGCGCAAGGGCTGCACACCCATGAGCGTGGCCAGTAGTACGTAGACGTTGACATTGTCGAGCTCCGGTACCGTGAGATGTTGTTTGAACGAGGGACCGTGCGCGACGAACACAGCGCGCATCTGCGGGTCTTCACTGTCATAGCCATGCTCGCCGAGCAGAGGTTGAGTGCGCTTTGACTCGATGGCTGCGGTGCTGACCATCCACCCATCTTGCGCAACACATTGGATTGCGGGGATGCGTTTGTTTTTGCCGTAGTGGAACTTCTTCGGCAGATGTTCCTTTTTCCAGCAGTGCAGATGCGCATGCGGGGGGCGGCCATCCGCCGCGAGCAGGGCGCGCTCGACCTCGGCCGCATAGCCGGGCTTCGGATCGATGCCTACATTGACAATCGCGCTTGCCAGCTCGATGTGCTGCGGATTGACGATCTGATCCAGGAGCACCAGCCGCTCGGGCGAGCTGGCGCGCATGCCATGATCGGAGAGGATGATGAGATTGGCGCTGTCGAACTGGTTGCGCTCGCGAAGCCCGGCAACGAGACGCCCGAGCGCCGCGTCGATCGTCACGAGCGCCTCGTTCACCTGCAATGAGTCGGGTCCGTAGTTGTGGCCTGCCACATCGACCTGTTCGAAGTAGAGCGAAACAAACGTCGGACGCTGATCGGTGGGCAGGTCGAGCCACGCCAATACTTGATCGACACGCGCGTCAGGCGAAACGCTCGGGTCAAAGAGCTGCCAGTATGTCGGCAGAACGCCATGGATCGCTGCCTGCGTCCCCGGCCAGTAGACGGAGGCGGTGCGCCGGCCTTGCTTCTGCGCCGTGACCCAGATCGGCTCCGCCTGGTCCCACCAGCGGCCATCGGTATTTGCAACCCGATTGGGCGGGCTGAAGTTTCCCAGAACGGGATCGTGCATGGTGTTGTTCACGATGCCGTGCTCGTCCGGGTAGAGTCCAGTGACAATCGTGTAGTGATTGGGAAAGGTCAGCGACGGATATGCGGGGCGCAGTCCCTTGGCGCGCACGCCGTCCGCTGCCAGCGCTGCCAGCACGGGTGAGTGGCTCCGATCGAGGTAGTCGGCCCGGTAGCCGTCCATCGAGATCAGGATCAGCAGCGGTGGGGCGCCAGCCGCCGACGGGACCGGGACGCCGAGGGCCGGGCCGAGGATCACGATAGGTAGCAGGGTGACAGCCAAGAGGCACGTGAGACGGGGAAAACGTCGCTTCACAGGGGGTCCTCCATTGCCTACGACATCCGCTTTGAGGCACATTCGTCAGTGTCCCGCGCCCCAATGCACTACAGAACGATTACAGCGGGTCCGTACATTGCTAAATTAATGGCCTGGGCGAATGCCTGCGCAGACCGGAGGGAGAATAGCGGTGAATGCAGTCGAAGACTGTGTAGCTTCCGAATCCGATAGCGCTTCTTCGAAGGGGAAGAGCGCACCACCACCCGTGGCGGGTGTCATTGTGAGGCCGCGGGAGCGCAAGGGACGGTCCGTGGAGGGCCGACTTTTGTCGCGGCTGCTAGCCTTTCTCGGCGATCCGCCCTTGGAGTTCGTCCTGTGGACGGGGGAGAGCGTGCGCCCTGCGGTAGCTGGTGACCCCATTGCAAGCCTGCACATTGCTGATCGGGCCGCTCTCTTTGGGCTGCTGGCCGACCCGCAGGTGCGGTTTGGCGAGTCCTACAGCGATGGCCGGATCAGTGTCGAGGGTGACCTCGTCAAGGTGCTCGAGGCCGTTTACAACGCAGGTGCCAACAGCAAACGGCGCTTCTCGGTGCTGCGCCGGGGGGTGGAGTTGATGCGCCGCAGGCGCGTCAATACGCTGCCGGGATCGCGCGACAACATTCATCACCACTACGACATCGGTAACAAGTTTTACGCGCTCTGGTTGGGCAAAACCATGGCCTACACGTGCGCCTACTACCCGACGCCGAGCGCGGCGCTGGATGAGGCGCAGGTGGCCAAAATGGATCACATCTGCCGCAAGATGCGGCTGCGGCCCGGGGAGAGCGTCGTCGAAGCGGGTTGCGGGTGGGGCAGTCTTGCCATCCATATGGCGCAGAATTACGGTGTCAAGGTTCGCGCGTTCAACATCTCGCAAGAGCAGGTTGCGTTTGCGCGTGAGAGAGCGCAGCGCGAGGGGCTGAGCTCGAGCGTTGAATTCATCCAGGACGACTATCGGAACATCGCCGGCAAGTACGACGCGTTCGTATCTGTTGGAATGCTGGAGCATGTGGGGGTGGAGAATTACCCCGGTCTGGGCCGGGTGATCTCGCAATGCCTGGGCAGTGTGGGCCGCGGCCTGATTCACTCGATCGGGCGCAACCGACCGGCCGCCATGCATCCGTGGATCGAAAAGCGGATCTTCCCGGGGGCCCATCCACCATCGCTGAGCGAGATGATGCAGATTTTCGAGCCGTGGAATCTGTCGATCCTCGATGTCGAGAACATCCGGCTCCACTACGCGCGCACATTGCGGCATTGGCTGGAGTTGTATGAAGGCGCGACGGAGCGCGTGGCCGAGATGTTCGATGAGAAGTTCGTGCGGATGTGGCGGCTGTACCTGGCGGGGTCCATTGCGGGCTTCACGACGGGCACTCTGCAGTTGTTCCAGGTGCTGTTTGCGCCTGGAGTCAACAACGATGTTCCGTGGACGCGCGACTACATCTACGCGCGGTGAGCAAGCGTGCGGACGTGTGATGTTTTGATTGTCGGCGGTGGGCCCGCCGGCTCGGCTGCCGCGCGGCAATTGAAGCTGCGTGGGGCCGATGTGCTGGTGCTCGACAAGGAGGTTTTCCCGCGCCTGAAGCTGTGTGCCGGGTGGATTACGCCGGAGGTTGTCCGCGACCTCGAGATGGACGTCGCCTCATACCCGCACCGGTTCCTGACATTCGACCGGCTGCATATTCACCTCAAGGGGCTGCATCTTCGAGTCCCCAGCGTGCAGCACTCGATCCGCCGCTTCGAGTTCGATTCATGGCTCCTGGAGCGCTCAGGCGCGCCTGTCGTGCGGCACACGGTTCGCAATGTTCGTGCGGAGCCGGACGGCTACGTGATTGACGATGAATTCCGGTGCCGCTATCTCATCGGCGCGGGCGGGACGCGCTGCCCGGTCTACCGCACGCTGTTCCGCGAGTTGAATCCGCGCGTGAGCGAGCTCCAGACCGTCACACTCGAGCACGAGATCGAATACGACTGGAAAGATCCGACCTGCCACCTGTGGTTCTTTGAGAAGGGGCTACCGGGCTACTCCTGGTATGTGCCCAAGGAGAACGGCTGGCTGAATGTCGGAATCGGGGGAATGGCGGATCGCATGAAGGCCAGCGGCGGCGACATCAAACATCACTGGAATCGGTTCATCGGTACGCTGGATAAGAAACTCGCGCCCGGTGCCCGCTACGAGCCGACGGGCTACAGCTATTTTCTACGGGGCCGCGTTGAAGTTGTTCGGCGCGATAATGCGTTCATTACAGGCGATGCGGCGGGACTCGCTACGCGCGACATGGCCGAGGGGATCGGACCTGCCATCCGCAGCGGCTTGCGGGCGGCGAAGTCCATCCTCGACGGTGATCCCTATCGATTGGACGATGTGACGGGCGCCAGCCTCGGTGGTGGTTGGGTAAGCCGCGGGTTGGATTGGGCGATGACGCGGGGGTTGGCCGCGTAGCGGGACGTCATGCGCGGGCGCGCACGACGACCCAGGGCGATCGCGCGCATTAGTGCGCCATCGGCGCCACGCGCCTCGATCTTACTTGCCAGTCACCGGTACAGGCTTGGGATCGTCGCCGCCTACCCAGCGATATACCACACCGCCCAGCACCGCGCCGATCAGGGGTGCGACCCAGAACAACCACAGTTGCGATAGTGCCCAGCCACCGACTATCAGCGCCGGGCCGGTGCTGCGCGCGGGATTCACCGATGTATTGGTCACGGGAATGCTGATCAGATGAATCAGCGTCAGGCATAAGCCGATGGCAACGGGCGCGAAGCCCTTGGGTGCGCTGCCATGTGTCGAGCCCATTATCACGAACAGAAAACCAAAGGTCATGACGATTTCAGTCACGAGCGCCGCCGCCAGCGAGTAGCCGCCCGGGGAGTGCGCGCCATAGCCGTTCGATGCCAACCCGCCTGTCAGATCGAATCCAGGGTGGCCGCTTGCAATGATGTAGACGATCCCGGCACCGGCAACGCCTCCCAGGACCTGAACAATGATGTAGGGCACGAGATCGCTGGCAGGGAAGCGCCCACCCGCCCATAACCCCACGGAAACGGCCGGGTTGAGATGGCAGCCGGACACGTGGCCGATGGCAAAGGCCATGGTGAGCACAGTCAGGCCAAACGCCAGCGAAACCCCCACGAATCCGATCCCGAGGCTCGGGAAGGCGGCCGCCAGCACGGCGCTGCCGCAGCCGCCGAGTACCAGCCATAAAGTGCCAATGAATTCTGCTGTGAGGCGCTTGCGCAGCTGCATGGCGATCCTTTCTTGTTGTGGCGGCGCCTAATGTAAGGAGAGTGTGTGGAGCTGTCCACCTCGGGTCACACGCGGCCAACGCGCGAAGGATTCGCAAACACACCGGTTACCAGCGACCTGTACTCTTCGTCGTCCCTGAGCTCAACCCGGTTACGGCCGCGTACCTTGGCCTCGTAGAGCGCCTGATCGGCGAGTTGCAAGGCGCCGCGGGCACTGCGATCTGCGGTAGCGTTTACGACTGCAACGCCCACACTGATCGTCACCGCAACTGCGGTACGCGAGTCACGGTGCTCGATGGCCAACTCCGCGACTGCCCTGCAGATGCGCTCGGCAACCTCCTTTGCCTGGTCTGCCTCGACATCGTAGAGGATCGCAGCGAACTCCTCACCGCCGTAGCGCGCCATGAGATCCATGGGACGGCGCACGAACCGCTGGATGGTCTGTGCGACCCGGCGCAGAGCGAGGTCGCCAGCCAAGTGTCCGTAGCGGTCGTTGTAAGCCTTGAAGTGATCGACATCGAGCACCAGGACGGCAATGACACGGCGATCCTGCACCGCCTGCTGCCAAAGGTGTGCAAGATGCTCGTCGAACACCCGCCGGTTTTTCATGCCCGTGAGCGCATCGTGTTGTGCGAGGTCCGCGATGAGGCCGTCTTCGAGAAAGCCGGTACGCGAGCGCCTTTCGAAATGCCGGGCAGCCATCGCGCACGCAATCACGGCCAGAGCCAGGAATACGCCGCAGTGGATCACGACCGGGAGTGCCAACCCGCAGAAGAGCGCGGCGGTGAGAAAGGATACGATGGTCAGCAGGCCCGCAGCGAGCGCTGTCGGGAAACGCAGTCCAAAGAAGAAAAAAGGCCCGACCAGCATCACCGGCAGAGCCATGAGCACTTCGAGTTGACCGCGGGCTGCTGCCGCGGCGATGTGAGCCGCTACCAGGGTGTTCCTGAGCGGCACGACAATACGCGCCAACGGCAGATAGACGCGCTCGAATGCAGGGCTCCAGGCAATTGCCGCCAACACGGCAGAGCTCGCAATGACCAACCCGAACGCAACGACGAGCGAGGCGTTCCAGGAGCCGCGAACAGCCTGCTCCACACCACGTAGTATGGCGACGAGGACAGCCAACGCACAGGTCACCCGCACGAGCGCGCGGCCCTCCATTAGGCGGGCTCGCCCGTATTCGGCCTCCAGCCGGGGACAGAAGCGCCGATTTGCGGCGTTGCGTTGCAGCTCTATGGCGTAAGGCGAGTCGGGAGACGTATCAGGATTGAGTTGGGCGACCGTTCCCATGGGCCCACGATAGAGCCTTTGGAGCGAGCCCGATGTGACCCGTTCGGAAACTACGCCAACGCAGCGAGGGTCAGTTCAATCGGTGTTTTCAGGCATGGCAGCTGTCTCGTCGTCAGCGCATTCGAGTTGCCAGACGGCGTGGCACGTGATGTGGAACTTCAGGGCGCCCGGCGCCGGGTGGCGGTGGCCCGGATGCAGACCATCCTCTTCAGACTCTGGCACTTCGAATTCTACCTCGGTTGATCGGATGGGCTCGCCGCATAACGAGCACACGTCCCCTCGGCCATACCCACCCCAGATGCACTGGGAGTGCATCCGCGGCAGCCGGCCGCTCGCGAGGCGTTCACGCGCGGTTTGCTGCAGATAAAGTTCCGTGATCATAGATCGCCGCCTTCGCCTGTCGGCCAAATCGGGTGTGTGGCCCATCGGTTGGGCTGCGCAACGCGCATTTTGTTCCGATTCCACGGTGAGAAAATTGTAAGGAACCTTGTAGTCGCCCCGTTGCGTCAGGCGATGTGGAATCACTCGGTGTCACTCATGGACGTCTGCCGCCGACGACAGTTTCGAGCGATACCACCACCGTGCGTTTGCGGACGTCCGTCTTCGACGTGGTGTGGCGCTGCCAGCGTGAATTTGACAGTGTTGAATGGGGACTTGTAATGATACGCTGTCACTAACACAACACACGGGCCGTGCGAGGTGTTCTCCACGAGGCTCAAACTGCTGATACAGTCCGATACCGACGAAATCTTCTACTACCCGGACTTGATGGTCGCCTGCCGGCGCGACACGGGTCCGGAGGCTACGGCGGAGTTTCGATCGATCGGGCTATCGGTGCCGCTGGCACAAATTTATGCGGGCACGCTCTAGCGTGGCGTGGGCGCTGATGACCGCGTCGAGCGGCGAGGTGCCCCCGAAATTTGATAGCATTTGGCCTGATCCGAGTACGCGGTGCGAAGAATATTCTGTAAGTAATTGAATTTACACGTGGAGAGGTGGCAGAGCGGTTGATTGCTCCAGTCTTGAAAACTGGCGTCCCTTCACGGGGACCGTGGGTTCGAATCCCACCCTCTCCGCCAAATAATACGCGCGCCCTGGCGCGCGGCGGCGCACGGAACTTATTGTGCGGTTTCGGCGAAGGTCACAACGGGATGCCCGAGATCATATGGGCCTTCGGCGGTTACCTGTACGCCTCCGAGCGTTGCCGGGAGGGTCATCCTGACACTAGCGACCCCCGAGCTGTTGGTAACGGCGATGACCTTCGAACCGGTAAAGGCCTTCTCTGATCCCACCAGCACGTTCTGCAAGGACCCTGCGCTGGTCGTAAAAAAGACGCTAGCGCCGGCCGCGCTGCCCCCGGACTGGCCGGGGCTCAACGTGACCGCAAGATTCACCGGCAACACCGTTCCGGCGGTCGCGCTTTGATCAGCACCGGCGGTCTTGGCGAGGGCAGCGGGGGGGTTGCCCACCACAATCCAACCACCTTGCGTCGTTCCATCGGACGCCTTCACGTTGAAGTGGTAAAAGCCCGGGGTGCTGCCCGCAGCGATCAACACCGAACCTTGTTGAGATCCGCTGACGGTTGAGCCCGTCACGGTGGGAGTGATCCCTGCGTCGAAACTTCCCGCACTGATTGTCAGAGTGGCCGAGCCCGAGACCAGTTGAGGGTGCAGCGTCACCTGTCCTCCGGCCGGTACCCTGATCGTGTCCGGATTCAAGTCCCATTCGGCGGCCGGAACGCTCGCCGTGCTCCCGGTGATCACCAGCAACGTAGCCGTGTACGCAGGAAAGCTCATCGTGGAGGAGTTCCAGGATTGGGCGGCGCCAGCAACAATGGACTTTGGCGCACCTTGTGAGAGGGTGTAGCGCGTCGCCTGCGACGGTGTGAAGCCTTTGAAATTGAAGGTGGCTTGCGCTGCGTTGCTTGGATCTTTGTTCAGTACCAGCACTGTCATCGAATTGCCCGCTGCATTGCTGGCAGCGTAGACACTCAGGAGATTGGGATCGGCGTTGTTGGTAGCTGAGACTGAAATGGTGTTGAACCCGTGGTGTGCACCGTCGTAGTTGGTAAATAGCTTCAATGCCTGGTAATTCGGATTTGCTGGATCCGGCGCTCCCCAACGGGTTGCCAGCGCGACGCGCTCCCGGCCGAAGATACCGTAGCCATCGGCATCGCCGAGAGCGGTGGAAAAATCAGATTCACCGGCGAACGCTGCACTCCACTCCGAGAACGCCAGCGGTGTCCCCGGGTAAATGGAATTGACGATGGCCCGCATCCGTGGGATGCGGAAAAAATTAGTCTGCTTCGGCTCGATCAGGGTGACGTAGGGATTATCTTTGTACGCGGACTCGGTGGTGTAGGTCGGATCCCAGTATTCCCGATAGACGCGTGTCGCGGCTGCCTGCACGAGTGCAGGTGACAAGCCGGTGGTATCCGGCCCCTGGGCATACGCGTGTATGTCGAACACATCGAGCGACCGCGTGCCTGCGATCTGGTCCCGCCAGTAGACTTCGTTGAGCCACCAGGGCAGGAAGTCCACGCCACCGTGCGCACTCCTGTCGTTGCCATTTGCACCATTCCAGTAGAACCACCAGCAGCAGACCACCGGGCCGAGGCGGACCGCCGCAGGGTCCCACCCTTTCAGACCATTGGCCACCTTGAGATATACATCACGGAGCTCTTCATATCCGGACGGAGCCGGGTGAACGTCGCGGTGGGATCCGGACCAGATATCGACCTCATTATCCATGTCGTAGAAGTGGCAGGACGTGAGGGTGGAGTAGGGAATCGGGCAGGTGGGACCGGCTCCAAAGGCGTTGCTCAGAGCTGCCGCCCATTGATTGCGATAGACACTGTTGGGCGGATCGCTGCTGCCGGGCTGGTCGAGCAAGGGATAATAGGCGCCCGTCTGGGCCGCCGTCGTCACGGGCGTTTTACAGTCCGCCTGCAGGCCGTTTCCAGCGTTGGAGTTGTACTGGTCAAACTGGCACTGAGACGGCCAGGTTGTGGCCGGGAAGCTCACGCCTTGCGCCTTGGCAACCCAGTCCATCATCGACATGGTCGTGAGGGCAGCGCTGCCTGCGGCCTTGACGTCCCTGATGAACTGCGCCGAGTCACGATCGGCAATGTTATTCAACGGCGTGTACACGAAGTCTTCGTAGAAGTAGTCGGCGCCGGAGTTGTACGTGAACAGCTGCCAGTTATAGTTTGAGGTTTGATTGCCGCCCCAGCGCACGAGCGTCGCGCCGCTATCGGTAATGGTGGCAGCATCTTTCGAAGAGTTGCCGCCATATACGTAAGGGCTGATGTAGTGCCGGTTCGAGAGCACGTCGATGGTGATCGTGGTGCCGCCGGTCACAGTGCGGACGGGGGTCGCGGAAACCTGGGAGGAATTGGAGCTCGTTCCCGAGGAATTGGTCGCCGACACAACGTAGTAGTACGTGGTTCCGTTTGCGACGGCGCTATCAGTATAGGAGGGTGCGCTCGGCGTCGCGATGCTGGTATAGGGTCCGCCACTCGTCGTTGAGCGGCTGACCGCATACGAATTGGCACCAGCGCTTGCAGTCCACGTGAGTGCGACCTGCGCATCGCCTGGAGTCGCTGTAACTCCCGTAGGAGCAACCGGAACCGTCGGAGTAACCGGTGCGCTCCCACCGCTCGGAGTTGCTGAAACCTGCGAGGAGTTAGGGCTCGCGCCGGCGGCATTCGAGGCCGACACTACGTAGTAATACGTCGTGCCATTCGTGAGGCCGGTATCAGTGTAACTGGGGGCACTGGAGTTGGCGATGCTGGTATAGGGTCCGCCGCTCGTCGTCGTGCGACTGACCGCGTAAGAGGTGGCGCCGGTGCTTCCGCCCCATGTCAGGGCGACCTGCGCGTTGCCAGGAGTCGCCACGATTCCGGTCGGAGTGGCTGGTGCGCTTATGCCACTGCTACTGCCTCCGCCGGCAGGCCCGCCCGCGCTGCCATCGCCGCCGCCGCCGCAGGCTGAAAGAAGAATGCTTACGACGAAGACGAGCCCGTTGCGATGAATCAACGGAAGGTTGCACTTGTTCATATCACCAGCAGAGGCCGCACGAGAAAGTTAGTGGGCAACTCTAACTGAGTGATCCAGTCGCAATCGGAATGGACTTCCCCCTATTTTGGCAACCCGTGACGCGAAACACTGTCAGCTCCTCGGCGCTAATACTTTCCCTGATCACGTTATGTCGTTGGCGCTGCAGGGGCCAACGAAACCGGCGCTATGCTGGTGCAGAGGCCCTCATGAGAGGGGGCTCTGCTCTAGGCGGGTGTAACCAGTCCACTCCACCATTGCGTCTTGTTACCGGTCTCGACGTCGTACCTGCGTACATAGTCCAATAGCCCGTCCCCACCGACTCGGAACACTGACAGACCTGCGGGCAGCACAGTCACGCGGTCCGTGCCGCGTAGCGCGATGGGAACAAGACTCGCTGACACCAGAATGCGGGCCTCGGGATCCAGGGTAAAGGTTCGCGGATGGGCGCCGTGAGAGTCGGCAACCTGGATCAGATTGGGTTCTCCGCTCTGCGGGTTGATGGCAAAGACAGCGATGCTGCTGTTGGTGGAGTCATAGACAGGCCGTCCCTGATATAACTCTGACGCCGGGTCGGGCGAGCTCGACCATCCGCCTCGATTGGCCACATAGACGAATCGGCCTTGGGGATGAACCTGAATCGGACCGGCCGTTGAGACGTGTTTATCGGGCTTGGTCAGCGTGTCCTTCACAAACAAAGGGGCTGCCGAGAGGCCGCCGTCCTTCTGCAACTCGTACACGTGAAGCTGATTTTGCCGCTCCACCGAGACGTAAACCCACGGGCGTGTAGGGTGAAAATCCAGGTGCCGGGGACCGAAACCGATCCCGTTACCGGGTTGGACCGACTCCTGGTTGGCCAGTAAGCCGTTCTTGAAGCCATACACCTTCAACGCGCCTGGATCCTCGGGGCGTGTCGCCGTGGGGTCATTGCCACGTGTTGTGAGAATGACTGACCGGTTGGCAGGAGTTGCACGGACCTGATGTCCGTAGACGCCAAAGTCGAGTCCGTGAGTCTGGGGGACCTCCTCGCCAATCGTCCCATCGGGGGCGAGTCGATGCACACTGACCGCGCTGGGCTCGTTGTAAGCGATGAGCAGATATTCACCGAGCCGGTCAACGCTGTTATGAATCGGGCGCGATCGTAGTTGCACCGGCTTTCCATGCAGCTCCAGTGCACCGGAAGAGGGGGCCATTCGGAATGCGGCTACGTAGTGATTGCCCCCGGCTTGCGCGGGACCGCCATTGCTTGACGAGACATACAGGAATCGCCGTGACGGGTGCGGCCACGCGTACTGGATATTGCTGTTCAGCGCGACCGAATCTCTTTTCACCAGGGTCGCGGCGGCGGCATTGACCTCATACCGGGTCAGCTCGGGGCCTACGCCGGAATAGAGCACTGTATTGCGGCCGGCTTGCGCCTTGCGGCCCCAGGCTAGTCCGGGAGCGGTGAGTGTACCGGCGAGTACAGCGCCAAACCGGCGACGCGTCAGCGCACTCACCTTGATGTCCGCGGCCCCGCAATCAGCCAGATGATGAACCCCAACACCGGCAGCAAAATGACCAGCACGGTCCACAATACCTTCGCAGCCGTGTCTTTCGAGCTTTGAAAAATATTCACTATGGCCCAGATGTCGGCCACCAGAACCAGTAGCCCCCATAACCCATTAACGTGATAGCCCATTGCCTTTCCCATCCTGTTGCCACATAACGAATTCGCAGACCAGCCGCTAAGCACCGGTTGCCACTATAGCCTCGGCGGCCGCAGCAGCCGACAAAACCTGCCGATCGGTGTCGCGCAGTCCAAACAGTGACAAGCCCACTGGGGCGGTGCCACGCACGTGGCACGGTATCGAGATGGCACAGCCGTCAATGAAGTTGACGATGCTCGGATTGCGAAGCACTAGTCCGTTGATTCGCACGTATGCATCATCGGATGCAAGATCCGCCAACGCAGGCGCGGTGATGGGCGTCGTCGGCATCAGAACGGCGTCGAACTTTCGAATACGCCTCGCAACCCGTTCCATGAAGTGCATGCGGATGTTGCACAGCTCGATGTAGTCGGCCGCATCCTGCTTGCTTCCGCGCAGGATGCGCGTGGAAACTCGTGGGTCGTACCGCGACCCGTCGCTCGCCAGCCGCGCCCGGTGGTGTGCATATGATTCCGCGGCAGACAGGCCGCCATTGCGGTTGATCTCGGGCAATTCGCTCAGCTCTGGCAAGGTCACGTCGGTCAGCCTCGCGCCGGCATCGTTCAACGCACGCAGGGCCCGGTCGAAATCGGCGGCAACGGCCTTGTCGAGATCGTCTGTGACATAGTTGGTCAACACGGCTAGACGAAGGTCATTTGCAGCGAGATCGGTACGTGGCGCCTGAGGCGGGCTCTCGGGCGATGATTGCGCTGCGAGGATTGCGTCGAGCACCGCGCAGCAGCCGACGGAGTTCGCCAGCGGGCCGACGGAATCGAGGGATGCAGACAACGGATAGGTGCCTGTCAGTGGAACCCGGCTCGCGGTTGGTTTAAAACCCACGAGACCACAAAGTGCTGCCGGGATCCGGCATGAGCCGCCGGTGTCCGTCCCCAACGCTCCGTAAGCCATCGAATCGGTGATCGAAACCGCCGCACCGGATGAGGAGCCGCCGGGTATTCTGCCCGTTGCGCGGTCCCACGGGTTCAAAGGCGTGCCGTAGTGAGGATTGATGCCAAGACCGGAGAACGCAAACTCCGTCATGTTCGTTCGTCCGATGACAATGAATCCGGCTGCCTTGAGACGCGCAACTGCCGTGGCGTCCTGGTGTGCCGGCACGCCGCCCTTGAGCACGGTCGAACCCGCCAGGGTTGTATCACCCGCAACGTCGAACAGATCTTTGACCGACACTGGAATGCCCGCGTATTGGCTGAGGCGGGCGCCTTGTTGCCGCATACGGTCGTAGAAGTCTGCCGTCGCCAGCGCCTGCTCGCCGTAAACCTTCAAAAAGGTACGTGCACCCTCACCAGTCATCGAGGATATTCGTGCCAGACAGTCAGACACGAGCTCGCGGCTGGAAAGCCGTAGGGCGGCAAGATCACTGGCTAACTGCGCTAGTGTGCGTTTGGGTTGGCTGGTCACGACAGCTCCGCTTGGGGCGACTTCCTGGCTGGCGATTGTAATCGTGCTCCCGGCGCCCGGTCCCCCCGAGGGGAGCTGAAATTCCTTGTTGAACGACCGCTTAACAGTGGCGCGGTGCCGGGAACTGCCTCTATACTGGTTGCGCGCGACTCGTGGGGTTCCGGTATGGCGCGTCATTCGCGATTCGATATTCTGTTCGAGCCGGTCCGTATCGGCCCGGTCACCGCTCCCAATCGTTTTTATGCAGTTCCGCATGCCAGCGGCATGACCAACACCATGCCTCGCATGCGCGCTGGTTTCCGCGCGACGAAAGCGGAAGGTGGATGGGGCGTCGTTTGCACTGGATACGTCTCTGTGCACCCGACCGCCGACGACTCGCCACTTCCCTACGCGACCCTCTGGGACGACAACGATGTCCGCTCCCATGCGCTCATGACTGACGCCGTTCATGAGCACGGCGCACTGGCAGGTATAGAGCTGTGGCATGGCGGTGGCTCCGTATCGAACAAGACGAGTCGCTTCCCGCCACTGTCGCCTTCTGGCCTGTCATGGATGGCCACTCACGTCGGTTTCATGGGCAACCAGCGTTCGAAAGCGATGGATGCCGGGGACATTCGCAACCTTCTGGGCTGGCAGGCCGAAGCCGCACGGAAGGCTAGGCGCGCCGGTTTCGATATCGTGTACGTGTATGCGGGGATGGGCTACCTGCCGTATGAATTTCTGCTGCCCGAATGGAACCACCGGACGGACGAATACGGCGGCTGTGTCGCCAACCGCGTCCGTATAGTGCGTGAGTTGCTCGAGGTCACGAAGGATGCGGTGGGCGACAAATGCGCCGTAGCGCTGCGCATCAGCCTGGAGGAGCTGCGCGGCCGAAGGAGCGACCGCGCCGCTTCCGAGGCGCATGAAGTGGTGCAGCTGCTGGCCGACGTACCCGACCTGTGGGACGTCAAAATGGACTCGAGCCCGACCGACTGCGCTCCCTCGCGGTTCACAGCGGAAGGCAGCCACGAGCCCATCATCGACTTCGTCAAGCAGATTACGAAAAAGCCGGTGGTGGGTGTCGGGCGCTTTACCTCACCCGACACCATGGTCTCCCAGATCCGGCGCGGAGTCCTGGATCTGATTGGCGCCGCACGGCCTTCCATTGCCGATCCGTTTCTGCCCAGGAAGATCGATGAGGGCCGCGAGCAGGACATCCGCGAATGCATAGGCTGCAACATCTGCATTTCGAGCTGGCATGACAGTGTGCCAGTGCGCTGTACGCAGAATCCGACCATCGGCGAGGAGTGGCGCCGCGGGTGGCACCCGGAGCGCTACGCTATCGCGGGCAGCAGCTCATCGGTGTTGATTGTGGGAGGCGGCCCGGCCGGACTCGAATGCGCACTGACGTTTGCCCGGCGCGGCTACAGCGTCTCGCTCGCGGAAGCTGCGGACAATTTTGGCGGGAGGCTGCGATTCGAGACCACTCTGCCGGGGCTCGCCACCTGGGGCAGGGTGCTCGACTGGCGCTTGGGTCAGCTGCAGCGCCTGCCCAACGTGACTCTGTATGCCGGCAATCAGCTGTCGGTCAATGACATTCTCGAGCTCGAGCATCAGCGGGTGATTATCGCGACGGGCGCTCGCTGGACCCGGATGTTGTACTCACCGCTGGAGTTGCCGGTAGGTGAGTTGGAGCAGCCCCACGTATATACGCCCGATGATGTAGCAACCGGAGCCTATCTCGACGGTCCCATTGTGGTATTCGACTTCGATAACTACTACATGGGTGGTGCGTTGGCCGAGCATCTGACGCAGGCTGCCGATGATGTGACTTATGTGACGCCCGCCGGGCATGCATCGGCCTGGACCATCATGACCAACGAGCAACCGCAGGTGCACAGAGCACTGGCGAAAGCAGGGGTCCGGCTACACACCCTTTCGCGGGTTGTCCGCTTCGAGCTGGGGGAGGTTGTGATCGCCAATCTGTTTACGGGCGAGGAGCGGCACTTGCCGTGCCGTTCGCTCGTGATCGTGGGCGCCCGCACGGCTCGCGATGAGCTGTACCAGGCGCTGATGATGCGAGCGCAAGAGCTGGAACCGGCCGGGATCATTTCGGTCGATAGAATTGGTGACGCGCTGGTGCCCGGGGCGATCGTTCATGCGGTGCACAGTGGGCACCGCTACGCGCGGGAACTCGACACCGGGCGCGGCAGCGAGTTGTATAGGAGAGACTCACCGATCGTCGAGGATGTTCCGTCTTTGTATGATGATGGAACCGGGGAGCGTACAGCCTGATGAGCGCGGAATCCGTTTCACCCATCGGTGGACTCGAACAGACACTACCGTCGAGTTGGTACTATCGCGACGATATCTACGCGCTCGAAAAAGAGCGCATCTTTTGCCGGGAATGGGTTTGCGTGGCGCGGGAAGAACAGCTGCCGGCGCCAGGCGACTTCAGGGTTGTGGATGTCGTCGGGGAGAGCATCCTCCTCGTGCGAAACCGTCAGGGAGCATTACGGGCCTTCTACAATGTATGCCGCCATAGAGGGGCGCGGCTCTGCCGAACAGACGAAGCGGCACCGGCGGGTATGGCAGTTCACGGTGGCGTCATTGCCGCCAGATCCATTCTGTGCCCGTATCATCAGTGGTCGTATGATCTGGATGGACACCTGCTAGCCGCTCCGCACATGGGCGCTGTTCCAGGGTTCGACAAGAGCACGGTCCGTCTCTATCCGGTGGGCGTCGAATGCTGGGGCGGCTTCATTTTCCTGAATCTCACGCCGGCCGATGCGCGGCCCTTCGGCTCGCAGTTGGGTGAGATTCCGGAGCGTACGCAACGCTATCCGCTGGCAGGCCTGCGCATCGGGCATTCCATCACCTATCGCGTTGCAGCGAACTGGAAGTCAATCTGCGAGAACTACAACGAGTGCTATCACTGCGGTGGTGTCCACCCTGAGTTGTGTTCGGTCGTACCGGCGTTTCGCGAGGCAGGCGGGGCTGAATTGGATTGGTTGCGGGGCATACCGCACCGCGATGGAGCAAACACGTTCACCTACAGCGGTACGAGCAGCCGCAGAGCGTTTCCGGCCCTGAACGAGGACGAGCGCGAGCGGCACAAAGGCGAGGTCAGCTACCCCAACCTGTTCGTGAGCCTTGCCCGCGATCATGTGGCGGCGTTCATCCTGCAGCCGCGCGGCCCCGAACAGACCGACATCGTCTGCCATTTCCTGTTCGAGCCTTGCGAGATCGAAAAACCGGACTTCAACCCCGGCGATGCGGTTGAATTCTGGGATATCACCAACCGGCAGGACTGGTCCATCTGTGAATCGGTGCAGCGAGGCATCCGCAGCCGCGTACACCAACATGGATACTATGCGCCGATGGAAGACTACAGTCTGGACATCCGCCGTTACGTCAAGGAGCGGTTGGGGCCGGATTTGTGTACGCGCTGACGCACCGAGTCCGCTGGCGGATCTACGCTTTTCTCTTCACGTTCGGGTTCATCGCCTACTTCCAACAGAAGGGGCTCACGGTTGCAGCCGAGCGGATCATGCCGGAGCTGGGCTTCAGCCAGATGCGGATCGGCTGGCTGGAATGGGCGTTTGTGCTTGGCTACGCCGCGTTCCAGTTTCCCGGTGGGGTAATCGGGCAGCGCCTGGGCGCTCGCTGGATGTTCACGCTGATCAGCTCAGTGGCCTTTCTGGCGACGGTTCTCACCCCGGCCGCGCCGGCCGTACTGGCCGGTGAAGCCCTGTTCGTTGCCTTGTTTGCATTGCAATTGCTGATGGGACTGGCGCAAGGCTCGATATTTCCCGTGGGCTCGGGTGTCATGGAGACCTGGTTCCGGCCGGAACGATGGGCCTTGATCCAGGGGTTGCAGTCGATGGGCCTGCAGTTTGCGGCGGCGGCGACGCCACCTGTCGTCGCATACCTCATGAGCACTCTGGGTTGGCAGCAGGCGCTGTTCTGGCCCGCGTTGCCGGCGATCATCATCATCGTGTTGTGGGCGTGGTATGCGCGTGATTCTCCGCGTGAGCATCCGTCAGTGACGCCGGATGAAATCGCCGAGCTCGGGAAGGACGCAGCGCTGCCGCCTCCGGCGAAGATTGATTGGCGGCGATTGCGACACCTGCTGGCGAATCGATCCATCCTGTTGGCGACGTTCTCGTACATCTGCATGAACTACGTGTTCTATTTGATCGCCAACTGGTGCTTTCTGTACCTGGTGCAGGAAAGGCACTTCAACTCGCTCGAGAGCGGGTGGCTTGCGACTCTGCCGCCGCTGGCGGCTGGCCTGGGTGCCGGGATCGGCGGGAAGCTCGTGGGCGTTACGTGTGCACGATTCGGCAACAGGTGGGGATTCAGATTGGTGCCGATGGTGGCGCTGCCCGCATCGGGGCTCCTCCTGCTCGCCACCGTCAATTTGAACAGCCCCTACGCCGCGGTCGCCGCGCTTGCACTGGCTTACGCAATCGTTGAGCTGTGCGAAGGGCCCTTCTGGGCCGTAACCATGTTCGTGGCCAGGGCCGACACTATGTCGGCCACGGGCATCCTGAATACAGGCGGCAATGCCGGCGGCTTGATTGGCATTCCTATCGTTGCCTACCTCTCCGGGCAGGGTCATTGGACGACCGCCTTCGTCATTGGAGCCATTTCTGCCGTCATTGGTGCGTTCGCATGGCTGGGAATCGACGCCGAGGAGCGATTTGCAGCGCCGCCTGCAATCGAGGCTTGACGCGGGAAACGGGGCTGTTATGTCACTGTAACAACGTGACGAGTCAACTCGGTGTCACCACATGGTCTGTGGCCCGGCAGCCGGAACAGTCCACCGAGTATTTGATGCGTCCGCGAACCGTTGGCATCAACCTCGAATACCGTTTCACGAGGTGAGCTCAACGCGCAGGTTCAGGAGCTCGAGCCAGCGACATTGCCTTGGACCCCGAAGGGAGCCGCTTGAGCTTACATGACGTAAATGGGACGAACGATGTGCGGGTGTCCGGTGGTGAGTCCGGGCCGAAGTGGCAATGGAACGGCGGACGCTGTCGTCGCGGGACGGGACCGAGTGGTGCCCTCAATATACGATGGCCGGAGGGGGTTGCGCGGGCACGGGCACAGGTTCGCGGAACGTTTGGCAAGGCAGCCGTGGTCGCGGAAACGTCGGCGCCCTGAGGGCGGCAAGACGGGGTCAGCGAGGCCCTGTACGCCGCTGCCCGCCGCGCGGATAGTGCACGTAACTCGCCACCCTCTGGCATCCTGCTACGCTATGTTCAAGACTCTGTTCAAGGACGGCTACCCGTTCTCGTACGATCTCGATGACACCGCGCGATATTACGTTGGCTACCGGCGCCTCATGGATCACTGGCGGCAGAGCATGCCGAGCGTCATTTACGACATCAGCTACGAGCGACTCGTCCGGGGCCCCGCCGGTATCGATGCCACCGAGCTGAGCGCGCAATAGGACTATCGACGATGCAATCCACGACCGTGTTCGATGAAGAAACCTGTTATCGCTGCCGGGGGGACTTCCCTTCACTGTGGCGGACCTTCGGCGGTCATCCGGTAGCCTTCCTGGATGGTCCCGGTGGCACGCAGGTGCCCAAGCCCGTCATCGACGCCATTGTCGATTGTTATCGCAATCGGAATGTGAATACGCACGGTAATTTTCAGCCATCGGCAGAGCTTGACGAGCGAATGCTCGAAGCCCGCTGCGCGGTGGCGGATCTCCTCGGCGCGCAGGGGCACGAGCAGATCTCCATCGGGCAGAACATGACGACCTTGGCGTTCTCACTGTCGCGTGCCATCGGCCGGACGATTCGCCCGGGCGACGAGGTTCTCATTACGCAGTTGGACCATGAGGCAAATCGCGGTCCCTGGCAGCTTCTGCAGGAGCGCGGGGCGGTGGTGCGCGAGGTGCCGTTACTGCCAACAGGTGAGTTGGATTACGAGCAGATGAGGACTCTCATCACCGATAAAACCCGACTGTTGGCGTTGGGGTGTTCATCCAACGCCATCGGGACCGTCAACGACCTCGCCTTGGCGCGGGAGCTGACCCGCCAGGTGGGTGCACTGCTGATACTGGATGCCGTGCATTTTGCGCCGCATTTTCCGGTGGACGTAAAACGACTCGATCCGGATTTCCTCCTGTGCTCCGCCTATAAATTCTACGGTCCGCACGTAGGCATTCTCTATTCGCGTCCCGGCGCGCTGGATGCATTGACGACCGACAAGCTGATTGTGCAGGAAGATGCCGCACCGTATCGAATCGAGACCGGCACGCTCAATCACCCGGCGATCGAGGGTGTTGGGGCGGCAGTCGATTACCTGGCGCGGTTTGGGCGCGGGAGTACCCGGAAAGAGACAGTTCACGACGCCATCGCGGCCATTGCTCTTTACGAGCACGAGTTAGGCGCGTATCTGTGGTCCGCGCTCGAGGAATTGCCTGGCGTTCATTTGTGGGGCGTGAATTTTTCCAGGCCACTCCGCGCACCCACGGTGTCATTCACCGTAGATGGTGCGGATCCCGCGTTCATAGCAAAGTTTCTTGGCAAGGTGGGTATCTGTGTCTGGGACGGGAGCTTCTACGCGCCGCGCCCCGTTGACGTACTGAATGTCCCCGGCGGGTCGTTGCTGCGCGTGGGATTTTCGATGTACAACACCAAGGAAGAGGCCGATCGCCTCGTCAAGTGCGTGGCGTCCTTGACGCCGAAGATCTGAGAGGGGCCTGCTGCCATGACGGACTCCAATTCGCCTGACTCCCTTGATCCCACCACTCAGGATGGTGACGTTGCCTACAAAGAGCGCATGGAGCGCCGTAAGGCCATCCAGGACAAACGAATCGCCGCGACCGTCGGCGAGCAGGGTCTGATCATCGTTCACACCGGGGCCGGAAAGGGTAAAACCACAGCCGCATTGGGCATGGTGCTGCGCAGTCTCGGTCATGGTCATCGGGTCGCCATCGTCCAATTCATCAAGGGGGCTTGGGAGCCGGCGGAAAAGCGTGCGTTCGAACCGTGGGGTGAGCAGTTGGTATTCCACGCGACAGGCGGCGGGTTTACGTGGGAAACGCAGGATCGGGTGCGCGACAAGGCAATGGCACAGGCGGGTTGGGAGGTGGCGGCCGGCTACCTGTCGGATCCCGAATTCAAGTTGGTATTACTCGATGAGGTGAACGTCGCGCTGCGTAAGGCCTACTTGTCCGTCGAGCAGGTACTCACCGGCATCGAGCGCCGGCCACCTAACACTCATGTGGTTCTTACCGGCCGAAATGCGCCCGACGAGCTCATCGAGCGGGCTGACCTCGTTACGGAAATGACCCTTGTCAAGCATCCGCTGAAGCACAAGAAGGTTCGCGCGCAAGCGGGTATCGAGTTTTGAAATCCGAAATACCCCGCATTGTCATCGCGGGCGTTTCTTCCAACGTCGGTAAGACTACTGTTACCGCGGGCTTGATCGCTGCGCTTCACCAGCGCGGTCTGATTGTCCAGCCCTTCAAGTGCGGTCCCGATTACGTCGATCCGAGCTATCACGAGCGGGCCGCCGGTCGGCCGTGCCGGAATCTCGATACTTGGATGCTGAGTGACAGGCAATTGCTCGACTCGTTCGCGCGGGCGTGTCAGGACGCGGACGTCGCAGTTATCGAAGGTGTGATGGGACTGTACGACGGAAGCGATTGGCACGAGGAGCGTGGGTCAACCGCGCAGATCGCCAAGTTATTAAACGCACCGGTGTTGCTGGTGCTCGATATATCCGGATCAGCACGGAGCGCCGCGGCGGTGGCTCTTGGATACCAGAAGTTCGATCCCGCCGTCGCGATTCAGGGCGTGGTGCTCAATTTTGCGGGATCGGAGCGTCACGCTCAGGGGTGCGCGGAGGCCATCGAGCACGCGACCGGGTTGCCCATGTTGGGCTGGTTGCCTCGCGAGTTGCAGCTGCGGATACCAGAGCGGCACTTGGGGTTGGTGCCGGGTGGTGAGCAAGTCGACAGCGATGCGTTGATCGCCGGGATGGCGGGGGCGGTGAGTGCGCGGTTCGATGTTGCTCGGGTTGTGAAAGTTGCCAGGGGGGCGGCTGCCGGCGCTGAACGCGGCGGGGTTGGCGATGCGCGTGGCGCTGTGGCCGACGGGCGCGGTGCGGCGCGCGGCGCGGTGAGTGGCGCGGTGAGTGGCCACGCACCACGCCCCATCATCGCAGTGGCACGCGATGAAGCCTTCTGCTTTTACTACCCCGAAAACCTCGAGCTCCTGGTCGAGGAGGGCGCCGCCGTCCAGTTCTTCAGTCCCTTGCGGGG